>Ga0316204_10004369_pt1 | contig 25496 bp, 25 predicted proteins | sample 6monrhotite_MG_2_FD_205661 | JGI IMG/M metagenome (GOLD analysis project Ga0316204, IMG submission 205661) | Microbial mat bacterial communities from mineral coupon in-situ incubated in ocean water Damariscotta River, Maine, United States -... | ecosystem: Environmental > Aquatic > Marine >...
TTTTTTGCTTTGTCGTATATATATTTAAATTGGAGCGCTGCATGAGCGATACTATGGAAACAGTTGCCAATCACTTGGTGCCGATGGTTGTCGAGCAAACCAATCGCGGTGAACGGTCCTACGATATTTACTCACGGCTACTGAAAGAGCGTATCATCTTCTTGACGGGTCAGGTGAATGATCAAGTTTCCAGCCTGATTGTATCGCAGTTGATGTTTCTGGAAGCTGAAAACCCTTCTAAAGATATTTCGCTTTATATTAATTCGCCGGGCGGCGTGGTTACCAGTGGTCTCGCTATTTACGATACCATGCAATATATCACTCCGAAGATTTCAACTATCTGTATAGGGCAAGCCAGTTCGATGGGATCCATGTTGCTGGCAGCAGGTGAGCCTGGCATGCGGTATGCGCTTCCAAACTCGCGAATTATGATCCATCAGCCTTCAGGCGGTGCGCGTGGTCAGGCTGTGGAAATTGAAATTCAGGCACGGGAAATTCTAAACCTGCGTGAACGTTTGCATAAAATCTATGCAAAACACACAGGACAAAAAACCAAGGCTATTGAAGAGGCGATGGACCGTGATAATTTCATGGACCCTGAGGAAGCTGTAGAATTTGGTTTGATTGATAAGGTGTATGTATCACGAGATACTGTGGAAGAATGAATTCATTGACGAAATATGAGTTCGTTAAGAAAGCCAAAAGGTTTCACGGCTATAATTTTAGTTGTGTGCTTCATTCCGCCCGGTTTACCATGGCAGGAAGTGAGAGTTAAGCGGTGACAGATTTGACTAATAACGATTCGAAAAACACACTCTATTGTTCGTTCTGCGGGAAGAGCCAGCACGAAGTGCGCAAGCTTATTGCCGGGCCAACTGTATTCATCTGCGATGAATGCGTTGAGCTATGCAATGATATTATCAAAGAGGAAAGCAAAAGTGCGTTAGGCAAAGGTACTGACGGTGTTCCAACACCGCTGGAAATTCTGAGCGTACTGAATGATTATGTTATCGGACAAGGTACGGCAAAAAAGGTTTTGTCAGTTGCTGTTCACAATCATTACAAACGCCTCAACCATGCCAGTGCCGGAGGCTCTGAAGTTGAGCTCTCGAAGTCTAATATTCTTCTTGTTGGTCCAACAGGGTGCGGTAAAACGCTTCTTGCGCAGACACTGGCGCGTATTCTTGATGTTCCTTTCACAATGGCTGACGCAACAACGCTTACCGAAGCCGGGTATGTGGGGGAAGATGTTGAAAACATTATCCTGAAATTGTTGCAATCAGCTGATTATAATGTTGAGCGTGCGGAGCGCGGCATTGTTTATATTGATGAAGTGGACAAGATCAGCCGCAAATCAGATAATCCGTCAATCACACGCGATGTATCGGGTGAGGGCGTACAGCAGGCGCTGTTGAAAATTATGGAAGGCACTGTGGCAAGTGTACCGCCACAAGGCGGGCGCAAACATCCACAACAAGAATTCCTTCAGGTTGATACCACCAACATATTGTTTATCTGCGGCGGTGCTTTTGCTGGCCTTGATAAGGTAATTACCAACAGGCTTCAGGGTAAATCCATTGGATTTGGCGCCTCAATTGCCGGACCGGATGATCGCGGTATTGGAGAGCTTTTCCAGGAAACCGAACCGGAAGATCTGTTGAAATTTGGTCTGATTCCTGAATTCGTAGGACGCCTGCCTGTTATTGCAACACTAGAGGATCTGGACGAAGGTGCTTTGATTGAGATTTTGTCTCTGCCTAAAAATGCTCTTTTGAAACAGTATCAGGCTTTGTTTGGCATGGAAGATGTGAAACTTACATTTGCTGATGATGCGTTACTTGCGGTTGCTAAAAAGGCAATTAAGCGGAAAACAGGGGCACGTGGCCTTCGATCAATAATGGAAGAGACACTTCTTGACACCATGTTTGACCTGCCTTCGATTGAAGGTGTGGAAGAAATTGTTGTTAGCGGCGAAGTTGTGGAAGGTAAAGCGACTCCGCTTTTGATTTACGCTGAACGCCGCGAAGAGGCCGATCAACCGGCATAATTAGCTATAAATTTAAGCTTATAGGGGTTGAATCGTATGGTTTAGCCCCTATTTTTATATGTATAGAGCAATTTTACGTTGTTTAAGCGTTTTAAAGTGGCTTTTCCTTTCTTCTTAGCGTGATTTTAACCTAAGCTCGCTATCCAGAGTATCAACTTATTTATTTTAGGCCTGTTTTATGTCCGAATCCTCGAAAAAATCCCATAATACCATTGTTTTGCCTGTTCTGCCGCTCAGGGATATTGTGGTTTTCCCGCATATGATTGTGCCTCTTTTTGTTGGCCGCGATAAATCTGTACGGGCTTTGGAAGAGGTAATGGCCAAAGACAAACAAATACTGCTTGTTGCTCAGAAAGACGCAAACGAAGACGATCCTTCCCCGGCCGATGTTTTTGAAGTTGGCACTGTGGCTTCTGTTTTACAGCTTTTGAAGTTGCCGGATGGCACTGTAAAGGTGTTGGTTGAAGGTTTTAACCGCGCTACCATTGATGAATTTGTCCGTGAGGATGATTATTTTGCTGCGCGGGCCACTATGTTGACCGGAGAAGAGGCTGACCCTGCTGAAGTTGAGGCATTGTCGCGCACAGTTATTAGCCAGTTCGAGCAATATGTGAAGCTGAATAACAAAATACCATCGGAAGTGTTGGTTACAGTTAATCAAATTGATGATTCGAGCAAATTGGCAGACACAGTCGCATCTCATTTGGCGCTAAAAGTTGATGACAAGCAGGAACTCCTGTCAATGGTTTCTGTTACAGAACGACTTGAGCGCATCTTTAGCTTTATGGAAAGCGAAATTGGTGTTCTGCAGGTTGAAAAGAAAATTCGTGGCCGCGTAAAGCGCCAAATGGAAAAAACCCAGCGCGAATATTACCTTAACGAGCAATTGAAGGCCATTCAGAAGGAGCTGGGCGAGGGCGATGAAAGCCGAGAAGAAACCCAGGAACTGGAAGAAAAGATCGCTGCCACAAAGTTTTCGAAAGAGGCGCGTGAAAAATGCTTGGCGGAGCTTAAAAAGCTAAAATCCATGAGCCCGATGTCAGCTGAAGCAACCGTTGTTCGGAATTATCTGGAATGGATGCTTTCAGTTCCCTGGGGCAAGAAAAGCCGCGTGAAAAAAGATATAGCTCAGGCTCAGAAGGTTCTTGATATTGATCATTATGGTTTGGAAAAAGTTAAAGAACGTATCATTGAATATCTTGCAGTGCAGCAGCGGGCAAAGAAACTTAAAGGACCCATCCTGTGTTTGGTTGGCCCGCCGGGTGTTGGTAAAACGTCTCTTGGGAAATCCATAGCAAGGTCAACGGGGCGGGAATTTGTGCGTTTCTCCTTGGGCGGTGTACGTGATGAAGCTGAAATTAGAGGGCACCGGCGTACTTATATAGGCTCCATGCCAGGTAAAGTGATGCAATCGATGAAAAAAGCAGGCACAACCAACCCGCTGTTTTTGCTCGATGAAATTGACAAGATGGGACAGGATTTCCGTGGTGACCCTGCGTCTGCCTTGCTTGAGGTTCTGGACCCTGAGCAGAATAACAAGTTCGGCGACCATTATCTGGAAGCAGACTATGATCTTTCGAATGTTATGTTTGTAACAACCGCCAATTCGTTGAATATTCCGCGGCCATTGCTGGACCGGATGGAAATTATTCATCTGTCAGGCTACACAGAAGACGAAAAGCTGGAAATCGCCAAGCGGCACCTTTTGCCCAAAATCCTGAAGGATCACGGTATGAAGGACGGTGAATGGACAATTTCTGATGGCGCTCTTAAAGATGTTATTCGCTATTACACCCGTGAAGCAGGCGTGCGATCTCTTGAGCGCGAGATAGCTAAATTGATTCGCAAAGTGCTCAAGGAAATTGTTGAAGGCTCTAAAGAAAAAGTGGCCCTTACATCACGCAACCTTGCGCAGTATGCAGGGGTACGGAAATTCCGATACGGACAAGCTGAAAAAGAAGATCAGATAGGCCATACCACCGGCTTGGCCTGGACACAGGTTGGCGGCGAACTTTTGACTATCGAAGCTGTGGTTGTTCCGGGTAAGGGGATGATCAAAAGCACAGGTAAGCTTGGCGATGTGATGAAAGAATCGATTCAAGCGGCGAAGTCCTATGTGCATTCACGTTGTGTTGACTTTGGTATTCATCCGCGAATCTTTGAAAAACGGGATATTCACATCCATGTTCCTGAGGGTGCAACGCCAAAAGACGGCCCTTCTGCGGGTGGTGCGATGTGTACATCCATTGTTTCAATCCTTACAGGCATCCCTGTGAGTAAAGAGATTGCCATGACAGGCGAAGTAACACTGCGTGGAAATATATTGCCAATTGGTGGCCTGAAAGAGAAACTTCTTGCTGCATTAAGGGGTGGAATTACCAAGGTTTTGATACCAAAAGACAATGAAAAAGACCTTGCTGAAATACCTGATAATGTAAAGAAAGGCCTTGAAATCATTGGGGTTTCTACGATCGATGAAGTTCTAAAACATGCCCTTACCAAGCCTTTTGAAAAGATAGAGTGGGATGAAGAAAAAGAACTGGCGGATTTGATCGCAAATTCATCCGGTGATGGCACGGAAATTACGACTCATTAGTGCCTTTGGCGCATGTTTTATAAATTTCAAGTAAAAAAAGTTTAAAAACCGCAGTTTTCTGCGGTTTTTTATTTTGACAATGTGAATTTATCCCGCTTAAACTGCCTTCGCATTCCGGAGAGATTCTCCGGGTAACGGTCTTTCAACTCAGAGGGGGATACCTTGAATAAAAATGATCTTATCGCAAAAGTAGCTGATTCTGCTGACATTTCAAAAGCTGATGCTGGCAAAGCAGTTGACGCAGTATTTGACGCTGTAACTGGTGAACTGGCAGGCGGCGGCGACGTTCGTCTTGTTGGCTTCGGTACATTTTCTGTTGCACAGCGCAAGGCTACTAAAGGCCGCAATCCACGCACTGGCGAGGAAATTGATATTCCTGCTTCAAAGCAGCCAAAATTCAAGGCTGGTAAAGGCCTTAAGGACTCAGTTAACAAGTAAGTTAGCTGTATTCGGTTAAGGAAACGGCTGGAGGGAAACCTTCAGCCGTTTTTCTTTTGGTGAATTTGCAAAATAGGGCTGGACACTCTTCCATATTGGCCCTAAAAGCTCGCTCACCACATTGCTTGTGGGCGATTAGCTCAGTTGGTAGAGCATCTCGTTTACACCGAGAGGGTCGGCGGTTCGAGCCCGTCATCGCCCACCATCATTCCTTCCACAAGAAGGCGTGCGCAAACAAGAAAGTGGGCGATTAGCTCAGTTGGTAGAGCATCTCGTTTACACCGAGAGGGTCGGCGGTTCGAGCCCGTCATCGCCCACCACTTTCTTCTTTCTTCTTCTTTTCCCATATTTAAATTTATACCGGTATGTCTGTGCTCAATATGCTTTGCGGTATGTTTATGGTTTACTGTTGTCGATAAAATGTTGCCACACGGTGTGTGCCGGATGAATATTGAAAATACTTTGTTGTTCATGCAGCGTTTTTTTTTCAAACAGGCGACTAAAATGAAAAATCTATTGTGGGCCAGTCTCGTAATAATTTTGGTATCTGTTTTGGGCCGCGCCTCAGAAACAGAAACACCGCTTGGCTATTTGCAGGGGCTGAATAGTCCGGATCATCATCTTATCCAGTCTGAGGGGCTTGGCAGATCGTTCCATGTATTTGTCAGGCTTCCTGAAGGCTATAAAGAGGCAACAAAACCGTACCCGGTGGTGTATCTTCTGGACGGCGGCCATACATTCCCAATGTTGGCAAGCTATTACCGTTACCTGTCATTTGCCGGGGAACTTGAAGATTTAATCATTGTTGGCATTTCTTACGGCACTGACGATTGGAAAAAGGGTAATCTTCGTAGCACAGACTTTACGGCTGCAGCACCCAATCGAAAGCATTATGGCGGCGCACCAAATTTCCAGAAGTTCTTGGAAACCGAGTTGCTCCCGTTTGTTGAAGGACATTATCGCACAAAGCCAGATCGCAGAATCATCTTTGGTCAGTCGCTTGGCGGTCAATTTGTTTTATATACGGCGCAAACCAAGCCAGCATTGTTTTGGGGCCACATAGCAAGCAATCCTGCTTTGCATCGAAATCTGGATTTTTTCCTTCAACAAAAACCGGAAAACACACAGACTTCATCAAGGCTATATGTTGCCGGTGGCTCTCTTGATGACCCAGTTTTCCGGGCTCCCGCTTTGTTATGGATGCAGTATTGGTCAGGGGTTACCCAAAAGCCTTGGGGTCTTCAAATGGAAACATTGGAAGGTGAGGGGCACTTTTCAGCTGCGCCTCAGTCTTTTAGGCGAGGCTTGAAGTGGCTGTTTGCAGCTGTGAGTGAAGACTAAAGACCAGCCTTTAAAAATGGTCTTTCTATGTAATTGCTGTTTTATGAGACGCCCTGCCAATTTTAAGATAGTGGAACGCCGGTGGAACCAAAGAGCAATAACACTGATGAAGCCACCCACAAGCCTGTTGAAATTGAAGCTACGTGGGCACCAAAGGATCCAAGAGACAGGATGGATGACCCTGGTGCAACGCCGCAGCAACGGCGCATGTCTGTTTTCCGAATCCTGGCATCGTTTCATCCTGTCTTAAATGGTCCCATTTTACTTTATGAATTCTTCAAAATGTTGGGGCCAAAGAAATCATTGGCGCTTACCACGATCCTTTCTTCGGTTGTTTTGTACGCTTTTCTGCGTTGACATGATGTAAAAATCAATCCGCTTGGATTTAGTTTAAAAAGTTTGTTGACAGCGGAGGGGGCAGCGCATAAAACCCGACCCGCAAGCGATGCGCGGGTGTAGCTCAGTTGGTTAGAGTGTCGGCCTGTCACGCCGAAGGTCGCGGGTTCGAGTCCCGTCACTCGCGCCACTTGCAATACTAAAAACGGTCTGCCTTCGGGTGGGCCGTTTTTTGATTCCAATCCGGTTTTATGCTGCATAAAAAAAACAAAAAACTGCTTTCAAGGATTGACAGCAGAGGCGTGAAATTCTACATACCAACCCGCAAGCGATGCGCGGGTGTAGCTCAGTTGGTTAGAGTGTCGGCCTGTCACGCCGAAGGTCGCGGGTTCGAGTCCCGTCACTCGCGCCACTTGCCTTTACAAAAACGGTCTGCCTTCGGGTGGACCGTTTTTTTGTATTCAGCGCCAACAGGTACTATATTGCCCGCGTTCGATTGTCGCAGCGAAACTGTTTGAGTTACGGCTTTCTAAGTATTTATTAACCTTATTCCGGCTCAATAGATCACATTGGGCTTTTGGCGGTACTTTCTCCTTTACGGATCGAATTTCGACCGATAAAAGAACGCTGTAGCTAGGACAAATATTCATAAAGGGGCTCCCATGGAGTCGTTGCTGATTCAATATCTTCCGATCCTTATCTTTCTTGGGATTGCGGTGATACTTTCAATAGTATTCGTGGGTGCAGCTGTTTTGGTTGCGCGCCAGAATCCAGACCCTGAAAAACTTTCGGCCTACGAATGTGGCTTTGAGGCGTTTGAAACGTCGCGTGCTCAATTTGATGTGCGCTTTTATCTGGTGGCTATCCTGTTCATTATTTTTGATTTGGAAGTTGCATTCCTTTTCCCTTGGGCGGTTTCTCTTGGTGATATTGGAATGTACGGCTTTTGGTCGATGGTTATCTTCCTTGGTGTCCTTACTGTTGGTTTCATTTATGAATGGAATAAGGGAGCACTGGAATGGGAGTAGAGACCACAAAAGGCCAGACAGGCGTATCCGCAGTAGGGCCGTATGAAGATGGGTATCTAACAGGGCTTAACGACGAGCTTACTGATAAAGGCTTTGTTGTTGCAAACCTTGAGGATCTGGTTAATTGGGCGCGTACAGGGTCGCTGTGGTGGATGAGCTTCGGGCTCGCTTGTTGCGCTGTGGAAATGATGCATTCAGGAACGCCGCGTTATGACGTAGAGCGTTTTGGTTTTGCGCCTCGTGGTAGCCCGCGGCACAGCGATGTTATGATCGTTGCTGGTACGCTGACCAATAAAATGGCTCCGGCGATGCGCAAGGTTTACGATCAAATGCCGGAACCTCGCTATGTAATTTCAATGGGCAGCTGTGCAAACGGTGGTGGTTATTATCACTATAGTTACTCTGTGGTGCGTGGCTGTGACCGGATTGTACCGGTAGATATTTATGTGCCGGGATGCCCTCCAACTGCAGAAGCCCTGATATACGGCATCTTGCAATTGCAGCGTAAAATTCGCCGTATAGGTACACTGGAACGATAAGCCAGCATTCAGCGGGCTTTTGTGCCCGCCGAATAAAAGCCGTAGCCTTTTTGTTGGCTGCCTCTGGAAAAGGAGCGCGCAAGCGCATGACTGAAAAAGCATTATTGGATTTGGGCGGAGCAATTACCGCAAGTCTGGAAAATGAAGTGCTTTCCACTGAAGTTGCGTTCGGCGAACTTACAATAACAGTTCGGGCTGAACGCATTCAAAAAGTGCTTACGCATCTGCGTGATGACAAAGAATGTAGCTTCAAGCAGCTGGTAGACCTGTGCGGTGCTGATTACCCGGATCGCAACAAACGCTTCGATGTAGTGTATCACTTGATAAGTTATCAGTTGAATCAGCGCATTCGTGTGAAAGTGGCAACGGATGAAGATACGCCTGTGCCAAGTGTCGTTAATGTTTTCCCTGCCGCAGGCTGGTACGAACGCGAAACATGGGACATGTACGGTATCTTCTTTGCGGATCATCCGGATTTGCGCCGAATGCTGACAGATTATGGCTTTCAGGGGCATCCCCTTAGAAAAGACTTTCCGGTTTCAGGATTTGTTGAGTGCCGCTATTCGGAGGAAGACAAGCGCATTGTTTATGAACCAGTGAAGCTTGGTCAGGAAAACCGCGATTTTGATTTTATGAGCCCATGGGAAACAGCAAAATATGTTCTGCCCGGTGATGAGAAATCTGAAGACATCTCTGGCGGGGAGGCAAAATAATGGCTGAAGTAGACATTAAAAATTATTGCCTCAATTTTGGCCCGCAACACCCGGCAGCGCACGGCGTTCTTCGGATGGTGATGGAGCTGGACGGCGAAAATATTGAGCGCGTTGATCCGCATATTGGCCTTTTACACCGTGGCACTGAAAAACTGATCGAGCAGAAACAGTATTTGCAGGCGATGCCGTATTTTGACCGCCTTGATTATGTGGCTCCAATGAACCAGGAGCATGCATTCATTCTGGCAATTGAGAAGCTCTTAGGGGCTGAAGTACCTGTTCGCGGACAATATATTCGCGTTCTTTACAGTGAAATTGGCCGTATTCTTAACCACCTGCTCAATCTGACAACCCACGCGATGGACGTGGGGGCAATGACACCAATTTGCTGGATGTTCGAGGAACGCGAAAAGTTAATGGAATTTTACGAGCGTGTTTCAGGCGCTCGTTTCCATGCTGCGTATTTTCGCCCGGGCGGTGTTCATCAAGACATGCCCGCGGGCCTGGCAGAAGACATCATGGCGTGGACCGAGACATATCTCAGTGTTCAGGACGACATGGAAACACTGCTAATTGATAACCGTATCTTCAAGCAGCGTAATGTTGATATTGGTGTTGCTTCGGCTGAAGAAGCGTTGGCATGGGGCTGGACAGGCCCGATGCTGAGAAGCACAGGTATTGCATGGGATTTGCGCCGTTCGCAGCCCTATGAAGTATATAATGAACTTGATTTCAAGGTAGTGGTGGGTAACGCTGGTGATTGTTATGACCGCTTTATGATGCGCCTCGCCGAGATGCGCGAAAGTGTTAAAATTATTCGCCAGTGTATTGAAAAAATGCCTGCGGGCCCTGTGAGTTCATTGGATAATAAAATTACGCCGCCTAAACGCGCCGAAATGAAAACATCGATGGAATCGCTTATTCATCACTTCAAGCTTTACACCGAAGGTTTCCGGGTTCCGGAAGGGGAAGTGTATGCTGCCGTTGAAGCACCAAAGGGTGAATTTGGTGTTTATCTGGTATCCGACGGTTCAAACCGTCCGTACCGCTGTAAAATTCGCGCGCCAGGGTTTGCGCACATGCAATCAATGGATTTGCTGTGCAAGGGCCATATGCTCGCAGATGCCCCGGCCGTTCTCGGCGCTATGGATATAGTATTTGGTGAGGTTGACCGATGAGTTCCGCAAGTCCTTTTGCCTGGACGCCTGAAAATGAGGCTGAAGCGCAAAAACACATCGCAAAATACCCTGACGGTAAGCAGCAAAGTGCTGTGATGCCTCTTCTTGATTTGGCGCAGCGTCAAAATGGCGGCCATGTGACGATCGGGATTATGGAATTTATTGGCGAGTATCTTGGTATGCCAGCTATCCGTGTTCAGGAAGTTGCGACCTTTTATACAATGTATAACCACAAACCCGTTGGTAAGCACCATGTGCAGGTTTGTGGTACTACGCCTTGCTGGCTCAGGGGGTCAGACGATATTATCGCTGCCTGCAAAAAGCATCTTGATATTGAAATGGGTGAAACCACCAAAGATGGCATGTTTACACTTGGTGAAGTGGAATGTGCTGGCGGCTGCGTAAACGCGCCGCAGGTTTCAATTGGTGATGATTATTTCGAAGATGTAACGCCTGAGAACATCGTTGAGATACTCAATAAGCTCGCCAATGGTGAAGACGTCACGCCCGGTCCGCAAAATGGTCGGCAGACCAGTGCACCGCTCGGAGGCCCCACTACGCTTAGTGATTTACCTGGAAAAAGTAATGCGGGCAAAGCGGCCCAAACAGGGGAAGATGCGTAATGTTGCAGGATAAAGATCGTATTTTTACCAACCTCTACGGTTATGAAAGTCCCGGCATTGAAGCTTCGATGAAGCGCGGTGACTGGAGCGGCACAAAAGAAATTATTGAAAAAGGCCAGGACTGGATCATCGATGAGATGAAGGCATCCAATTTGCGCGGTCGAGGCGGTGCGGGTTTCCCAACCGGCCTTAAATGGTCTTTCATGCCAAAAGAATCTGATGGCAGGGTATCGTATCTTGTTGTGAATGCAGATGAAGGCGAGCCGGGCACCTGTAAAGACCGTGACTTAATGCGCCACGATCCGCACAAGCTGATTGAAGGCTGTCTTATTGCTGGTTTTGCCATGCGCGCCGTAGCGGCATATATTTATATTCGCGGCGAGTTTTTCCGCGAGGCTGAAGCGCTGAACCGTGCCATTGAAGAAGCCCGTGCGAAGGGTTTCCTTGGTAAAAATGCCTGCGGTACGGGCTATTCTTTTGATGTGCATGTGCACCGCGGTGCTGGCGCTTATATTTGCGGCGAAGAAACAGCGCTTATAGAAAGCCTGGAAGGCAAAAAAGGTCAACCACGGCTGAAGCCCCCGTTCCCGGCGAATGTCGGCGTGTGGGGTTGCCCCACCACTGTGAATAATGTGGAATCAATTGCTGTTGCGCCCACCATTTTACGGCGCGGCGCTGCGTGGTTTGCTGGTCTTGGGCGTCCGAACAATACGGGCACCAAGGTTTTCTCCATATCGGGCCATGTGAATAACCCGTGTAATGTTGAAGAAGAAATGGGCATCCCCTTGAAGGAGCTTATTGAAAAACATGCAGGCGGCGTACGCGGCGGCTGGGATAACCTACTTGCGGTTATTCCAGGTGGGTCTTCGGTGCCTATTTTGCCGAAGTCTATCTGCGATACAGTGTTGATGGATTTTGACAGCTTGAAAGAACAACAATCAGGGCTTGGCACTGCCGCTGTGATTGTGATGGATAAATCAACAGATGTTGTGAAAGCGATTGCGCGCCTTTCCCAGTTTTATACTCATGAAAGCTGCGGCCAATGTACGCCGTGCCGCGAAGGTACCGGCTGGATGTGGCGTGTGATGGAACGTCTGGTGATTGGCAAAGCCGAAAAATCAGAAATTGATACACTGCTGGAAGTAACCAAACAGATCGAAGGTCACACAATTTGTGCGCTCGGCGATGCTGCTGCATGGCCAATTCAGGGATTAATGCGTCACTTCCGAGGTGAAGTAGAAGCCCGCATTGATGCTTACCACGCCAAAGCAGCCCCTATGAAAGCCGCAGAGTGATGAGTACGAGGCCAGGAGAGATTAATGCCAACGCTAACGATTAATGGCAGCGAAGTAACCGTCGACGCAGGAACAAGTGTTCTGCAGGCCTGTGAGCAGGTCGGTGTTGAAGTGCCGCGTTTTTGTTACCACGAGCGCCTGTCAATTGCGGGTAACTGCCGCATGTGCCTTGTGGAAATGGAACGGTCACCCAAGCCCATTGCCAGCTGCGCAATGCCTGCGGGTGAGGGTATGGTTATTCATACCGATACGGAGCAGGTGAAAAAAGCGCGCGAAGGCGTGATGGAATTTTTGTTGATCAATCACCCGCTTGATTGCCCTATTTGTGATCAGGGCGGTGAGTGCGAGCTTCAAGACCAATCAGTAGCGTTTGGTGACGGCGACAGTCGTTTCCATGAAAATAAACGCGCCGTTGAAGACAAAAACATGGGGCCACTGGTTGCCACCACCATGACACGCTGCATCCATTGTATGCGCTGTGTGCGTTTCAGTGATGAAATAGCTGGCGTGAAAGACATGGGCGCGATTGGTCGCGGTGACCATACCGAGGTAGTTACTTACCTTAACGGCGTACTGGATACAGAGCTTTCCGGCAATGTGATTGACCTTTGCCCGGTTGGTGCGCTTACGTCAAAGCCATACGCCTTCACTGCACGTAGCTGGGAACTGAAAAGCCATCCGTCAATTGATGTGATGGATGCTGTTGGTTCAAACATTACAGTTGATACACGCGACGGTGCGGTGATGCGGGTTCTGCCACGCACACATGAAGATGTGAACGAAGAATGGATATCTGACAAAACGCGCTTCGCTTATGACGGCATTAAAAAGCGTCGGTTGGACCGCCCCTATGTTAGCAAGAACGGCAAGCTTGAAGAAGCAACGTGGGGCGATGCATTTGCAGCCATAAAAAAAGGCGTTAAAGGCCTGAAGGGTGATCAAGTCGCTGGCATTGTTGGGGATATGGCTGATATGGAGGCCATGTTTGCGCTGAAAGGCCTGTTTGCTTCCCTTGGTTCATCCCGTATTGAGGCCCGCCAAGACGGCGCAGCACTGGATGCAAGCGCGCGCTCTGGTTATCTGATGAATACAGGTATCGCGGGAATTGAAGAGGCAGACTATGTGCTGCTGATTGGTACCAATCCGCGTATTGAGGCACCCCTTGTTAACGCTCGTATCCGTAAAGGTACGGTTAAAAACGGCCTGAATGTTGGGCGTATTGGTGCTGTAGCTGATTTAACATACACTGTTGAAGATTTTGGTGATGATGCATCCCTTGTGAAGTCTGCCAAAGGCGGGCGTCATGCAATATCCAAACTGCTGAAAGCGGCCTCAAAGCCGATGATACTTGTTGGACAGGCTGCTTTAGCGCGTGAAGACGGCGCTGCCATCCTTAAAATGGCACGTGACCTTGCTGATAAATACTGCATTTCTGAAGGCTGGAACGGCTTTAATGTTCTGCACACTGCCGCAAGCCGTGTGGGCGCGCTTGAACTGGGCTTAACAGCTGACGGCGGTATCGACGGAATTTTGGCTGATGCCAAGGCGGGTAAGGTGAAAGCAGCCTTCCTTCTCGGTGCAGACGAATTTGATGGCGGTGCGCTAGCAAAAACCTTCACGGTTTATGTGGGTACACACGGCGATGAAGGTGTTAAAAACGCGGACGTGATTTTGCCGGGCGCGACCTATACCGAAAAGCCGGGCACCTATATCAATACAGAAGGCCGGGTACAGCGCGCTGAAAAAGCATCTGATGCGCCGGGCGATGCGCGGGAAGACTGGACAATTCTTCGGGCGCTATCTGATATTATCGGCGAAACACTGCCATATAACAGGATCGGCGAACTACGCGAGGCGCTTGAAAAGGCTGCACCGGCAACTGCAATGCTGGATACGTTGCCCGGTGCCGAGTGGGGTGATTTTGGAACAGCTGGCGATATTGCCGCGACACCAATTGTGCCATCAATGACAAATTTCTACCAAACGAACCCGATAGCACGCGCAAGCAGCGTGATGGCGGAGTGTGTTTCTGTGCGCGAAGGCGCCCAAGGGGAGGCTACAGGGACCAATGGTTGAAGCATTTTTTGAATGGTTTCCCACTACGTGGCTGGGAATGCTTATCGGCGTAGAGCAAACGTCGCTCTTTTACTTTGTTGCAATTGTAGCGATGATCCTTGTGGTTACGCTGCCGCTTTTGATCGCCGTTGCCTTTATAGTTTATTTTGACCGTAAAATATGGGCAGCTGTGCAGATGCGGCGCGGACCCAATGTGGTTGGCCCGTTTGGTCTGCTGCAATCCTTTGCGGACGGCATTAAGCTTTTCCTGAAAGAAACCATCATCCCCGCAGGAGCCAACAAGGTTATTTTCCTGATGGCACCCATGATTACCTTTACGCTGGCACTTATTGCGTGGGCGGTGATCCCGTTTGGTGAAGGCATGGCAATAGCCAACCTGAATGTGGGTATCTTGTATGTACTGGCGATTTCGTCGCTTGGTGTGTACGGCATTATTATGTCAGGCTGGGCATCAAACAGCCGCTATGCTTTTCTTGGAAGTCTGCGGTCAGCGGCGCAGATGGTATCATACGAAGTATCTATCGGCTTTGTGCTGGTGTGCGTATTGATGGCGGTTGGCTCACTGAATTTGTCAGACGTAGTGGTGGCACAAAAAGGCGGTATTCTAAGCTGGTATGTTTGGCCGTTCCTGCCTGTTTATGTGATTTTCTTCATCTCGGCACTGGCGGAAACAAACCGCCCGCCGTTTGATTTGCCTGAAGCCGAAGCTGAACTGGTTGCGGGCTATCAGGTAGAATATAGCTCAATGGCGTTCGCGCTGTTCTTTTTGGGTGAATATGCAAACATACTGTTGATGTCTGCCATGATGGCGATCCTGTTCTTTGGTGGCTGGTATGCCCCTATTGAAATGCTGGATTTCATTCCGGGCTGGATTTGGCTGCTGATTAAAACCGTATTTGGTTTTTGGATGATCTCGATGGTGAAGGCCTTTGTGCCGCGCTACCGCTATGACCAATTGATGCGTCTTGGCTGGAAAGTGTTTTTACCATTGTCGCTTTTCCTTGTTGTTTTTTACGCGGGCGTGATGATCACGTTCGATCTGTTACCGAAATAGAAAGGAGACAGGTGTACCCATGACCGGTTTATTACAATCCGCTAAAAGCCTGCTTCTGCTGGAGTTTTTGTCAGCTTTCTGGCTATCGATCAAATATATGGTCGCGCCAAAAGTAACGATCAACTACCCGTATGAAAAAGGCCCCTTAAGCCCGCGTTTTCGGGGCGAACATGCCCTCAGGCGCTATGCTAACGGCGAAGAACGCTGCATTGCCTGCAAGTTGTGCGAAGCAATTTGTCCGGCACAAGCGATAACAATTGAAGCTGAACCCCGCGAAGATGGCTCGCGGCGTACAACACGTTACGATATTGACATGACCAAATGCATATACTGCGGGTTTTGTCAGGAAGCATGCCCGGTAGACGCTATTGTTGAAGGGCCAAACTTTGAGTTTGCAACGGAAACCCGCGCTGAACTTATGTATGACAAAAACAAATTGCTGGCGAACGGCGAACGATGGGAGCGAGAGATCGCTATGAACATCGCTGCCGACGCGCCGTACCGCTAGGGGGATGAGAGAATGATTAGTCTTCCTGTTATGGCTTTTTACCTGTTCGCAGCAACAACGGTTGCGGCCGCTGTTATGGTGATTAGCGCCAGAAACCCTGTTCACAGTGTTCTATGGCTAATTTTGGCTTTCTTTAGCGCGGCAGGCCTGTTTGTTTTGCTGGGTGCCGAATTTTTGGCCATGCTTTTAATCATTGTATATGTGGGCGCGGTAGCAGTGCTGTTCCTGTTTGTTGTGATGATGCTGGACATTAATTTTGAAGAGCTGAAAGCTGGTGCCTTTGATTATTTGCGCATGGGCGGCCTTATTGGTGTTGTTCTGCTGGTGGAGCTGATTTTAATGGCAATCACCTGGCAAATTGGCGGTGATGTTGCAGCTAACGCTGCTTTGCCAACGCCGTTAGCTACTGATGTGCAAAACACCGAGGCACTTGGCCGGGTTATTTACACAGATTATATTTTCATCTTCCAGACAGCGGGTTTGATCCTTCTGGTGGCCATGATTGGTGCAATTGTGCTTACACACCGCACACGCCAGGGCGTTAAACGCCAGAATATTGCGAAACAGAATGCGCGACGCCCTGAAGAAGCATACGGGCTTGTTGATGTAGAAATTGGCGCTGGAGCACCGATGCCAGCGAAGAAAGGGCAGGGTAAGCGTCCATGACTATTGGTTTGGGGCATTATCTGACGGTAGGCGCGATCCTTTTTGTACTGGGGATTGTGGGCATCTTTCTAAACAGAAAGAACGTCATCATTATTTTGATGTCAGTTGAGTTAATGTTGCTCGCTGTTAACATCAACTTTGTAGCATTTTCTGCATACATGAATGACCTGGTTGGTCAGGTGTTTGCTATGTTCGTGCTAACAGTTGCAGCTGCCGAGGCTGCAATTGGCCTGGCTATCCTTGTTATCTACTTCCGTGGTCGTGGCACGATCGCTGTTGAAGATGTTAATCAGATGAAAGGGTAATCGGCGATGGATATGGCAATTAAATCTATTGTATTTCTACCGCTGATTGGTTTTTTGATCGTTGGCTTGTTTGGTGGCAAACTAGGTGACAAACTTAGTCAAATCATCACAACCGGTACATTGATGATCGCAGCCATGCTTTCTTGGATTGTTTTCCTTGATGTGATGGTTGACGGCAATAAATATGCTGTAACGCTGTTTAATTGGGTAACGTCAGGCACCTTTACCTTTGACTGGGCCATTTATGTGGATGCGCTAACGGCGGTGATGCTGGTAGTTGTGACATCTGTGTCAGCGTTGGTGCATCTTTATTCCATGAGCTATATGGCTGATGACCCGCACACACCGCGTTTCTTTGCGTATCTTTCGCTTTTCACCTTTATGATGCTGATGCTTGTCACCTCTGATAATCTTATTCAGATGTTCTTTGGCTGGGAAGGCGTAGGGCTTGCTTCTTATTTGTTGATTGGTTTCTGGTATAAAAAACCAAGCGCGAATGCGGCGGCTATCAAAGCTTTTGTTGTGAACCGCGTGGGTGACTTTGGTTTCGCTCTTGGTATTTATGCTTGTTATGTGTTGTTCGGGACAGTTGAATTTAGCGGCATTTTCCCGCATGTGGCTGAGCATAAAGACGCGACACTTAATTTCCTTGGTCATGACTTTAATGCCATTACCGTAATTGCTCTGTTGTTGTTTGTCGGCGCTATGGGCAAGTCAGCTCAGCTTGGTTTGCATACGTGGTTGCCGGATGCGATGGAGGGCCCAACGCCTGTTTCCGCCCTTATTCATGCGGCAACCATGGTAACGGCGGGTGTGTTCCTTGTGGCGCGCTTTAGCCCTCTGTTTGAGTTCTCTTCTGATGCCATGTTTGTTGTTACAATTGTGGGCGCGTCTACGGCCTTCTTTGCAGCAACCGTTGGTTTGGTGCAAAATGATATCAAACGTGTGATTGCTTATTCTACCTGTTCACAGCTTGGCTATATGTTCTTTGCTCTGGGCGTAGGGGCATACGGCGGTGCGATTTTCCACCTTTTCACTCACGCCTTCTTTAAGGCGCTGTTATTCCTTGGGGCTGGCTCAGTAATCCATGCCATGCACCACGAGCAAGACATGCGCAAAATGGGCGGATTGTGGAAGAAAATACCATTTACTGCGGGCGTTATGTTCATTGGTAACCTTGCAATCACCGGCTTCCCATTCCTTTCGGGCTTTTATTCCAAAGATATGATCATTGAAGCCGCTTATGCATCAACTGCAGACGGCGCTTCCTATGCCTTCTTTATAGGTATCACGGCAGCATTGATGACAAGCTTCTATAGCTGGCGTTTGTGGTTCATGACCTTCATTGGCGACACCCGCGCTGATCAGCATACGTTTGACCATGCCCATGAAGGTAATTGGGCAATGCGATTACCGTTACTTTTGTTGGCCGTTGGGGCTGTGTTCGCGGGTGGCATATTCAGTGATGCTTTCATTGGCGATGGCCGTGTTGCTTTCTGGAATGGCGCACTGGTTACAAGCATGCACGATGTGATGACCGAAGCACACCATGTGCCTTGGCAGGTGATTGCTGCACCGGGTATTGTTATGGTTCTGGGTGTTTTGATTGCATGGAGATTCTACGGGCGTAAGGGCACAGAAACAAAGTTGCCTCAGCGCACAGCGGAAACCTTCCCGGGACTGTACAAGTTTTTCCTCAATAAATGGTACTTTGACGAATTATACGGCGCTATCTTTGTGCGGCCCGCGTTTGCTTTGGGGCGTTTCCTCTGGAAGCGCGGCGACGAACAAACCATTGACGGGTTTGGGCCTAACGGTGTGTCTTCAGCGGTTGCTGCAGTAGCCGCGCAGGCGCGAAAAATGCAAACCGGTTATGTTTATCATTATGCTTTTGCCATGATTATTGGCCTGGCGGCGCTCGTGACATGGTTCATGACTACCGGCAGCGGCCATTAAGGGCAGGGGAACGGATTTATGTTTTTTTTAGAAAACCATTTGCTGTCGCTTTTGATGATTTTCCCGCTTGTTGGCGCGGCGGTTATCATGGTGATCCGTCATCAGGACGTTGAGATTAAAAACCGCAACATTCGCAGCGTTGCATTGCTGGCAACTGGCATTACGTTTGCCCTCAGCCTTGCACTCTGGTTTGGTTTTGATGCCTCAACCGCAGACTTCCAGTTTGTAGAACGCTACGACTGGGTCGGTGATGATATTAAATACCATGTAGGCGTTGACGGTATTTCGGTGTTGTTTGTATTGCTGTCAACATTCCTTATGCCGATTGTGATCCTTTCAAGCTGGACATCAATCAACACCCGTGTTGCGGAATATATGGTGGCTTTCCTGCTGTTGGAAACACTAATGATTGGTGTGTTTACGGCGCTGGATATCTTCCTGTTTTATGTCTTCTTCGAAGGCGGCCTTATTCCGATGTTCCTGCTTATTGGGGTTTGGGGCGGTGTGAACCGTGTTTATGCCAGTTTCAAGTTCTTCCTGTATACGCTTCTTGGTTCCGTTTTGATGCTGGTAGCCGTTCTGTATATGTATATTCAGACGGGCACCACAGACATTCCAGCCTTGATGAATTCACATTTTGATCCCGGTGTTCAAAACTGGTTGTGGCTGGCTTTCTTTGCCTCATTCGCGGTGAAGATGCCTATGTGGCCGGTGCATACATGGCTGCCGGATGCCCATGTACAGGCCCCAACAGGTGGTTCTGTAATATTGGCCGGTGTTCTGCTTAAAATGGGTGGCTACGGCTTCCTCAGGTTCAGCTTGCCGATGTTCCCTGAAGCAACCGAGCATTTTGCATGGCTGGTGTTTGCTCTTTCCATTATAGCCGTCATCTACACCTCGCTGGTGGCGCTGGTGCAGGAAGATATCAAAAAGCTGATCGCCTATTCGTCTGTGGCGCATATGGGTTTTGTGACCATCGGTATTTTCTTGTTGAATACCAACGGGATTGAAGGCGCGATTTTCACCATGTTGAGCCACGGCATTGTGTCAGCTGCGTTGTTCCTTGCTGTGGGTGTGGTTTATGACCGGTTGCACACGCGGGAGATTTCACGTTACGGCGGTTTGGCGATTAATATGAAAATCTATGCAACGGTGTTTGTGATTTTCACGCTGGCGTCTGTTGGCTTGCCGGGCACAAGTGGCTTTGTCGGCGAATTGCTGGTTCTAAACGGTGCTTACAGCGTTAATAGCTGGATAGCATTTGGCGCAGCACTTGGGCTGATACTCGGTGCTGCTTACATGCTTTACCTTGTACGCCGGTTTATCTTCGGCGAACTGGACAAAGATGACGTGAAGGCAATGCCTGACCTGAACCTACGTGAGAAACTGATATTCGCGCCGCTGATTATCATGGTTTTCTGGATGGGTATTTACCCGAACAGCTTCCTTGATCCAATGCACGCCTCTGTTGCGAACTTGATTGATACGCATTTCTCTTCAACTGCCGAGCATGCTGTTGCGCCCCTGGGTGCCACAGACACTGCACGTTAAGGAGCCTGAACCGATGAACGGTGAACTTAATCTTATACCGGTTTATCCAGAGTTGTTTCTGGCTGTAGCGGCAATGGCACTTCTGCTGTTTGGTGTATTCCGCGGCGATAAATATTATGACCAAGTGGCAAACCTTTCGGTTCTTGCCCTTGTGGTTGCTGCCGTGGTTATGCTGACACAAGTTGGCGGCGAGCGTGATATTGCGTTTGGCGGCATGTATGTAACAGACGCCTTTGCCATCTTCACCAAAGTGTTGGTGTATGTAGGGTCTGCGGTAGCCATCTTAATATCCGGCACCTACATGAAAGATCATAAAATCGCCCGGTTTGAATATCCGGTGCTGATACTTTTGGCCACGCTTGGCATGCTGATTATGATTTCAGCCAATGACCTGATGGCACTGTATGTTGGTCTGGAACTGCAAAGCCTGTCGCTTTACGTGCTGGCTGCCATGAACCGTGACCGGGTTCGGTCTACAGAAGCAGGCCTTAAGTATTTTGTGCTTGGGGCATTAAGTTCGGGCATGCTGCTTTACGGTATTTCGCTGATTTATGGTTTTGCTGGCACAACAAACTTCGATTTGCTTGCGCAGACACTGAAAGATGGCCATGCGCCAGAACTGGGCGTGATCATTGGTCTTGTCTTCCTGCTGGCAGGGTTGGCGTTTAAAATATCAGCTGTGCCGTTCCATATGTGGACACCGGATGTTTATGAAGGCTCGCCGACACCGGTTACGGCGTTTTTCGCCAGTGCGCCGAAGGTTGCAGCGCTCGCGCTTATCGTTCGCGCAACTGTTGGCGCTTTTCCTGGCCTTGTGGCTGAATGGCAGCAAATACTTATCTTTATGTCAGTGGCGTCAATGCTGGTGGGTGCCTTCATTGCGCTGGTGCAAACCAACATCAAACGCCTGATGGCCTATTCGTCTATTGGTCATGTTGGCTATGCGCTGGTAGGTCTTGCTGCGGGCACGCACGCTGGCATTGAAGCGCTGCTGATTTATTTGGCGATATATCTAACCATGACGCTTGGCACATTCGCCGGTATTCTTACGCTGCGCCGCAGTGAGGGCTATGTTGAAAACATTACCGACCTAGCCGGGCTTTCCCGCACAAACCTGCCTATGGCGATTGCAATTGCCACCTTTATGTTCTCGTTGGCGGGTATTCCACTGCTGGCTGGCTTTTGGGGCAAATGGTATGTTTTCCTTGCGGCTGTGAATGCTGGCCTTTGGCCTCTGGCGCTTATTGGTTTGGTAACCAGCGTTATCAGCGCTTATTATTACCTACGGATTGTGAAGATTATGTTCTTCGATGAACCTGCCGCAGGCTTTGAGGGTAATCATGGACGCTCTGTCTCACTTGTGGTTGGTATAACGGCACTTGTTAATTCACCGCTGAGCTATGTTTTCCTTATTATGCTGCTGGTTCCCGCCGCGGGCTGGGCCGCAGGATCGTTACTATTCTAGAATGACACGGAATTTTGAAAATTGGGGAGCCTCGGTACCGCACGGTGTCGAGGCTCATTTTTATTCAGAGTGTGCCAGCACAAACGCTATAGCTGCCGACTATGCGCGTTCAAATAGTGTATCGCCGGTGTGGATCATTGCAGGCAAGCAGACAGGCGGAAAAGGGCGTAAAGGCCGCACTTGGGTGTCTGACGAAGGTAATTTGTACGCTTCGCTGCTGTTCAGTCCTGCCATTGCCCCAAGTGACTTGAACGCCCTGCCATTCATCATTGCTCTGGCTGTGCGAGACACATTGATTGAGCTCGGCGCTGCGCCCATGGATGTTCAGTGCAAATGGCCGAACGACATACTGGTTAAGGGTCGTAAAATTTGCGGTATTTTGATAGAAAGTAGTGCGCGTTCTGCCTCAGCGCTGGATTATGTAATTGTCGGCATTGGTATTAACCTGATGCACAGCCCGGCTGATGCACAGTTTAAAGCCACATCGCTTAAAGATTGCCTAGGCAATAGAGTATCAGTGCAAACCGCCCTGCAAATCCTCGCTGCCAGCGTTAAACGGCGTTTGGATATATGGAACACCCAAAATTTTGAACCAGTGCGGGCTGAGTGGACCTCTTGCGCATGGGGCTTGGGTGAAATCAGGCATATAAACACCGCTGGTGAGGCCTTTGACGCAAAACTTGTTGGTCTTGACGGGCAGGGTGGGTTATTGGTGCAATTGAAAAACGGCACACAGCGGCAAATTGTGGCGGCAGATATATTCCCTGTTAACACGCAGCGTTACGAGGATACCCAATAATGTTATTGACCATTGATGCTGGCAATACCAATACCGTATTTGCGCTAATGGACGGCGACCAACTTGTTGAGCAGTGGCGGCTTTCAACCGACAGCCAGCGCACAGTTGACGAATATATCGTCTGGATCAGCCATTTGATGGCCTTGTATGGGCACTCTACCCAGCAAGTGACAGGTGCTATTATAGCAAGCGTGGTGCCGCCGGCGGTGCGTCCCCTTACCGAACTTTGTACAAAATACTTCAACTGCACGCCGCTTGTAGTCGGCGATAAGGATGTTGAACTGGGCGTTGAGGTTCGTGTTACCAATCCGGAAGAAGTGGGCGCCGACCGATTGGTGAACACAGTTGCCGCTTTTGCAAAATACGGCGGGCTGGTTGTGGTGCTGGACTTTGGTACAGCAACAACCTTTGACGTAGTAAGCGCCGACGGTGCCTATATTGGCGGCATTATATGCCCCGGCATTAATTTGTCGCTCTCTGCATTGCATCAGGCGGCAGCCAAACTGCCTCGCATTGCTGTAGCCGCACCAGAGAGTGACCGTGTAACCGGGAAAACCACGCTTGAATGTATGCAGTCCGGTATTTTTTGGGGCTATATCAGCATGATCGAAGGGTTGGTTGCACGCCTGAAAAAAGAGCATGGCGGAGAGATGAAAATCATTGCAACGGGTGGTTTGGCCTCTGTTTTTGCGGATTGGACCGATGCCATTGACACAGTTAGCGGGTCGCTAACCATAGACGGCCTACAACTTATTTACGAACGGAACCAATAATTAGTATGGCGTATTTACCTGCACACGATAAGCGACTTTTGTTTGTGCCGATCGGTGGTTCTGGCGAAATTGGCATGAACCTCAATCTGTATGCCTATAACGGCCAATGGATAATGGTAGACTGCGGCATGATGTTCGCCGACAGCTACACTCCTGGCGTTGATCTGATTTTACCGGACACTTCTTTCATCGAAGGTGAAAAAGACAAGCTGGCGGGGCTTTTGCTCACGCACGGACATGAAGACCATATTGGTGCGATCCCCTATATTTGGGAACGATTTGGCTGCGACCTGTACGCTACGAAATTTACTGCCGAACTTATTAAGGGAAAATTGAAAGAGGCTGGCCTGCTGGATGTAGTACCGCTGCATATTGTTGAACCACGAAAGCCATTTGAACTTGGTCCTTTTGAGGTGTGTTATATCCCGCTTGCCCACTCAATTGCAGAAGGCCACGGGCTTACGCTGAAATGTGATGCGGGTACAATTTTCCACACAGGTGATTGGAAGCTGGACGATGAGCCGCTGATTGGCCCCGTGTGCCCATCAGCAGACCTTACAGCGCTCGGCGATGAGGGGGTTTTGGCTTTGGTCGGCGACTCCACCAATGTTTTCAATCCGCATTCTTCAGGCTCAGAGGCGGAAGTGCGTAAAAACCTGATTGAAATGGTGCAGGGCATGGAGAACCGTGTGCTTATCACCACTTTTGCGTCCAACGTTGCACGGTTGGAAACCATTGCTGCTGTGGCCAAAGCTTCTGGGCGTCATTTGGCGTTAATGGGACGGTCAATGCAGCGCATGCTGGCTGCGGGTAAGGCAACCGGGTATTTTAGGAACCTGCCAACCCTGATAGATGAAGACCATATTGCAGATATACCGCGTGATAAAATTTTGATCGCCTGCACAGGGTGTCAGGGTGAACCACGGGCTGCTATCTCCCGTATTGCACGCGGTGATCACAAGCGTGTGCATCTGGCGGCGGGCGATAATGTGTTGTTTTCTTCCAAAATAATACCGGGTAACGAGATCACCCTTGGTGCACTTTTTAATGACCTTGCAAAGAATAAGATCAATGTTATCACAGAGAAAGACGCCTTTATTCATGTATCAGGTCATCCTGGTAGGGCTGAACTGAAGCAAATGTTTGAGTGGACACGTCCGCACTGCGTTATTCCGGTTCACGGCGAAGCACGCCACTTGATGCGTCACGCTGAATTTGCTGGCGAAATGGGGGTGAAGCACCGGATTGTTCCGCAAAACGGCGATGTAATTGAAATTAGCAAATCCGGATTAAAGTTGATTGACGATGTACCTGTAGGGCGCTTGGCGCTGGATGGGTCTGAAATTGTGTCGGTTGATGATAACGGCCTGGCCGAGCGCAGGCGCGCCAGCGTAAGCGGTGTTGTAACAGTAAGTGTGATTTTTGATGATGACGGCGCGCTGGCTGCTGAACCTGCTCTTGCTCTGTTGGGCTTGCCGCGCGGGGATCAAATAGCATTCTATGATATGCTGGTGGCTGCTGTTGAAAACGGCCTGGACAAGATGAAAAGCAGCGCACGTTTGTCAGACGATGATGTTGAGAATGTGTGCCGTATTGCTGTAAGGCGTCGGTGCAGAAAAGAAATTGGCAAAAACCCGGGGGTGGTAACGCTTATCACACGCCGTGAACATATAGAATTTAGGTAGTATCGGAGACCAAGGATGATTGGACGGCTTAATCACGTGGCTATCGCGGTGCCCGATTTGGATGCTGCAGTGCGTCAATACCGCGACGTATTAGGCGCCGATGTATCAGAACCGATGGATTTACCTGACCACGGTGTAACCACGGTGTTTGTGAACCTGCCTAATACCAAAATTGAACTTCTGCTGCCGTTCGGTGAAAATTCACCCATTGCGAAGTATCTGGAGCATAACAAATCAGGCGGTATGCACCACATTTGCTATGAAGTTGACGATATTTTTTCCGCGCGTGACAAACTTGTAAGCGAAGGTGCGCGGGTACTTGGCTCAGGTGAGCCTAAAACGGGCGCACACGGCAAGCCGGTGCTGTTTCTGCACCCCAAAGATTTTAGTGGCACCCTGGTTGAAATTGAACAGGCGTAAAGAAAATGAACATCGCAACAATACTGTTGGTTTTTGTCGTTACCTGGTGGTTGACGTTTTTTGCCGCCCTTCCCATTGGTGTGCGTGCGCAAAATGAAGGGGAA
>Ga0316204_10004371_pt1 | contig 25478 bp, 24 predicted proteins | sample 6monrhotite_MG_2_FD_205661 | JGI IMG/M metagenome (GOLD analysis project Ga0316204, IMG submission 205661) | Microbial mat bacterial communities from mineral coupon in-situ incubated in ocean water Damariscotta River, Maine, United States -... | ecosystem: Environmental > Aquatic > Marine >...
GATACAATTTATGCTGCTCAGCGCTTCCGTGGGCGGCAATGGCCTCAACCGCGCCGCTTGAAAGTAGCGGCAGCAGGCTATAGGCCATATTCGCGGACGTTATCATTTCGCTTACTGCCGCAGAAAGTGAAAGGGGCAATCCTTGTCCGCCGTGTTCAGGGTCAGCAGACAGAGTTGACCAACCCCCTTCAACAAATGCGCGGTGCATTGGTTTAAAAGCGTCGGGCGATGTTACTTTTCCGTCCTGCCACTTGGCGCCAATTTCGTCACCAATACGGTTCGTTGGTGCAATCACTTCATTTGCAAGCTTGCCTGCTTCCTCGAGAACCGCAGAAACAAGGTCTTCTCCTGCCTCATCAAACCCCGGTACCGTTGGCCAGCTTTTCATCTCTGCCATGGTCTCGAGGGTGAAAGATATTTCTTCTATTGGGGCGCTATAGTCACTCATCACGTAAATTTCCAAATTTAAGACATTGCCAGTTATAAACTGCTAGCCTATCAGCTACCTTGGGCAACCATTAATTAGAACAGTCATTGCCAAATTAAATTCTTTTCGCGAGACTTGCTGCATGGCAACACATCAAACATACAAAACGAAGGTAATATGTGCCCAAGAAGATGGTGCGATTAAAGCCGCTGTCGAGAATTTAATTGCAGGCCACCTTGTAGCGGTTCCTACCGAGACTGTATACGGCCTTGCCGCCGACGCGCACAATCCCGAGGCTCTCCAGTTAATATATAAAGTGAAAGGTCGGCCAGCAAACAATCCGCTGATATGCCACGTTGCAGATACGCAAATGGCAAAACGCTATGTAGAAGTTTCTGGCCTTACAGAAAAGCTGATGCGCGAATTCTGGCCAGGGCCCCTTACCTTCGTTTTACCAATTGCAGGCGATAGCGAAATTCCGTCTATGGTAAGCGCTAACTTAGGCAGCTTAGCCGTACGGTGCCCCGCAAACGATGTTACAAGAAATGTCATTAAAAATCTCGGCCGCCCAATTGCTGCGCCAAGCGCAAACCCTTCAGGGAAACTATCACCCACCAGCGCAGGCGATGTTTTGGAAGGACTGGGGGGCTATATTCCAATGGTGTTGGATGGCGGCACCGCAGACGTTGGTATTGAAAGCACTATAATTGGCATCAACCAGCATAAAATAACCCTGCTTCGCCCGGGCACGGTAACTGCCGAAGACATCAGCGCGGCAGCAGGAGAACCTGTCTTTGACAGACATAATGATGAAATCACAGCGCCAGGTCAATTAGCCAGCCACTATGCCCCCAACGCAGCCGTTCGCCTAAATGCAACACAGAAGCATGATAACGAAACACTCATCGGATTTGGTGCTGCCCTCGGTGATCTGACCCTAAGCAAGACCGGCGACTTACAGGAAGCCGCGCATGCCCTGTTCGCCACATTGCGCGCCGCCGACAAAACTGATTGTGCCACCATTGCCGTGGCCCCAATTCCCCACACAGGCATAGGCATCGCTATTAATGACCGCCTTAAGCGCGCAGCTGCGCCGAGGTCTAGCTAGATGACCGGCACTGACCATATAGACACTTTTAAGGCAATGCTCGGCGAAAAAGCTGTAGCGACCGACCATTCTGCCCTTGCTCCGCATCTGGAAGAATGGCGCGGCAAGTTTTTTGGTAAAACTGATCTGATGCTTTCGCCGTCTTCCACTGAAGAAATGGCAAAAGCAGTTAAATATTGCAGCGACAATAATATCAATATCGTACCGCAAGGCGGAAATACTGGCCTTGTGGGGGGCAGCTTGCCGGGCCTTGGCAGCCAGAATGAAATACTGATCAGCACCAAGCGCATGAACCGGATTTTAACCGTAGACCATGCCAATCAGTCGATCACTGCAGAAGCAGGCTGTACGGTGGCACAAATACAGTTGGCCGCAGCCGAACATGGATTATTGTTTCCGCTCTCGCTTGCTTCTGAAGGTAGCTGCACCGTTGGCGGCATAATTTCCACCAACGCTGGCGGCGTCCATGTATTACGCTACGGCACAGCCCGCGCGCTAACTCTAGGCGTTGAAGCCGTTTTGCCATCAGGCGAAACATACAGCAACCTGTATGCACCGAAGAAAGACAACACCGGTTATGCCCTTGACCAACTGCTTATAGGCGCTGAAGGCACATTGGGCATTGTTACAAAAGCCACGCTAAAGCTGGTACCAGCCGAAGTGCAAAAGCATACATTTTGGCTGGCAGTGCCGAGCCCGGAAGACGCCATTCAACTGCTTACAGGTGCCCGCAAAGCGTCAGCTGAACGAATATCTGTATTTGAAATCATGCCCCATGCAGGGCTTGATTTTGTGCTGGCCCATATTCCGGGTACGCGCCCCCCCCTTTCAGCCGAGGCCCCGTGGTATTTGCTGGTGGAAGCAGCGTCGACCGAAATTGACCCCGCCCTCGAAAAGTCGCTACAGGCATGGCTTGAGCACGCGCTAATGTCGGGGAAAATACTGGACGGCGCTATGGCCACAAATGAAGGCCAATCCAGGGAATTTTGGCGTTTGCGTGAAAGCATGTCAGAAGCCCAAAAACATGAAGGTGGCAGCATCAAGCATGACATTTCTGTGCCGCTTGCCGAACTTCCGGTTTTCATCGAAGAAACCACAAAATTACTGGAACAGACGTTCGAAGGCTGCAGGGTCACACCATTTGGCCATGTTGGTGATGGCAACCTGCATTTCAACGTTATGCAGCCAGCCAATGCGAACAAAGAAAACTTCCTTGCCTGCTGGAGTAAGATGTATGAACTTGTTCATGACCAAACAATGAGGTTCGGCGGGTCAATCTCCGCTGAACACGGCATTGGGTCACTTAAAAAACATGAACTTGCTCGAACAAAACCTGCCGCAGAGATTGCGGCAATGGTTGCCCTAAAAAAAGCGCTGGATCCAAAAAATATCATGAATTCCAATGTATTATTCATCTGAATAGATAACTTCGTTTTGTAAGTGACATACGGCAAAAACCCTCTATACAAAAAGTTCATACACATTTTGGGGGTTACACATGAAACTATCACACCTATTGATCGGCGGCATTGCTGGCGTCGTCGCAGTTCAAATTATCGGCGCAAAACTTGTTAGCACAGGTGTCGAAGCAGGCGTCCGGCGCACGGTGCAGGCTTATAGCGAACAAGCAAGGTTTCCTATTGAAGTAGCAAACTTCGAAGGCGGCTGGTTTAGTTCATCCTTTGATGTACGCGTCCCAATTCCTGCCGTATTCGTCGAACCACTGGCGGAACTTGGCATTGAGATCGACAGCGACACCACGGGGGCTGTTTTTGATTATTCTACCAATATAAAGCATGGCCCGATTGTATTTGATGATGGCATCCATTTCAGCGCAGCCCATGCTAGCGGCACAGCGGCCATCAATATCGAAACATTGATGGATAAGGCCATTGCCAAAGCCGAAGATGACAAGGCGCGGGCGGCGCTCAAAATGTTTAAGCCACAGCTGGCGCATCTGCTCAATACCGTAACGTCTACTTACGACATCGCTGTGGCATTTAACGGGGACGTTTCTTTCACCAGCGAAATGAGCGGCGGTAATGCCGTTATTACAAACTTCCCCCAAGATGAAAAAATTAAAACCATGACTTTCGACTTTAGCCCAGCTACCGGTAGCTGGACGCTGATGGGCGACCAGTTTACCTCGATAATGGAAGCCAATTGGGGAGGTGTAAATCTCTCAGTCGAATTCGTAGAAGACGAACATATTAAGTTCACGATGGGTGAAATCGACCTTCGGTCCAAAACAAACCGCATCGGCGAAAGCCTTTGGAGCGGCGACATAGAGGCAACCATCGAAACCATGGGTGGATTTGGCGCCATAGGAGGAAACCCCTTTGACGTTCGCTTTGACACCATTGCAATAGCTTCCAGCATCGGCCCTATAGATGATGCGAAAGGATTGGTAAGCGGGTCAACGCTAATGACTACGCAGGCGCTTAAGGTTGTGGCCAATGGCGGCACTTTATCGCTCGATGGCCTTACTATGGATGTAAACATTCAAAATTTACTGATCCCGATTTTGGAGGCGGAAGCGAAAGTCGCAAGAGACTCTTGGACAAACATCTCAGCTAACCCACTGGAAGACCAGCCGTTTACTTTCCTTCAATCACCTGAATTTGAAACAGTTATTGACCAGCAGTTGGCTGCGACCCCTCGTATAAATCTGACCGCATACAAAATCGTCGCCGACGATGAAGAAATAGGCCTGTCAGGCTATCTTCAACTAAACCCAGGGGCAACCCTCGCGATGATCAACGAGAACCACGCAGCCTGGCCCTTAATAGAGGGGGATTTCACCTTTTTGCTGTCTCCGCGCATGGTAAAGTCTATTGGGTTTGGCGCATCGCAGATGAGCCCAAATAAAATGCCGCAAGAACAAATAGACCAACTAGTAGATTTACAGCTAGCCCAGTACCAACAGCTTGGTTTGGTTAAGGCAGAAGGTGAAATTTTCACCAGCAATGTCAATATTGCAAACGATATTATATCGGTAAACGGCAAACCCATGGTGCAGATAAGCCAGATGGTAGCTGCAAGCCAACAAGCGGCCAACGCCGCGCCTTCTACCGAATAGGTTTATTAACGCACATATTAGCTGAAGGCGGGGGCACCAACCTCGCCTTCGGTGTCAATCAATTGTTCTCGGCCTTTATGCCCTGCTTGTCGGCATAAAGTGCTTGAATAGCGACCATATCAGCAGCCATATCCCCAGTTGGATAAAAAACCCGGTCAATGCCTACGGTTTTGTTTTCTGCATTAACAAATGCCAAGCCAATTGGCACACCTGCGCCCACGGCAATTCGGTAAAATCCGGTTTTCCATTTTTTTACTTTGGTACGTGTGCCTTCGGGAGCGATACCTAATATAAGCGCGTCATGCTGGTTAAAAATACCGATCGCCTGTTCAACGATGTCTGCGGCGTCTTCGCCAGCACGGTCCACAGGAATGCCACCAAGATAGTAAAAAAGCCAGCCAAGCGGGCCTGTGAACAAACTGTGTTTGCCCAAGAACCTAACTCTTAATCCAAAATGACAGACAATTGACATGAAAACTGGGAAATCCCAATTGCTGGTGTGGGGAGCCGCTACAAAAACCAGCTTCTGCTCTGAAGGCACTTCGCCGACAATACGCCATCCAATAAGTCGAATAAAAAGCCGGCCAGTGGCGTTCAACAGCCCCCGAAAAATCCGGCTGTCGTAAATTAAAGTGCGAGGCAAATTACGGTCTTTCGCAGTGAAAATATAAACAAAAAAAATGGCGGACAGGAGAACCCGTCCGCCGATTAGTCTTAGCATATACAGATCAGGCAAGACAGCATATGCTTTTTTTAAAAGAAGCCTCCCAGGTCTCAGGCAAGAAACTGTAAGGCTTACTTCCTATTTCGCAATGGCCATGCCAGTTTACAATATGCATATATTTCAATGGTTTAACTTATGGTACCAGCCGCCAATGCTTCAGAATGAACCTAGTCGCTGTACCATTTGAGTACATGTATCAGAGTGACACACCGAAGCACCATTTGAGCGATTTGTTAGTCTTGCTATCTGGTCGGTGAGATTAAAAAGCCTAGTGAGAACGGAGCCGTTCAAAAGCAATAAGCAAAACGCCGACGACTGAGCGTGAAAACCCTGCGAGCTCAAGTAGCTTGGCAAGTATTTTCTTGTCGCCTTGCGCCAATCGCGCCTCTATCGCCTCATAGGGCTTTTCAAGCAACACAGCCAATGCTGCTGTAAACAGCCTGTAATTGCTGTTCTGTAAATAGGTGAGCATAATATCACTACTCAGGCCCTTCACTTCGTGTAGCTGAGACAAATAATTAGCTACCTCTTCGTGCGGCGCCATTTCCAATGTTCGCGAGAACACCTGACGGTTTGCCAAAGAAACCAAATATGAGGCATAGTCGGTTGATAGGTCAAACCTCTCGGTCATATATTCGCCGTACCGCTTGGAAACCTTAAATATTATCCGTTCCACAATGTCCGCAGGCAAGTCCGCACGTTGAGATAACTTCTCCATCAAGCTTCGTTCCTGCGGGAAACGATCAACCACCCTGTCACAGCTGCGTTCAGACACGACAGCGGTGTCATTATCAACCAGTGTTTCAACCGACTTCAAACAACCAGTGTCACTGATGGCAAACGCAACCGCTTCGGAAAGTCCTGACCGTCCTGCAACGGCTTCTTGCGCCTTATCCCCACAACTCTGAATAATTTCTTCCAGAAACTCGTCGCTTATTGCCTCTGATGCCACCAGGAAAGGCATCGATATCTGTTCGATATCGCCCGCTAGCGTAAACAACATATCTTTTGGCAGAAAATTACAGGCTCGCAATTCCTGCGACAAAGCTTCTCGAACAGAAACCGCGACGTCTTCGACCAGCACCAATGCAAGCTCAAGCGCTGCCTCTTTATCGGAGCTATTTGCTTCCTTGGAAAGTATCTTGCCGACCTTGCGGGCTATCTCTTCCCTGGCTTTTTCCCCAATATGTTTTAAATCGTCAGCGTCAGTCACAAATAAGCCTATTCATTTTTTGCTAAGCGCTTAATGCGCGCTGCTCACAGCAATTACCCTGAAAATTCAATAATTCCTAGTCTAAAGTAACCGGCTTCAAACTCCGTTCGAAACGCGCCGCATTATCGACATAGATTTGGGCCGATAATTTAATCAACTCAAATTGCTCTGGGCTAAGTTGACGCGCTACTCTGGCTGGTGACCCAACGATTAAAACCCCATCAGGAAACTCTTTGCCCTCTGTAATTAAGCTATTGGCACCAACGATCGAATTGGCACCAATTTTCGCATGATTCAAGATCGTGCTACCCATGCCAATAAGGCTGTTATTTCCCACGGTACAGCCGTGCAACATCACTTTATGGCCCACCGTTACACCGTCGCCTAAAATGAGCGGTGCGCCAATATCTGTATGCAGCACACTATTGTCCTGAACGTTTGTACGTTCACCAATGGTAATAGGGTCATTGTCCCCGCGCATGGTAACATTGAACCAAACACTGGAATGTGCAGCCAAACTTACATTGCCAATAACCGCCGCAGAAGGGGCAACCCATACAGATGGGTCAAGAATTTCGGGAATAGTACCATCAAGCTCATAAAACATACAAAAATCCTACGGTTGGTTGGCCAAACAAAGAGCAACTTATAGGCTTATAGTATTTGATGGCAGACAAAAGCCAGCTTATAGCGTAGGCATCAACTAAACCTCCAAGTGCAGCCGCAATGTCGGGAACGCCAAATGGTCAACATGCTAAAGTCAAATGACCTTGAATGGCGCGGCGGTGTTCCTTTCGCGCCTTCTTTTGGTGACTTTTATTATGCCTCAAGAAATAGCTTGGCTGAAACCGAATATGTTTTCCTCGACGGCATTGCTGCACCCGACATCTGGCTCGGGCGTGACCATTTTATTATTGGCGAAACCGGATTTGGCACAGGACTTAATTTCCTCTGTACCTACAAAAAATGGCTAGAAAGCGGAGCCAAAGGGCGTCTGACTTTCATTTCCGCAGAAAAATATCCACTATCTGAAACGGCGCTCGCAAAGGCCCATACACTTTTTCCTGAACTCAAGCCTTTCGCGCAACTCTTGCAAGCGGCATGGCCCCCACCCTCTTCAGGATTTCACCCGCGTTATTTTGAAAATGGCAAAATACAGCTTTTGTTATTGTTCGGCGACGCGGCCACTGTTTTTGCCGAATTAGATGCACAAGTTGACGCTTGGTTTCTTGATGGATTCTCGCCTGCGAAAAATCAGGAACTATGGTCCGATCAGCTTTTTGGTCAAATCGCTCGCTTGTCAAAACCCAGGGCAAAGTTTGCGACATTTACAGCAGCAGGCTTTGTTCGCAGGCGGCTGGAGGCGCGAGGGTTTAAGGTCCAAAAAACCGCCGGGTTCGGCCGGAAACGCGAACGCCTAATCGGACAGATGGCTGATGCCCACAGACCAACACAGCATCATACGGTGCCGGAATGGTCTGCGCTTGACGTCTCTAAGGGCGGCCCCACCACTATCATTGGGGCTGGCATTGCAGGCAGATCACTTGCTGGCGCATTGAAACGGCGCGGCGTTAGCGCAACGGTTTTTGGCAGCAGACAATTGCCAACCGCTAGCCATGTTCCAGCGGCTATCCTTGCGCCTGCGTTTCAGGCTGGCCCACAACCCACTACTGACTTCGTGACAAGTTCCTTTGCCCATGCCTGCTGGTTACCAGCTTACGGTGCTGCATGGGCCAACCAGGGCGGCACTGAAACATTCGCGGTTACAACAGAAGAAAAAACACGTTTCAAACGCATCCATGAAGCGCTTGGCTGGGGTTCTGATTGGGTCGATTTTACCAAAAAGGGTTTATATTTCCCTAGGTCAGGAAGCCTAGACACCGCAACAGCCCTGTCCGAGGCATTTGACACAGATACAATTGAATACGCCTCAATCAGGAAAATAGAAAAAACGTCTGCCGGATGGTTATTGTCAGGCGATGAATTCAAACATGAAACGGCGAGGCTGGTTCTCGCAACTGGTGCTGGAACCTCCGGTTTACTTACTGGTGCTGGTAACATTGGCTTCACCGCCCGTGCAGGGCAAATCGAAACCATGCCTACTAGTAGCGGCCTGCCACAGCACAGTGTGGCCTCTAGCGGCTATATCACAGCACCAATTTCTGGCATGCATACTCTTGGCTCAACATTCACCGAATATTCCGGCGATGCCCGCCAAAACCCTGCGGCAACAGCCGCCGCCACCGCAGAAATTATTGATAAGCTTAAATCAGAGTTCGACATGGATATCAGCTCGCAGGCGCTACACGAGCCCTGGACAGGCATACGGGCCGCCACAGTTGACTATATGCCTGTAATAGGGCCAGTACCCGAGTGGGACCTAGCGGCGAAAACCTTCGCACCGCTATCAAAGAACCGCAAGCTCACTGGGCTTGGCTCAATGGAGTATCAAGACGGGCTGTTTGTGTTTGCGGGTTTTGGCTCAAAAGGCTTCCAGCAAGCGCCTTACGCCGCCGAATATCTGGCGGCGCACCTGTGCGGCCACCCTCTGCCCATGGCGCGCAGCGTAGCGGCTTACCTGCACCCTGCCCGCAATTTCATCAGGCGCCTGATCAAAAGCACCCCAAACTAAAGCTCTGCGGCTTTATCATCCTGCAACTGAAGCTCCACCTGTTGCAACTGTTCAATAAGTATCTTTTTCCGCCGCACAAAGGGCCTAGTCACAATAGGAAACAGGATAACAACTGAAAGCACGACCCCAAGAACCCATTTGAATGCGGTGACTCGGGTCGGCGTTACCGTTTCTATGCGGTCGTAGAAGAACCACAGGGCGAGCGCCATCAATACCAGCGACGCATAACCCAACCAACAATTAACCCGAACATAAAGCAATTCCGACTGAGCGCGTTTGATTTGAAACCGGACCAGCCCCGCCGCATCTCCGGCTGCTTCCTCCCAAACGCCGCGTCTGATGTGAACCGCGGCCCAAAACCCTGCCGCACTAAAGATCACACCGACGAGCCCGAACGCTGTCGCAGAATGCGAGCTTTTGTCAATGAAGCTCCCAAAAATCACCAGCCCCGCAAGACAAAAGATAACCTCAAGCGCAAAATTAATACGCATACGCCACCAGACAAATCGCGCATTCCGTGCCAGTTTTCCCATGTCAATTGGAGGCGTATCCTGCCAAACATGCTGCAGGTCTTCCCAGTCAGGGGTTTCGCCATTGTTTTTGCCGGTTTGATCAACCATCGGCCATTCCTTGTTTGGATGAACTTCCTTGCGTAATTGAGGCTTCTTTTGCCAGCGCTTTTTTCAGGGTGGCTTTGGCGCGGCTAAAGCGCACCATGGCGTTATTTTCACTAATACCCAGTGCCTCGCCAATTTCCCGGTGAGAAAAGCCCTCGAGCGCCAGTGTCGTTACCTGCCTAAGGGTCAGAGGCAGTTCCCGCACCGCTTCCAGCAATTGCTGGCGCCGCTGTTTTCGATTGATACTCTCTTCAAGCCCCTCGGTATCCGCAGCCATCTCGTCATCCAGCATTGCTTTTCGCGGCTGACGCACAGCTTTGCCAACATGGGTAATGCACCTGTTTTGTGCCACCCTCGCCACATAGCCCTTTAGGCTGCCGGTTCCTCGGAATTTGGGCAACGCCTGCCAAATCGCCAGGGAAACATCCTGCAGCAATTCCTGCTGCAAAGCCGGATCAGCTTCATAGGAAGACACGATCCGGCTCAACATTGCGCCATTTTCCTGCAGTACAGCCTTAAAGTTCACACCACCCGGTCCTAACGGCCAAAATATTGAATGGCCTAGGCTGCATCAAGCATCACTTCGCTTTCAAGTTTTTTCGCAGTGAGTTTGGCCAAGATATAGATGCCTACGACCGCCACAGCCATAGAAGTTGCCATATGGGCAAAATCTGGCTCGCCATTAAATATAAGGCTACTCAAGCTCTCCATTTCTGAAAGGACCGGCGCGAAAAACGCCATCTCAGGAAGCTTTGATCCGCCAAATATTTTCAGGTATGCAACAAACATAGGCACCATCATAAACATGGAAATATAGCTTTGCCCCTCTTTAAAGCTTTTCACCTGTATGCTGATAAACAGCTGAACAGATGCAATAAATATCGCAAATGGTATCAGCTGAAGCACGATCAACGGCACTGTCACCATATTTAGATGCAGTGCAATAGGCAGCGTGCCTGCAGGCACAAGCGATATGGCAAATAAGAATGTCGCAAGCGCCAGCAGCGTGCCTACAATGCTGAACGTAGAGACCATTGCGAGTTTGCCCAATATTACACTTTTGGGAGAAACCGGCTGCGCCAACAGCGGCTGCATACTGTGGCGTTCCCGCTCACCCGCCAGTGTATCGACCGCAACTGCAAGCCCGCCAATGAAGGGGGCCATAATAATCAGCATCAGGAATGAGCCACTGGTTGTTTGGGAAATAAAACTTTCTTCTGCGACATCAAACTTTGAAACAATGATAGGGCTTACGATTGCGGGCGGAATACCGCGCGCCGTAAGGCGAATGCCGCCTATATAGCCGCCAAATCCGTCGATTGCGTCTTTGATTTCATGACCCTTTTCTATGCCGGTTTTGGATGCCTCATTTACATAGAGCTTGCCGAAAATCATACTTCCCTGCGACAGTGATTTTGCATAATCGTCTGGCAATAGAAGGATTGCATCAGTGCCGTCCGGCACCCTGCCTGGCTCAGCTTCTCCTGCGTAATTGGTCACCGTAATTTGGTGCTTCTCAAGGAATGCAACCAGCCCAGGTGCTTGCGCCATATTGGAAATGGCGAGCCGCGCGTTTTGTTTTTCAGCGTCACTGTCTGTGGTTAGCATGAAGATAAACCCCATAAACACCGGCCCAAGCAGCGCAAAGGAAAACGCCGCTATCAACATACGCCGGTCGCGCACCATGTCTCTAAGTTCTTTTTTATAGATGATAAAGGCCTGCTTGTTCATGCGGCTTCTCCTTGATCATTCTGCCCGGTTGGCTTGGCGGCGATCTGGTTTTGCTCGGTCAACACCACGAAAGCTTCTTCAAGGTTGGGTTGACCTGTTTGATTAACAAGTTCTGCCGGCGAGCCTTCAGCGCAAACCACCCCATCGGCCATAATCACGACATGATCAGATAAGGCCTCAACTTCCGCCATCACATGGCTGGAAAGCAACACACAGTGCCCTGCCTCTTTTAGGTCGAGCAATATGGTACGCAGCAAGCGAATATTCATCACGTCAAGGCCGCGCGTAGGTTCATCAAGCACTATATTGCCAGGTTTGTGTAAAATGGCCCTCGCAAGTGCCACCTTCATGCGCTGCCCCTGGCTAAAGCCCTCAGTGCGGCGATCCAATATATCCGTTAGGTTGAGGGTCTCTGTAACTTCCTCAATCGCCGCTTTGAGTGGCTGCCCCTCTAGGCCGTGTAGTTCGGCGAAATACACCAGATGCTCACGGGTCGTCAGCCTCGGATAAAGCCCAAAGCTATCAGGGAATACACCCAGTCGCCGCTGTGCGCTCATCGCAGCTTCGGCAACCAAAATTCCGTCCACCGTTACTGACCCAGTGTCGGTTTTCAACAGGCCAGAAATCGCACGCAAGGTGGTTGTTTTGCCAGAGCCGTTCGCGCCCAGCAACGTAGTTATTTGAGCGTCATCAGCTCGGAATGTAACATTCCGCACCGCATGTACGTCGCCGTAGGTTTTTGCTAGATCTTTAACAATTATCATATGCCCCGCCCCCTATTCGATGTTGCCGTTTGCGTTTACCACAAGCGGCAAGCGCGCCAGATAGTCGAGGCAGCTGGTGTCCAGCGCCGCGGCGTCAAGGCCTTCAATAAATTTGCCAAGCAATTGCGGCATACACCCCACATGGCTTGTATTATGGCCGGTGCCCGCAACAATTATGTGCCTCCCGTTTGGGAACCCCTTGAGCCAGTGATCGCCCAGCGGCGGGGGTGTTACCGGGTCAAGGTCACCCGACAGTATAAGGGCAGGCACATCGCCTGAGGTGGGCCTGAAAAAATCGGGTGCAGCAGGACGCATATAGTCCCAGCCTTCACAGCTTTGCTGCCAAATGCGGTAATAGCTATCGCGGGCAAAGCTGCCTTCACCGGCAATAGCCGCCGCTTCTGGGCTAATGCTTGCCACATCTTCCCCACACAAAAGCGAGAATGTAGCCCCCATATACATGGTGTCTGCAATTGCGCTGCTGCCCAGCAGGGACGCCAACATCGGCGCAAGGTTACCACCATGCGCTTCATTCACAACATAAGGCAAAAGCGTTGTGCCCTCAGCGCCGTACATAACCGAACGGATGCTTTCCACAACAATTTCGAAATCAAGATCAATATCCAGATATTTACCAGATACCGGGTCAATGCCGTTGAAGTTCATTTTGCCCTGCACGGCTCGTTCTATCAGATCGTTCACCTGATTTTTAAAGTCTGGAAAGGCTGCGGCACAGGACGGCTGTGCCCTGCAGTCATCCACCAGTTTGCCAAGTGCTCGCTCGGCGCTTGCAGGCGCTGACAAAAACAAGGATTGGTCCGGTGGCAAAACACCGTCTACAATGATGCTGCGCACATGCTCTGGATATCGTTTCAGATATAGCGATACCGTTTTGGTACCGTATGATGCACCCCACAGATTAAGCTGGTCATAACCAAGCTGCTTCCGAACCTCATCGGTGTCACGAATGACATTTTCAAGCGTGAAATGCCGCACATCAATGTCATAGTCCGCGCGGCACATTTCCGCCGCTTGCTTGCGGTCAAACAAAGCCTCTTCAAGGTCTTCTGACCCGCAGCGCATACCGTATGATTTTCCGGTGCCGCGCTGATCTATCAGAATAATGTCGCGCTTTTTTTGTATTTCATAAAAAGCAAGATTAACAAACCCGCCATAATCACCTGCAGCTTGCCCTGGCCCACCGGCAAAAACCAGTATTGGATCAGTCTCTGGCGTCGCAGAAACGGCCGGCACCACGGCCACATGGATCGGGACTTTCACACCGTCCGGATCATCGTAATTCAGCGGCAGATCCATTGTGCCGCAGGAAACCCGCTCTTTAATCCCCGCGATAAAACACGGGGCCATCTCCAACACGGCTTGATCTGTGTTATAGGGAGCGGGGTCCTGCGCCAACAAGGGAAGCGCGCTTCCGAAAAGGAAAAGTCCTGCTGTCGTAACTCGGGCTATCTTTTTCAATTATCATCCTTCTCGTTACACTGGTCTTGTTGATCTGGGCCTGTTGGACTGGGTTCATCGCGTTGACCCATTACATAAGGCCAAGTGAAAACCAACATACCTATCCAGTCGGGGGATAATGAAAAAGCTTACAGATTTTTTTACTAATCTGAATATTATTTATTATTTCAATGTCTTGAGGCTGTTTTTCCTTTCAGGACATCCGCTTTTAAGCGGCCGCCCAATTCAGTTAGATGATCAAAACTATGAGAAAAAGTACCTGTTCCCTGGGTAGCTGAGCGCAACTCAACAATCAGATCGCGCATTTCAGAAGCAGGCATTTGCGCGTCCACCTGATCCCATCCAGGCCAACCTTCGCGCGCATCATACCCCAATATTTGACCACGCCGCGACGATATAATGCCGTTTATCTTGGCGATATAGGCACTGGGTGCCATCACATGAACCTGCTCTATGGGTTCCAAGAGCACTGGGTCACAGTCGGGCAACGCTTCAGCCATAGCTTTGCGTCCTGCCGTTTTAAACGCCATGTCCGAACTATCCACCGCATGGTGTTTACCGTCTTCCAGCGTCACCGACACATCCACGACAGGAAAGCCAAGTGGCCCACGCTGCAGATATTCTTTTACGCCTGCCTCAACGCTGCTGATATATTGTTTAGGGATCGCTCCGCCGGTTACTTTGTCATCAAATTCAAAACCAGCGCCCAGGGGCTGAGGTTTCACATTAATCACCACGTCGCCAAACTGACCGTGCCCTCCAGACTGCTTTTTATAGCGTGTATGCTGTGTTTTACCCTGCCGAATGGTCTCTTTATACGGAACTTGCGTATCAACAAAATCCACATGAACACCGTATTTGTCACAAAGCCTTATTTTTGCTGCACGCAGATGAATTTCGCCCTGGCCCCACAGCTGAAACTGCCCAGTGTCCCGGCAATGTATCAGGTTATAGCCAGGGTCCTCTTCCATCAGTTTGGTAAGTGCTTCCGATAATTTCACTTCATCCTTAATGTCATGCACTTCTACCGCTACGGCAAAAACCGGTTGCCTGCCCTGCAGTTCCGGCGCATCGCCGCGACCCAATATTTGGCCGGTAGCCACACCTTCCAGGCGCGGGATTACTACAATATCACCCGCTGATGCCCTGGAGGATTTTTTCAGTTCAGTACCGACAACATCAAATAATCCAGATATTTTACTGCCAGCAATTTCTGCACCGTCTGAAACACTGCCCGCCAGCACACGCCCAATAGACATTTTACCCATATGCGGCAGGTGCCGAGTTTTGAGGATATAAATGCTGCTATCTTCGCCAGCCGCCGGGTTCATTCGGGCCGCAGCGTGCTGTAATGAAGGCATTTCGTGCCGCAGCGCCTTCATCAGCCGGTGAATGCCAAACGATTGCATGGCGCACCCCATCATAACTGGCATGATACGGCCAGACTGCATGTCATCCGCCAAATCCTGGAAAATCTCCGTCGACGACGGATCGATATCCTCTAGCAGCTCTTCCATCAATTCATCATGAAAGTCAGCTATGCGTTCCATCATTTGAAACCGATCATCGCTCACTTGCTCTGCAAGGCTCTCTGGCATATCAATGAGCGTGCTTTGGCCACCCTTTTCATAGTGGTATGCTCGACTGGCAGCTAAATCCACAAAGCCGGAAATCGTGCCTCCTTCTCGCAGCGGTACGTGCCGCAATACCGCAGGCAAGGCACTTACCTGGTCCAGCGCTTCCGCCAATTCGCGGATATGCACATCGCTATGGTCAATTTTATTGATAAAAAGCAAATGCGGAATACCCTCGTTTTCCAGATCACGCAGCAAGGGACTCAATGCTTGAATTTTCTTCGATTCAGGCTCGGCCACCACAACAGCAAGGTCGGCAGCATGCACAGCGGCGCGCATTTCCTGCGAAAATTCGATCGATCCTGGGCAATCAAGAAATATATAGCAGTCCCCCAAATAGATGGCCGATGCCACATTGAGATCAACACCCATCGATAATGACTTTGCCTCAATACTGTCGTCACCAAAAACCCGCTCTCCGTTTGCACGGCGGCGGGTTGTTTTTGTGTGAAATAATATATTTTCTAAAAGCGTTGTTTTACCGCTTGAATAAGGGCCCACGAGTGCGACAACCCGCGGGCCTGTTTGAGTGCCTTTTGCCATTTTTACCTCCGTCCTCAGTTATATTTGTTCGGCAAAACAAAATGTTCTGCCGGGGACTGAACGCAGGCATGGGTTCAATGAGCGGACTTCGAACCTAGCAGAAAGCCTGACCACCATCAAACGCCAGTGGAACCGCTCGGGTCTAAGGCATATTTCTCTTTAAAAACGGAGACTTAGTGCGCCCTCAAAAATTTAGCTGCTATGCCGGGGAACTCTTCTCTTATTTCCGAGTCGGATCGAGCGCTCTTGTTTGTAACAAGCCATGCGTGGTAAACCACGTTCGTCAGCGTTTGAGGGCTATTATGAAAACAGTTGAAATTGTCGAAGTTGGAGCGCGCGATGGCTTGCAAAATGAAGCCGTGCATTTCTCTACGCAGCAAAAGGTAAACCTGATTAATCGAGCGATTGCGGCGGGTATTCGTCGGCTGGAAGTGGCAAGTTTTGTGCACCCCAAATTGGTACCGCAGATGGCAGACGCCGAGGCTGTAGTAGCCGACCTACCCGACAATAGTGCCATAGAATATATCGGCTTGGTCCTTAACAAACGCGGATACATGCGGGCACTGGCCACCCGGGACGGTAACAAACGCGGTGTGGATCAGGTGGGCTGCGTGGCCGTAGCATCAAATACGTTCGGTGAAAAAAACCAAGGCCAAACCCGCACTCAATCTATCGACGAAAGCAAGGCCATTATTCGTTTGGCTAAACGCGACGGCATCGGCGCACAAGTAACCATTTCCGCGGCCTTTGGCTGTCCGTTTGAAGGTGAAGTATCTGAACGTACTATTATTGATATGGCAACAGACCTCGCTGAGGTCGGGCCAGTGGAAATAGCCATAGCCGACACCATCGGCGTGGCTGTACCAGCCCGGGTAAGTTCAGTGTTCAGGACCTTGAAGAAGGAAATCCCTGGCATTCCCCTACGCGCCCATTTTCACAATACGCGCGGCACCGGCATTGCAAATGCATGGGCGGCTTATGAAGCCGGGGCCTCAGTTTTAGACAGCAGCATCGCAGGATTGGGGGGCTGCCCATTTGCGCCGCGCGCCACCGGCAACGTCGGCACAGAAGATCTAGTTTATATGCTAGAGCGCTCGGGTGTTGGAACGGGCATAGACCTTGATCAAATATTGGCGATTTCCACATGGGTAGAAACTGTTATAGGGCGCGCAGCTAGCTCAATGGTATCGCAGGCTGGCAATTTTCCCGGCACACTGCCTTAAAGACTGGGCCTATAGCCTATAAGCGACCTTTATGCTCTGGCGTTGCACTACTATTTCGCACCAGAGCCACATGAGGACGCCCATATCAGCGTCCCCTTGTGAAACCTTTAAACGCAGGTTTGCTTGTTGCCTATTGGTTAGCCTCTGCAAATAGATTATTCGGTTGCTGTACGCGGGCCAAAACTCGCTTGGCAAGTTTGCTTTCGGGCTTAAGTTTTATCGCTTTTTGTATATCTGCCACGGCCAGTTCCTTCTTGCCCATTGCAGCTCGCACATGTCCGCGGTTCACATACGCTCGCCAATAGAGCCTGTTCTCGCCAATAGCTCGTGTGCAAGCTTTTTCGGCATCCTCAAGGTCACCGCGTGCCAAATCAACTGCACAAAGGTTATTATATGCTGCCAATAATGTCTCGCTGCTTAGAGAACCTCTGATTGCACGCCGAAAGAGCTTCGAAGCGCGATCAAGCTCTCCAGCTCGCATGGCTTGGTCTGCAAGGTTATAATTGGAATTTTTGCTCATATAAAAAACCTGAGCTTCAACGGGGCCTGCCAAACTTGCTAATGCTACTGTCGCTGCAATCGCAGCTATTTTTACCGATCTATACATCTCATATCTCCTTGTTACCTGGTATCCAGAGCGCTGTGGGGGGTCAGCTTCGTCAGATATGAGAATTCAATTTTGTTTATCTACTGTTGAAAAATCCATAGCTGATATTCATATATGGACCAACGCACTCCAGACTCAGGAAAAACTATGTTCAATTGGGACGACCTAAAATATTTTTTGGCGATGGCAGAAGAAGGCAGCCTATCTGGCGCTGCACGCAAACTTGCCGTGAGCCAGCCAACGCTTTCGCGGCGTCTTACATCGCTAGAAGAAGATGTTGGTGCCGAATTATTCACACGAACCCGCAGCGGGCTGGAAATGACCGCGCTTGCAGAACGGCTTATTCAATATGCACGCCACATGCAAGACGACGTACATTCCGTGGAACGCCTTATAACCGGTCATGACAGCAGCCTGAAAGGCAGCGTGGTTATATCCTGTACTGAAACGCTGGGCGCAGAATGGTTAGTGAAACATACGCGGGCGTTTCATGATCAGTATCCAGGCATCACGGTTGAGATTAAAGTTGCGAACGCTACATCCGACCTATTGCGCAGAGAAGCAGACATCGCGCTTCGCATGTTCCGGCCAGAGCAAAATGATCTTGTTGCCAAAAAAGTTGCAACCATGAACTTCGGCTATTACGCCACGCGCGAGTATCTGGACCGCAAAGGTACACCGCAAAACTTCAGCGACTTGAGAGACCATAATTTCATCTTGCCTCATGATGAAATACTGGCGCACACAACCAAAACCGTTAAGCGCCCGTTTCGTCCGCCGGCAACTGAGGCCGTATTCAGGTCTAACTGCTTGCTTGCCTTAGAGTCTGCTGTACGAGAAGGTTTCGGCATAGGTGCCTATTCATGCCTACAGGCAACAGAAGACAGAAATTTAGTACGCTTGTTTGGAGATTATACTGTTTTCAGCACGGACCTTTGGCTAGTGAGCCACAGCGAGCTACGCCGGAGTGCGAGAATTCGCGCAATGTTCGATTATTTAAGCGACTTGGTAGCAAGCCATAAAAGCGCTTTTGCAGGCACAACGACCGCACCGGCAAAGGCTGGAAAACATCGCTAATCGGTGCCAGCGTTCCGTCCGCCAAAATAGTGAACGGCATGAACTTCATTGCCGTTCCCTTTATAGGTTAGCTCTTCAAAACAACCATTTGCCATCATGATACCACGGCCATGTTTTTTGCTGTGACCCTCGGAGTTTGCCACATAGGCCTTGAAATCAAAGCCCTTACCGCCGTCTTTAACTTCAAAAAACAGTCTGTTAGGCTCCCGCCGGAAGTCAACAGTAACAACACGGTCACAAAACTCCGGCATGGTTCTCCTGCGTTCAATTTCTTGCGCCAACAAACCGTCCTCTATCAACCGTCCTTTTTCATCATGGCCAATATCAAGGCAGCCGTGCTCAACGCTGTTAATGAACAATTCTGTCAATCCAATAGCGATAGGCATAGGATTGGGGCAAGTCATAGATAGCATAGTAGCCAAATTTTGCGCTTCTCGCCGTGTTTTGAAGCGGAATTGACCCTGTACAATCTGGCCGATTGCCGATGAGCGCTTCTTTAATTCCGTACGCAAAAGCCGCAAGCGGGCAAACTCTTCGATTTCAATAGAAAGTACAAGACGGAGCGCCCGCTGACCCAGGCGCCCATCCACTATCTTGCTGAAACCATGGGCAAGCAGTGTGCCTTCGTCATAAGGCTTATCACCGTCAACTATACCTATCACGGGGCCGCCTGCATCTCGGAAGGCCGCATCTACACTATCAACCAACGCTTCCATGGTAGATTGCATTTCTTCAGCCAAATGCGATGTATCTATTACAAAAGCCCCCATATTTGGGTGGCTTTCAGCACTGGGTATCGCTAACTCTGCCGCTGTTTCTGTTCTGAACAGATCGAATTCCCGACATGCCATCCCATCTAGCATTGGCTTTAATAGGCCCTCTTCCGGAGCGAGGGCTACAGCCACAGGCTGCTTATTATTGATACGAACCGGGCTCACTGTTCGCTCATTGTATTTGGGTGGATTGCGACCGCCGTTAAATCATCTGGTAAAGACGCAGGCTGAGCCGCAAAAAAACGTTGCAGAAGCCGGGCAACCAATCGTTCTCGCTCGGGATTTTGCGCTTCTTCTTCTACCCACTCAATGAAACCATCTTCGCCTAACATGGTACCGTCAGGTTGCGGAGCCTCAATAAGCACATCTGAATAGCAAAAGAGGCTTTCGTCTGGCGCCAATTTATCTTCAATATTGAAATAGTCAGGTTTTTTAATGATGCCAACAGGCACGCCCGTACTATCCAGCAACCGCACACCCCGATCGCTTATTACCATCGGTTTTGGCGCGCCCGCACCTGAATAAACCATATGCCCGGTTTTGTGGTTGACCACGGCATAAAACATTGTCGCGAATTGACCCAGAGGGAAGCTTGGTGCGAGAACTGCGTTCAATTCCGTCAGGAAGCGGGCCGGGTCTACCCGAGTTCGGACAAACCGCGCCATTGTAGCGTGCACCCGAAAAGTATTCAGCGCTGCGCTAACACCGTGTCCTGCGATATCCAGCACAAAAAGGCCCAGCCTGTCATCCGGCAAAGGCCAGCATCCCCAAAGGTCGCCGCCCAGTTCAAACGAAGCCCGGTAAAAACTTTCGATTTTCATCTGGCTAACATGCTCGACCTCGCCAATCGTGGTTGGCTCTGGTAGCAGAGATTGCTGCATATCCCTCGCCATAACCAATTCGCTTTGCATGCGCTCGCGAAAATCGCTCAGGCTGTTGATCAAAAACCTGTTCTCCAGGTGCATCTGTACTCTTGCCAACAGTTCTGGCTGATTAATTGGTTTCGATACAAAATCCGTAGCCCCAGCGGCAAAAACCTCGACCCTTTCCTCGGGCGTTTCTGAGGCCGACTGCACGAGTATTGGCAGGTCTTCATAACGGGGATCACTGCGCAGCTTGCGGCATACTTCATAGCCCGAAACGCGCGGCATATTAAGGTCTAGTACCAGAATATCCGGCGCCTCAGTTTCCACCATTTTCAAGGCATCATCGCCATCATTGGCGTACATAATGTTCTTGTATCCACCACGCGTAAGGCACATACCGATCATCTGGCGCATAAGTGCCATATCATCGACCACCAGCACACGCGCGCCGAAAACATTCTGCATTAACTCTTTATTTTCAGCGTCATTGTCGGAAGTTCTTGATGTCACTTATTCAGTCCTCAACCTCAGCCCCAGCATACAGATTACGGCTTTAGCCATCCAACAAATCAGAAAGTTTTGTGAGCTTTAGCATGCTGGCAACATGGCCCTGAGCGCCAGAAACCGTCAGTTTCCAACCCGATGTTTCTGCCTGTTCACGGGCAATCAAAAACATGCCCAGCCCTGCAGAATCGACCATATCTACAGCGGATAGGTCAAATTCACAGCTCTCTACATTTTGCTCAGATATATCTTTTAAAAGCTGCCGAAAGCTTACATTCTCGGAAAAAGTAATATCGCCAGAGAAAACAATTTGCGCTTTGCCGCCAGTATTATTTATTTGATATTTCATTTTACGTCCCTTCTCATCTAGAATAATTCTATGTCGTCATCATCGTCTTCGTCATCATCGTCGCTGACCAAAGTCGGTGAATTGGTTTTGTTGTCATCTTCAAACAGCTCTACATCGTCGTCAAAATCGCCTGAGCTCACAGCGCCATTGCTTGTCTTTTCGTGCATACTAGCATTATCGTCGGCACCAAACAGTTCAATATCGCCGTCATCGTCATCCACTGCCGCAATCGACGTATTCACCATAGCGGTCATTGTCTCGGGCTTTAGAAGCATCCCCTGAACAAATCGCTGCCGCATTTCCCCTAGCGAGCATTTCTTGATCACATTATCAACCCAGCGCTCCATCATCTCGCTATCGTCTTCGATAGGTGGCAAGCCTGACCCTTCATAGGTTTCATCCGCCAAATCATCAGCCGCATCGCGCAGAACCGACATGGTCATCCGTACGCCGTCAAGCTGCTGTTGCGCTTTATCCTGAAATTGGAAACGCATGATAACATTGGACATATCTTTTTGCAGTTGGCTTGACAGCTCTGCAGAATTGGTAAGCCTGTCCTGAAACTGCTCATTTTGCGTGACCAACGCCTTCATCATATCCTCGATGCGGTCTTTGGCTTTCAGATTACCACTCATGTCCAAACTGGCAATCGACTGCAGCTGTTCATGCCCATTGTGGATACCACGGTCAACCGCATTAACCCGCGTGCGAAGCGTGCTCGCCAACTCATTAATGTCTTTGGAAAGCTGACGCACTTCATCTGCAACTACGCCAAAGCCGCGACCGGCGTCTCCCGCACGGGTGGCCTCAATTTTAGCATTCAATGCCAACAAGTTTGTTTGTTTGTTAATTTGTTCAATCTGCGTGATCTGTCGTGTAACCTCTTTAACATCAACCACCACATCATCAAGTGCATACACAAGGGTCATGGCTGTCTGTGCCAGTTGCAATACGTTCATAATGCCTTCAGAAAAAACTTCTTCCAAATAAGAGATGATTTCTTGCAACGTCATCGTTTCGTTGCCCAGCTCGACCAACGAGGCGGCGCGAACGATTTCACTCATGCCTGCACTTTGGTTTTGAGCATTTTCAACAAGCTGTAAAAACAATGCATTCAAGTCGTCAGTGCTGGTTGCTACAAGCTTCGCAACAATTTCAATTTCCCGGTCGAGCGTGAAAAAACCACGCCCCATAACATGGTGCATTTCAAGCCACCGCTCCAAGGCCTTGGAAAGAATTATTTCACGGCCCTCAAGGGTGCCAGCACCTTCCGCCAACTCTTGAATATTTAGGTCACTCGCTAGAGTCATTATTTCTTCCTATTCGACAAAAATATCTTCGTCGACCAACCTTACCAGGCTGTTAATGGGTTTTCGTTATCTGCTATTTAATTATTTTTCGGCCAACATTGGGTTTCAATTGCAGCTGCTATCTTTGTAAGCGTTACTTGTTCCTCAACGCCGCCAACCTCCACGGCAACACGCGGCATGCCGTATACAACGCAACTATCTTCGCTTTGCCCGATAGTGTGGTGTCCAGCGCGGCGTAACGCCAGTAAGCCTCGGGCGCCATCACGACCCATACCTGTCATGATTACCCCAACAGCTTTGCCTCTAAAATTTTCGACTACAGATTCGAAAAGAGCATCCACGCTGGGTTTGTGCCCCGAAATATTTTCATCGTCGCCGTGCGCGAATTGATATTTTGTGCCCTTGCTTACGATACGCAAATGTTGGCCTCCGTGCGCAATATAAGCCTTGCCTGCTTCAAGCGGCATTTTATCCTGGCTTTCTACAACCGTGACCCGGGACAATAAATCCAGCCTTTCAGCAAGCCCCGCTGTATAGGCTTCGGGCATATGCTGCACAACAACAATTGGCGGACAACCCTCCGACAACAGCGGCAGAACTTCCCTGATCGCAACGACGCCTCCTGTAGAAGCGCCAATTACGATGAGATCGACGGCAGGGCGAACTGTAGCTTTTTTAGTTACCTGTTTCTTCAGGTGCGCCGGGGGCCGAATTTTAGCTGAAGCCGCGGCTCTGACCTTCGATAATATTTCCTGACGCATTGCCGCAAAATTTGTTTGCAGGTCATAGGTTGGTTTGCCAATAATATCGCAGACACCAAGCTCTAAAGCGCGAAGCGACTGGGCTGTGCCACGCTGGGTGAGTGATGAAATCATCACAACCGGCATTGGCCGTAACGACATGATTTTCTCGAGGAAACTCAACCCGTCCATTTCCGGCATTTCAATATCAAGCGTCAATACATCCGGGTGCAGTTCTTTTATCATCTGGCGGGCTTGCAAAGGGTGTTCGGCGGCACCGACAACTTCAAAACCATCGTCGCTCTCAAAGACACTTCTGAGAATCTGCCGTACAAGAGCACTATCATCTACAATCAATACTTTAATCATGGGTTTTTCCGGTAAAAACTACATTAGTCAAACAATTCAATATCGCCACCGTCTTGTTCGGTAGAAATATTACGCTGATAACTTGTTTCTTTAGTAAACACTTGCCGGTCGGCGGCGCGGCGTAGCAACAAGCGGTCTACCTTGCCTGTTGCCGGATAATAATGGATACGCCGAGCATGGTCGCCGCGCAGGTCTGACGCGACCGCAATAAAGCCTTCATTTTTTAAATAGTCTTCAACAAAATCTGCATTTCTGTGACCTACATTGCCGCCAGTACCTATTACATTGCCGCCGCCAAATAACTTGATTTCCAGCCTTTCGCGCGGACAGCCAAAATGCATAATTTCGTTAATCAGTATCTCCATGGCATGATTGCCGTAACGCATGACACTGTTGCTGACCTTCCAGTCACCGGGTTCTCCTTCAGGCAGCATAAAATGGTTCATGCCGCCAATTCCGGTTTCCGGGTCGCGAATGCATGCTGACACACAACTACCCAGCACTGTCACAATCATCTCGCTGGGCTCACCGCTCACATAGTGTTCGCCTGGCAAAAGCTTGACCACCATATGTTTATATTTGCTATCGAAATACCGCCGCACTTCGTTTGAATTTCGGGTTCCGATCCGTCGTTCTGCCCGTTTCGCCGCCGGCATCTAATCTGTCCCTTTCAAATCGCTCTTCACCCGAAAGCTAGAACGGCCCACTGACGCTAACCTTGGGTGGTTTGCCACCATTGCCTCGGCGTGGCCAACGTACAAAATGCCTTCAGGTGTCAAATGCTCGACAAACCGGTCAACCAGACGCTGCTGCGTTTCATGGTCAAAATAAATCATCACGTTTCGACAAAATATCGCATCAAACTTGGTTTTGATTGGCCACTTCTCCATCAAATTCAAGTGTTTGAAATGAATCATGTCCTTCAGCTCTGCGCTCATCTCACATTCACCATTGTCATAGTGAACAAACCGCTTTTCTAGGGCTGGAGGAATGCCTTCGCTGTCTTTTGTCCGGTATACGCCTGCCCTACCCACATTCAACATATTCGTATCAATGTCAGTGGCTAAAATTCGCGTAAACCAGCCTGCGCCTTTCGGCAACGTCGCTTTCACTGTCATGGCGATCGAATAAGGCTCCATGCCTTTAGAACAGCCTGCCGACCAAATATTGATATTTTTATCAAACAGACCAGCCTTGTTACCCTCAATACGCCCGCGCAACACTTCATTTCGAAGATGGTGAAAATGATGGTCTTCTCTGAAAAAGCGCGTCAAATTGGTTGTGATGGCGTTAACAAAATCAGTGATCTCATTATCGCCGTCTTTACTGGTAATATAGGTGAGATATTCAGCGAAAGTTGTCATTTCGAGCGCTCTGATACGCCGCGCGAGCCGCGTATAGACCATCTGTTCTTTGTTATCTTTGAGGTTTATACCAGTGCGCTGATACACAAGGGCCTGCAGTTCCTTGAATTCGGCTTTTCTGAATTTAAATTCACGCGCACTCATATGTATCAGCCAGTCATCAATTTACAGTCAAAGGTTCAGGTCGGTCAAATGGGGTGACAAGGCCACCCCACTCTTTTTCGTGGGATCAGAATTCTGCCCAATCGTCGGCATCAGCAGAAGACGATGGCGCGGCCTTACTTCGTGCTTTTGGAGCGGGGGCCGCCTTAGGAGCGCTAGAAGTTCGCACTTTTGCTGGCATAG
>Ga0316204_10004372_pt1 | contig 25473 bp, 27 predicted proteins | sample 6monrhotite_MG_2_FD_205661 | JGI IMG/M metagenome (GOLD analysis project Ga0316204, IMG submission 205661) | Microbial mat bacterial communities from mineral coupon in-situ incubated in ocean water Damariscotta River, Maine, United States -... | ecosystem: Environmental > Aquatic > Marine >...
AGAGAGTTTGGGTGGAATGGTTGAATGATAGGAGCCGGATGAATGGAGACATTCACGTCCGTGTCTGTGAGAGCCTTTGGGGGAAGTTCCCTTTGGCTACTCGACCAGACATTTATACCCCATGCTGCACTGCACACGGGGTATAAATGCTTAGACGTTAGCTGTAAAAGAGGCATGAAATGAGTTGCTATATTATTTATCACTACAATATTCTTGATAAAGAAAGAATCGAACTGTTAGGGCCGCTATCGCGGCCAATAGTTGAAAAGTTTGGCGGCGAATTAGTCATTGCCAGCTCTGCAGCCTGTTTAGAAGGTTTCTCTCCATATCTTCATATGGTTGTTTACAAATTTAAAAGCAAAGAGGTAGCAAAAAGCTTTTATGAATCTGAAGAAAGTCGAGAGTTATCTAAACTAAGAAATGAAATTACGGAAGGTTTTGCAGTTTTAATGCACAATACGAAGCACCCTAAATAAGGCGTAGAGATTAGGTCAGTGATTAATCAGGCGTTATTCATAATTGGAGATGTTGAATTATATGGCAAGATTAATTCTAGTTTGTGGCCCTACCGGAGTTGGCAAAACAACTTACTCACTATCTCTTTCTAAAGAGGTAGAGGCAATTCGGTTTTCCATAGATCCATGGATGCAGACGCTATTTTCAAAAGATATGACTTTGCTTGATTACTCTTGGATGATTGAAAGAGTAAATCGGTGTTATGATCAAATATGGCAAGTTAGTGAGCAAATTTTAGCTATCAATGGAAATGTGATTTTAGATCTTGGTTTTACTACAAAAGCACAAAGAGACATTTTTTCCAATCGTGCTAAAGAAATGAATATAAACTCTGAAATACATTATTTGGATGCACCAAAGGATATCCGCAAAAAACGTGTAGATAAGCGAAACATAGAGAAAGATCCGTCTGTTTATGCTTTCGAAGTTACAGATATGATGTTTAATTTTATGGAACCAAAATTTGAAATTCCAGCTCAAGATGAGCTTAAGTATGGCTGCAAAGTAAATGCATAATAAAAGTATTAATTCGACGAATTTACGCTGCGCTTCAATGCGCAAATTATACTAACGTTAGGCATTAATGCAAAAAGGATAAACTATGTACAGAAAATTTACTCCACTTCTCTTAGGTACGGTGCTAATTACTTTTTCAAACGTATCATATGCACTTCGTTGTGGTGATGAGCTTGCCAGAGTTGGTGATTTAAAGCATGAAGTTATTTTGGTTTGCGGAGAACCCAAATCAAAAGAAATTATCGGCTACATTGATAAAGAAAAAGAAGGTGATCGTATAAGAGTTATGAAAATTGAAGAATGGATTATAAAAACAACTAATTATTACTACAGCCTTGTTTTTGAAGGAAACAAATTAATTAAAATAAAATCTGCTGGTAATGATAAATAAAATGCCATGCAAGTCACTCAACCGGACGCGCTACGCTGCCGCTTCGCACGCCCGTTAGCTGAATAACATTACATTTCTACAATGCTATGAATAATTACTCTTTTGAAACAATAGATGAAAAATACGAAGAATTAGAAAAATATTTGAATGAAGAACTTATAGAGTATGGCATTTCCGAAGCAGGTGGAAATAAGCCTAAGTATATCTATTGCTGTATCAAAGATAATCAGCATAAATTCATAGGCGGCATAAAAGGCTATGCTATGCTAAATTTATTTTTTATTTCGCAGTTATTTGTAGATGAAAATCATAGAAATATTGGTCTGGGAAAAAGGTTACTGTCAGAAATAGAGAATGTAGCGAAAAATCATGGTTGCAACACCATTCGTTTAGATACGCTTAATAAAAAATCATATTCTTTTTATATAAAATCTGGCTTTGAAAAAACATTGGAAATTAAAGAGTACATGAAAGGCTATGATCTTCTGTTTTTTCATAAACACATTAATGAAAATATTTAACTGCATGATCTATAAAGTAACAAAGCAGCTAACAGGCGGTCGGCTGAGCTTGGCGTTATGCCTATGAAGAGTCATGAGAGCTACTAAAGAGGGCGTTCAATTGGGGCCAAGATACTCTTGATTTGAGGAAAATATGGCGTTTATTCTTCCTATGCTTGTACAATCAGATATTCAAAAAGCATTTAATTGTACTCTCCAGGAAGATCGTTTTTTATAACAGTAACCCTGCCAACTTTCTTACCTGACATTCTCAATAATTCATCACCTGAAAATTCAAAGCCAAGCTTTAGTGCTATTCGCGCAACATCATCTGCAGTTGATGTTGCGAGCACCTCATCTTTAAGTGCAGGTTCAGACTGCATTTTCTTTAAAAATGCCTCGAGTTGATCTAAAGCCATATTTGAAATTCCTATTCTCGCTAGCTGCTCATACATTAAACAGGAAAACCATTACAGGTTTCAAGAGAATTCTACTATTTTTTCAAGATATAGACAATAGAAAATAAGGGGACACAATACTTAATTATGTTGCCCTTCATCCATAGTCAGATTAGCAAGAGTGATATTACCCGGGTATCCACACCACACACCCAGCGTGGCAACCGCCGTCAGGATGTGTTTTTCACTGATCGTGATTATGAACATTATCTTGAGTTATTGGTTGAATGGTGTGCGCATGAAGATATCGAAATTTGGGCCTATTGTTTGATGACGAATCATGTCCACCTCATCGTTAAACCCAAAAAGAAATCGAATCTGGGAAAAGCCATTGGTGAAGTCCATCGTCGATACACTCGGATGATCAATTTACGGGAGACCCGTATTCTAAAATGAAGTGCACCACCTTATCTTATGTCGACCCTCCATGCCCCCTCGACCCTTCATCGGCACAATCGGCTTGTATGGGCTGAAGCTTATCCATGTGCTTGGCTAACGCCTTTTGGATGTGGGCATCACTCGGGTCATCTTTAGCCCAGCTATGGGTAAATGCCCTGCGGTACTTGGCCGCCGTGATAGGGTTGATCGGGAATATAACGATATGCTTATACTTGCTTAGCGCGTAAATAAGCGGACCTTTCTTAAGCTCGCAAGCGATGGCAACGGGTTTATCTGGATAACGTGATTTTAACGATATAGCCCAATCGTGAAGCGCCTGTGGTTGACTTGGGATGACACGATATTGAGTATCCTCTGAGCCGACTGCCTGCTCACAAATATCGTGTTTCTTGTCTGCCCAATCAATACCAATGAGACTGGAGAAATCATCTACAGAAAATGCTTTCATGACCTACCTCCGGCGTGTAAAGTAAGTACTACAATAGATACATGATTCGTTGCTCGCAAGCTTTATAGAAAGTCGATTTAACGATATCCCCTGAGTATGCGTTTTGAACGAAAGGACTTTTACCGGCCCGAGTGTTTTGTTACAAACATCAAGTGTTGCGCAATTAATATTCGTAGCCAGTAGAAGTATGCCCGAACATTCTGGCTGAAGGGTAAACCTTGAATGATTAGGAGTGGAGTAACTATAAAGCGTTCAACTCGGACATACCTCCGCGGTGCTTTTGTGCCATGAAGCAAGACGCGTAGGCGTCGAGCATGCTGTATTAATGATGAGGGAAGGCCTCTCGGTTTCGTCAATCAGATGGAGAAACCAAACCACCTTATGCGGCTGTTTTTAAGAGAGATGGTCGTGAGCGATAAGGAAAAGGCAGGCAATGAACTGTCAGGTATGAATCACAGAGATGAACGCAAGTGAACCACTGATGAAGCATCGAAATGGAAAACTGATGTTGTCAAAACCGGTGTATGAGCACGATACCGGGATAAGTTGTGGCGTAGATCTGAACGCGGCCGTAGCGGCAACCGGTGTAGAGGTGGCATGACTGTGATACAGGCGTTAGTACGGAACATGGGAACCTGTCGTTGTGATGTTAAGGGAGCGAGCCAAGTGGTGCGGACCACAAGGCTTTGAGTACCGATGCACGGCACAGGGGCGGATCAGCTCGTAGTAGTGATGAAGTTTCTGTAATGGAAGCGGAGCAAAGGGGCTGACATGCCTAGCGAGGACAGAGGGTCAACCAGCAATGGGAGGAACCTTTTGGATTTGCAAACTCGACAAAGGTTGAGGGGCATGAGGAGCCGTATGATGGGAGACTATCACGTACGGTTCTGTGAGGGCCTAGGGGGGAGGTTCCCCTGGGCTACTCGGCCTTTTGTGTTTGAATAGTACAAAGGAAGCACCATTACGGCATGCCAGTTAACGCTGGCGTTATGTTTTTTGGAGTTTCGTATGAAGTTACTTAGCACAAAAACACATATAAACGAAACCAAGCTAGCACAGCGAATACGTAATCGATCAATCGATACACCATTTAACGTTCGGTTACCAAACGGAAGTATTTTGCGGTTTGGAGAAGGAGACCCAGCATTTATTCTTACTATTAATGACCATAATGCTTTGTCAGCTATTGTAAGGTTTGATGAATTGCGATTTACCGAAGCATATATAAATGGCGGTCTAGATATTGAAGGGGAAATGTGGGCGGTCATAAACTGCCGTGAGGCTTTGCGCGATCTGCATCCGCTTCATCACTTTTGGCGACGATTACTGCCCTTTATAATGGGTCAATTGCGTACTAACAAGCATGCGATACACGACCACTATGAGTATGAAAATGAGTTTTTCCTAAAATTCCTGGATTCAAGCCGCTGTTACTCGCAGGCCATCTTTGAGCGTGACGATGAGTCTCTTGAAACAGCGCAATTACGGAAACTGGACACTATAGTGAAAAGCTGCAACCTTAAACCGGGCGATCGAGTGCTGGACGTAGGCGGTGGCTGGGGAGCATTTGTCGAATACGCTGGCAAACAAGGGGTTCATGTTACAGCGCTTACACTTGCAAGGAATTCGGAACGGTATTTAGGTGATTTAATACAACGCCTTCAATTGCCCTGCGATGTAAAATACATCGATTTTTATGAGTTTGTATCGCCAAAACCTTATGATGCTATTGTTATTCTCGGTGTGATGGAGCACCTTCCGAAGTATAGTGCTGTTCTGAAGCAGTTCCAGCGATTGTTGCGACCTGGCGGTAAAATTTATCTAGACGCCAGCTCTTACCGAGAAAAATATTCTAAACCAACATTTATATCGCATTACGTGTTCCCAGGAAACCACCGTTACTTTTGTTTGCATGATTTTCTGTCTCAAGTCTCCAAATCGAATCTGGAGTTAAAAAGTGTTCATAACGATCGCCACAGTTACTACCTGACTTGCAGAGAATGGGCGAAAAACCTTGAAGCAGCACGCGATGAAATCATTAATCGTTGGGATGAACAGCTTTACCGAATATTTCATCTCTATCTTTGGGGGTCGGCGCATGCTTTTTTTAATCATAGTATGGATGCCTACAGGGTTGTTTTAGAGCTACCTGCGAATAAGTGTCAAGGTAGTTCTTCACAAGGAGTGCAATTTTAGAGATGAAACAATGCTTGGATTCAAACATTTAGTTGAACATAACAATCACATTAAATTCGCTCCCGTTGGTCGCCCCGACGCTCCTTACGTCACGCGATTTATGTGGAGGTTATGTGTCATAGGGTGATGCATTGATATGGTGAAATCAATTCCAATTAAAGAAGAACTAATTGCTCCCTGTGGAATGAACTGTGGCATCTGCAGTAATTATCTTGCCTACGTTAATAATTTAAACCGAAGTAAATGTGCTGGTTGTCGGCCAAGCAATAAAAAGTGTACGTATCTATTTGAAAAATGCTCGGGAATCAATCATTCATTAGAAGGTAATTCGAGCGCTAGGTTTTGTTTTGAGTGTGATCAGTATCCTTGCAAAGAAATAAATCGAATGAATCGTAGGTATAGAGAAAATTACAAAATGAGCGTGAAGGAAAATTTAGAATACATTAAAGAGAATGGGCTATCAGAGTTCGTAGCTGAACAATACGAGGAGCACTGCTGTTCAAAATGTGGACAGCTAATTTCTATTCACAATAGAAAATGCTTCAAGTGTGACACAATAACAAAGTTAGTAGAAAAATAGGAAGCTGTTGCTAAATCAACACATAACAAGCGTAGTTGAGAGGGGCAAGTTCACACGCATGGAATAAGGCATGGTTAGGTGAATAAAAATTCTAACAAAAGCAATCTCGTGTCAAGATAAACCCAAATCGGTGGGATTGACTAAGGCGTCATGAAATTCGATGTTGGCAAAGGGGTCGAGTCTTGTGTTAAGACAAGAAACAAGACCTGATCCTCAGGATTTATAAGGTTTTTTCAAAGCTTTGATGGCTATGCCGATGAAATGGAATCACTGTTAGGTGGTGGTTTTGAAGGCCGCAATTATACCTGAATTCATAACGCTACGAGTATATATGTATTAATAGACTGATATTTACACTTAGGCTAAAAAAACATGTTTGTAGTATTCCTAATAAATAGTTTAATTATTGCTCTAGTAGTGCTTATTCACTATGAGTTTTTGTATAGGCTATCTACTGTAATTCCAAAAATGAAAATAAAACACCGCTTCAGAATTGTTGTTAGTGTTTTTGGTGCTTTAGTAGCACATAGTATTGAGATATGGCTTTTTTCTCTTGCCTATTATTTGATCCTTCAATTTCAGGGCTGGGGATATTTAGAAGGTAACTTTGATGGGTCATTGATGGATTGTGTTTATTTTTCATATACTACATATACAACCTTAGGTTTTGGAGATATCGAACCGCATGGTCATATAAGGCATCTTGTAGGGCTTGAAGCTTTAACCGGTCTTCTATTAATAACTTGGACAGCTTCATTTTTATATTATGAAATGCAACGCTATTGGGATAGAACATGATCAAAAAGCATAGCAATACGTTTAACCGGATCGGCGAAAATCCCCGCCTTCCTGGTTGGCTCAGCGTTAGCGGTTAAAAAACATGAACGAAAAATTACGAATTGAATTATTATCATTAAAGGAACTAGACGTTTCCACACGACGCAGGCTAGTCGAACTCAATCATTGGGGACAGAGTAATTGACCCTCAGGGTTTCTGCCGTGACTAGGTAAAGGAAAATTATGATCGTAGTATATGGAATTAAAGAGAATTTAAACCCTATTAAAAAGGCACTATCGGATGTCATACACCACTGTATGCAGTCAGTACTTGGAATGCCTGAAGATAAAAGAGCTCATAGGTTTTTACCAATGGATAAAGAAAACTTTTATTACCCTGGAGGCAGAAGTGATGCCTATACGGTTATAGAAATTAATATGATGCAAGGGCGCGAGAAGGAAACTCAAAAAGCTCTGATAAAGTCATTATTTGATCGAATTGAAAAAGAGGTGGGTATATCACCGGCAGATATAGAAATTACAATTAAAGAACAACCTCCGCATTGTTGGGGGTTTCGCGGTATTACTGGTGATGAAGCCAAACTCAATTACAAAGTAAACGTATAACAAGAACAGAGGTGCCTCAGGATTTCTGGACAGTCTTGGAAAGGGAAGGGCACAGGTCGGGTATTGAAAATATGAATCTGATGTTCGGGCTTGATCGTACGGCCGGGTTGCCACCCCGCCTGAGATGAGAAAGGAAAAGTCTGACAAAAAGGTCGCGTCATCGGTGTATAGTACATTCATGTGTGGATAGCCATCGTGATACGACAAGAGTAGAGGAACAAACTAGGGAGGTTTTGCACATGCCTGATAATTCAGCCAACACCCGCGAAGGTATCGAACGCAGCCTCAAGGATATCGACTGGTCTGCCACTGGTGCCGGACGCACCTGGTTTCCCTCACCAGCCTCCTGGGAAGACGAGGTATTGTATTTCCTGTTCGTGGACCGTTTCTCCGACGGTGGAGAGTATGGCGGTTTTGCAGACGGGGCTGGCGTGCCGGTGGACGGGCCAGTGGGGCAACGGACTACGCCGCTGTTTCAATTGCAGACCGACGCCGGGCATGCGGATCGCCATACCTGGTTCGAGGCGGGCAAGTCCTGGTGTGGCGGAACCCTGGCCGGGCTCCAGGACAAACTGGGGTATCTGCAACGCCTGGGCATTAGCGCCGTGTGGCTCAGTCCGGTCTTTAAACAAGTCACGGGCAGCCAGGATTACCACGGTTATGGTGTGCAGAACTTTCTCGACGTGGATCCACACTTCGGCACCCGCGACGAGTTGCGGGATTTCGTTGCCGCAGCGCATGCGGCGGGTATTCGCGTTATCCTGGACATCATCCTGAATCATGCCGGCAATGTCTTCGCCTACGACAACAACCAGCGTTATCTTTACCATCAGGGCAACCAATGGCCGGTGGAGGGATTCCGCAGCAGAAACAACGATGCGGGTAGTCTGCCCTTCGGGCCGGTGGGTGACCTCGCCTGGCCGGACGGTGCTGTGTGGCCTGCCGAGTTTCAGGCACCAGAGACCTGGACACAGCGTGGCGAAATCAGTAACTGGGATGCCTTCCCGAACTATCTGGATGGTGATTTTCTGTCACTCAAGGACATCGACCACGGCCGTTCTTTACGCGACCCTGGCCTGGGGTGGGATCTTGACCGTCGTATCCGCGAATTTGGCATTGCTCCGGCGCTACTGCACCTCGCTGAAGTCTACAAATTCTGGATTGCCTGCACTGACATCGACGGTTACCGTATCGATACGATCAAACACATGGAGCCGGGTGCGGTGCGGGTCTTTGCCAACATCATCCATGAATACGCCCAGTCCCTGGGTAAAGAGAATTTTTACCTCATCGGCGAGGTAACGGGTGGCCGTCGGCACGCAGTGAATATTGTTAATACCACCGGTATTGATGCAGCACTGGGCATTAACGATATTCCCCACAAGCTGGAGTCCCTTGCCAAAGGACAGGGCAGTCCCGGCGACCCACGCACCGAGGCTCAGGAAGGCTACTTCGACCTGTTTAAAAACAGTCTGCTGGATCATAAACACAGCCATCAATGGTACGGCAAACATGTGGTCACCCTGTTCGATGACCACGACCAGGTGGGCGTGAAACACAAGTCTCGTTTCTGCGGCAGCGACGACAGTTGCCGTTATCTGCGTTGTGCTCTGGGTCTCAACCTCACCAGTGCCGGGATTCCGTGCCTCTATTACGGCACGGAGCAGGGCTTCAATGGTGCAGACCATCGCCATGGCGACGACGCAGACTATAGCGACGTCTTTCTGCGCGAGTGCATGTTCGGCGGGCCGTTTGGCTCACTGCAAAGCACGGGGCGGCACTTCTTCACGGAGGGGCACGAGATTTACCGCTTTGTACAGGCCGTCTGTAACCTGCGTCGGCAGCACATTGCCCTGCGCCGCGGGCGGCAGTACCTGCGCGAAGTTTCCGCCAGTGGTGAAGCAGGGGACTTCCATTATCCGCAGCCCCAGGGAGGAGAGCTGCGCTGGGTAGTGGCCTGGTCGCGCATATTTGCCGAGCGGGAATACCTGTGCGCCATCAATACCGATGCCGATCAGGCCTTGTCGGTATGGGTGACCGTGGATCATGCCCTGCATCGGGCGGATGGACACATGCGCTGCTTGTTCTCCACCGACCCCGCGCAACAGGACACGACGGCGGCAGTGTCGGCGCGCAATGGTTCGGCGCTGCGGATCAGTGTGCCGCCAGCGGGGTTTGTGGTGTATCACTAACCACGAGTATCCATCCAGTCGCCTGAGGCGTAGTGGGGCGTGTGATTTTTCGTGGACAAAAATTCAGCAGATACAGCCTCAAGAATGTGATAGGAGCAATAAAAAATGTCACAGGCAGCAATTAGAGCAACCGCAGAAATTAACGAGGGCAGAGTCATTGATTTTCTGTGTTGCTGATGGCTCGCTTACCCTGGCTCAATTTATCTGACATCCCGTAGCATGTTGCGCAAAAAGAAAATCATTGACTCTGTCTCCGTTGATTCACAGACATTTATAGCCCACGCTGAACTGCGCACGGGGTATAAATGTTTAGACGTTAAGGCAAAGGAAGTTTAGGTGGAAATAGCTGTTTGGGTAATCGTTTATTTGTGTAGTGCATTCTTTTGGCTATGGGTACTGAAGTGGGGTGGTGCTGAATGGTTAGAAGGATGGAAGGCGTGGGGGGTAATCGGATGGTTTTCTGGCCATTGGTCAGTAGAACAAATACGTTTTTATGCGCTTATATTATTTATATTTGAAAGCATATGGTTTTGCGTTGGAGTCGTCTATCCAGAAGCAAGGTTTGTGTGAGTAAGGTAATGAATAATAGAATTTTTCCAAGCTGCAATAATCAACGGGGTCAGAGTAATTGATTTTTGTAATCAACGGGGTCAGAGTAATTGATTTTTGTGTTATCAACATTACTCTTATTTGAATTTTTTGACGTGGAAAGCTGATAGCTAACCATATTCATTTGCTGATGACACCAGAAACAGAATACGGTGTGAGTCAATTGATGCAATCACTAGTGCGTTATTATGTTCGTTATATTAATCAATATCTATGATAGAACGGGTACCTTGTGGGAAGGGCGATACAAGTCAACGCTGGTAGACAGTGATAACGATTTTTTCATCGTGAGTCGCATATTGAATTGAACCCGATGAGGGCGAAAATAGTGCGGCATCCGGGTAAGTATCCTTGGTCAAGTTATCAACGCAATGCACATGGGAAGTCTATAGATTTTCTTATCTATTATTATCGATGTTCACCAAAGGTCATTTTTTAGGATTAAAAAATGATTCTGGTGGATTTTCAGGAAGGGGGTCTTTACTGCATTCCCTTTTGCATTCCCCAAGCTAATCTTATATACGAATTTTCCTTTTCCAAGGCTTTGTCCGGGTTTAAATAAATACTTTTGGCTGGGCTGCTTATGGTAAACCCCTTGTTATAATCAGCCTCTTTTAAGATAACCCTATTTTCTGTTAGCTTGGCTGGCAATCCACGGAAGGATGGGGACTATGCCACGTAAACCACGATTTTTCTTGCCGGACGTTCCCATTCACATCGTTCAGTAGGACCATAGTCGAGAGCCGATGTTTTTTGATGATGGTGATTATCAAGTCTATGGATGTGGTTACTTACGGGAAAATTGAACGAAAATTAAAAATCAGGGTCGCCGTGGAGTTTGTCCGAGAATGAGAAGTCTGCTGAGGAAAAGCCACTTCGGTCATATTTTCCATTCATTTTCGTTAAATAGAACCACTATTCGCTTCAAGTGAACGAAAAATCTGTCTCAAAATGGCTTTCCCTCGTGACGACTTTCATTCTCGGACAGGCTTCTAGGGGTGTTCTTAAAGCGCTTTGGCTCTTTATGCTGGTGGTGCCAATGCAGGCATCAGTCGCCGCCAAATTCACAACATGCTAATATTACCTTCGTTTTTCAACGCTTTTCGACAGTGCGTCAGGCTTATTTTGGGCTTGTCCACAAATTGCTGCCAACTATTACACTTTGGAGTTTTCATGAATTTCGATAAAATCACAGTCCCCGCCAACGGCGCAAAAATCAGCGTTAATGCCGATAATTCCTTGAATGTGCCTGATCAGCCTATCGTGCCGTTCATTGAGGGAGATGGCATTGGTGTGGATGTGACTCCGGCGATGAAGACCGTGGTGGATGCCGCCGTGGGCAAGGCTTATGGTGGTGATAAATCGGTTGTGTGGATGGAGGTATTTGCGGGCGAAAAAGCGAATAATCTCTACGGTGGTGATGTGTGGCTGCCGGAGGAGACCTTGCAGGCAGTGAAGGATTACGTTGTCTCTATCAAGGGGCCGTTGACCACGCCAGTGGGTGGCGGTATCCGTTCGTTGAACGTGGCTTTGCGTCAGCAGTTGGATTTGTACGTATGTCTGCGTCCGGTCCGTTATTACGAGGGTACGCCCAGTCCGTTGAAACAGCCGGAGCTGACGGATATGGTGATTTTCCGTGAGAATTCTGAGGATATTTATGCGGGTATCGAGTACGCGGAGGGTACGCCGGAGGTAAAAAAACTCATCGACTTTCTGCAAAACGAGATGGGTGTCACTAAAATCCGTTTTCCCGAGTGTTCGGGTATTGGCATCAAGCCTGTATCTCGGGATGGCACTCAGCGTTTGGTGCGCAAGGCGATTCAGTACACCATTGATAACGACCATGCTTCGTTGACTCTGGTGCATAAGGGCAACATCATGAAATTCACCGAGGGCGCTTTCAAGGAGTGGGGGTACGAGCTGGCCAAGTCCGAATTTGCTGCTGTCGAGATTGATGACGGGCCGTGGTGTAGTTTCAAAAACCCTAATACAGGAAGGGAAGTTGTGGTGAAAGACGTGATCGCGGATGCCTTTTTGCAGCAGATTTTGCTGCGCCCGGCGGAATATGACGTGATTGCCACGCTGAACCTCAATGGTGATTATGTGTCTGATGCTTTGGCAGCTCAGGTCGGCGGTATCGGTATTGCGCCCGGAGCCAATCTCTCTGATACCGTGGCAATGTTTGAAGCTACTCATGGCACTGCACCTAAGTATGCGGGTAAAGATCAGGTCAATCCTGGTTCGTTAATTCTTTCTGCGGAAATGATGTTGCGTCATATGGGTTGGTTTGAGGCGGCTGATTTGATCGTTAAGGGTATGTCGGGTGCGATTCAGGCTAAGACCGTTACCTATGATCTGGAGCGTTTGATGAGCGGTGCGACACTGGTGAGTTGTTCCGGTTTTGCTGATGCGGTGGTAGAAAATATGTAGTTAGTCATCGTCAATATTGTTTTGATGGGTGGCTGAATAGGGGGTGAGGGCTTGTTTCAAAGTATTTTTGCCCTCACGTTGGGTGAACAATCATTTTTTGTCTGAACTAGAATTGAGCATATGGGAAACAAGGAAATACATCGTGACGATGGCCTGGTGGTACAGGAATCACGTCCAAAGCTGAAAAAGCCACCGATGTATCAGGTGGTGTTGTTAAATGATGATTTCACGCCGATGGAGTTTGTGGTGCTGATTCTGGAACGCTTTTTTTCCAAAGATCGCGCACAGGCGACACGTATCATGTTGCAGGTGCATACCAATGGCAAAGGGTTGTGTGGCATCTTTGTGCGGGAGATCGCTGAAACCAAGGTAGCGCAGGTCAATGAATATGCGCGTAGCAATAACCACCCCCTTTTGTGCGAGATGGAGCAAGCCGGCTAAAAATGGACCTAAAGTGAGCCCAATTTAGACCGAAGAAAGAGATAGGGCTGTATTTCTCTCACCCGCAAATTTGAGGTAGTTTATGTTAAGCCACGAATTAGAAGTAACCCTCAACCTCGCTTTTAAAGAAGCGCGTGATCTGCGTCATGAGTTCATGACAGTGGAACATTTGCTGCTTGCTTTGATTGACAATCCCACCAGCAACAGCGCGTTGCAGGCTTGTGGTGCTGATGTCGATGAACTGAAGCGTGATCTCACTGAGTTTTTAAACGAAACCACGCCACTATTGCCAGAAGGCGATGAGCGTGAAATTCAGCCGACGCTGGGGTTTCAGCGCGTACTGCAACGTGCTGTTTTTCAGGTGCAGTCTTCTGGCAGTAAAGAAGTCACTGGGGCTAACGTACTGGTGGCTATTTATAGCGAGCAGGAGTCTCAGGCGGTTTATTTCCTCAGCAAGCAAAATGTCGCGCGACTCGACGTGGTGAATTACATTGCTCATGGTATTTCCAAAATAGACGAAGGTGATGCGGAATCGCTTACGAGCCCTGATGATGAGCACGATGGTGAAGCACCGGCCAAGAGTCCGTTGGAAAGTTATGCAACTAACTTGAACCAGTTAGCCATGCAGGGAAAAATCGATCCGCTGATTGGCCGTAAGGATGAAATTCAACGCACATTGCAAGTCCTGTGTCGTCGCCGTAAAAACAACCCACTGTTTGTGGGGGAGGCGGGGGTAGGTAAAACGGCTTTGGCGGAAGGTTTGGCCAAGCAGATTGTCGATGGTGAGGTGCCCGAAATATTATCCAGCGGCGTTATTTATTCACTGGATTTAGGCGCGTTGCTGGCGGGCACTAAGTATCGCGGGGATTTTGAAAAGCGCCTGAAATCGGTGCTGGCACAATTGAAAAAAGAAAAGGGTGCAATTCTCTTTATCGACGAAATTCACACGATTATCGGTGCGGGTGCCGCTTCTGGTGGTGCGATGGATGCCTCGAATCTGATCAAGCCGGTATTGGCTTCGGGCGAATTGAAGTGTATCGGTTCCACGACCTATCAGGAATACCGTGGCATCTTTGAAAAAGACCGCGCTCTGGCGCGGCGTTTTCAGAAAATCGATTTGCCTGAGCCTTCTATGGAAGAAACTGTACAGATTCTCGAGGGGCTTAAGTCCCGTTTTGAAGAGCATCATGGGGTGCGCTTTACGCATCAGGCATTACGCACAGCTTCAGAGCTGGCCACACGCTACATCAATGAACGTCATTTGCCAGATAAGGCCATTGATGTCATAGATGAAGCGGGCGCTATTCAGCGCTTGAATCCGCCGTCCAAACGCAAAAAAACTGTGGGTGTGAAGGATATTGAAGCCGTCGTGGCAAAAATTGCGCGCATTCCACCCAAGCAGGTTTCCAGTTCAGACAAAGAAGGTCTGCGTAACCTGGATCGTGATCTCAAACTAGTGGTCTACGGACAGAATGATGCGGTGGACACACTTGCGGCGGCTATCAAAATGTCGCGTGCGGGTTTGGGCGTGGAAGACAAGCCCATCGGCAGTTTCCTGTTTGCCGGGCCGACCGGGGTAGGTAAAACAGAAGTTACTCGTCAGTTAGCGAAGATTATGGGTATCGAACTGCTTCGTTTTGATATGTCCGAGTACATGGAGCGACACACGGTGTCACGACTCATCGGCGCACCTCCCGGTTATGTGGGATTTGATCAGGGCGGTCTATTAACGGAAGAAATTAACAAACACCCCCATGCTGTGGTGTTACTGGACGAAATCGAAAAGGCACATCCTGATGTGTTCAATCTATTGTTGCAGGTGATGGATCATGGCTCACTGACCGATACCAATGGGCGCAAGGCAGATTTCCGCAACGTGATTTTGGTCATGACCACCAATGCTGGTGCTGATGCGATGAGTCGGCCGAGTATTGGCTTCACTCAGCAGGATCATTCCACGGATAGTCTGGAAGCGATCAAACGCACGTTCACACCGGAGTTCCGCAACCGGTTGGATGCTGTGATTCCTTTCAAGCCACTGGATCATGTGACGATTTCACATGTGGTCGACAAGTTCCTGTTTGAGCTGGAAACCCAGTTGGAAGATAAAAAAGTGGAGCTGGTGGTGGACTCTGCCGCGCGTGTCTGGTTGGCTGAAAACGGGTACGATGAAAAAATGGGCGCTCGGCCTATGGCTCGGGTGATTCGGGAGCGCATCAAAAAGCCGTTGGCCGAAGAGCTGTTATTTGGTCGTCTGGCCAATGGCGGGCTGGTGAAAGTCTCTACTGATGAAAAAGGTCTGACTTTTATCATCAACGAAGATGAGCCTGTTACCGAAGAGGTGTTGTAGAACAGGTTACCGACTGTTTGAATTACTGCGACGACCACCGTTGCCGGTGTGGGGTTTATCGGGCGCGGAAAGTGATGCGGCCCTTGGATAAATCGTAAGGGGTTAGCTGCACGGTGACTTTGTCGCCAGTGAGGATACGGATGTAATGCTTGCGCATTTTTCCGGAGATGTGCGCGGTGACGACGTGGCCATTCTCTAACTCTACGCGGAACATAGTGTTGGGCAAGGTCTCCGTTACTGTGCCCTCCATTTCAATACTTTCTTCTTTTGCCATTTTTATTGCAATGCTCTTGATGATCTTACGGATTGAATTGATGGAGTAGAGGGCAGATGCCGAGGCATGCCAACAAATCCACGCGGCATAATGCCCTAAAACGGACCAAATTTCAAAAATAAACGCGGTAAAATGAGCATAAAAAAACAGAGGCCATGTTGCCTCTGTTTTGTGTTGATGCTTCGTTTTTGCTTGTCAGGAGTTAACGGCTTGTTTCCAGGGCTCGGAGAACCAGGCCACTGACGGGTTTACAGCGTCCTGCGAAATCACCAGTTCCATACCCAGCAGGGAAGTGACAGCTTCGAAATCGTTGGGGTTGTCCAATTGTTGTTTCAGGCACTCAAGGTGGGCGTAATTCATACACAAAGTATTCGGACTGTATCCGTGTTCTTTTTCAAACTGCTGGCTGACGTTATAGATAAAACTCAACATGATGTGCCCCTTTGTTGTTTAAGGAGCTGCTACGACTAGCCCCGGTTTTGTTGGCCTCTGTGTGAGTAAAAAGGTGTTGCCACGCAGCGGTTGCTCTTATTTTGGGTTATCGTCCGGCATAAGGATCGCTGAATAGTTTATTTGTGTCAGGGATTTAAGGAACATGTGCCTGAGGAGGGGCGGAGCGAGAAAAAAATGGTTTGGGACTTATGGCGAAGGCAAAGTTTGTGCTCTGTCGTAACGTTGCCAGCACCCTTTCTGGAATAGTTCGATGGGCCGGTATTCCTGTTTGTACAACATTTTTTGACAGTTGCCGATCCAGTAACCGAGAAATAACCAAGGCAGTTGTCGGCGTCGGGTTTCGGCTATTTGCCATAGCAGGGTATATCGCCCGAGGCTGATACTGGAAAAATCTGGATCAAAAAAGGTGTATACCGCGGACAGACCGCGAGTGAGTACGTCCTGCACGGCTACGGCGATGAGTTGGCCTTGCCAGCGGAATTGCACAAACTCGGTGTGCAACCAATCACAGCTGAGAAATTCCAGATACTTTTCCGGGGTGGGATCATCCATGCCACCACCGGCGTGGCGGTGGCTGATGTATTTTTGGTATAGCGCGAAGGCCTCGTCGTTAAAAACAGCTTCTCCGATGTCGATGGAAAAATCGGCCGCCCTGTTCTGGGTGCGACGCTGGTTGCGATTGGGCTGAAACGATGCCACTGGCAATCGTGTCGGCACACAAGCCTGGCAGGCAGGGCAATGTGGGGTGTAGACGTGACTGCCGCTGCGACGAAAGCCGATTTCCGCCAGCGCACTGTAGGTACTGACATTCATGGACGCTTGAGGGTCGGCAAACACGGTGGACGCCGATTGTCCGCTGAGATAAGCACAGTCATGTGTAGCGCTGGCGAAAAAAGCCAAATCAGCCGGGTGGGGAGGAGGCGCTAAAGGAATCGTTTGGGCAGGTTTATCGTGGCTCATGTTTGAGCATTGTTTGTTGATTCGAATTGCCATACGGGTGCTGGTTGCCCACAAAATGTGTTGAGCAGGTCGGTAAATTGCTCACGGTGAATGGTTTCTGCTCCCAGACTTTCGAGATGTTGGGAGTGGATCTGGCAGTCGATAACACCAAAACCCCAATGCATCAGTTGTTGTGCCAGCGTGATAAAGGCTACCTTGGAGGCATCGCTGCGCCGTGTGAACATGGACTCGCCAAAAAATACCCGGCCAATGGCGACACCGTACAAGCCACCCACCAATTGTCCGTCGTGCCAGCATTCTACGGAATGTGCATGTCCTTGCTTATGTAACTGTTGATAGGCTTGCCTCATTTCGCCGGTAATCCAGGTGCCGGGTTGTGCTTCATAATCTCGTGGGTGGCTACAAGCTTCGATGACATTGGTAAAGGCTTGATTCAGGGTGACAGCGAAGGGTTGTTTGCGCAGTGTCTTGCGCAGGCTGCGGGAAATTTTGAGCCGTTGTGGAAATAGAACCGCGCGTGGATTGGGTGACCACCAAAAAATCGGTTGTCCCTCGTTGTACCAAGGGAAAATACCCTGACGATAGGCCGCAAGCAGTCGCTGAGGCTTGAGGTCACCACCAATGGCGAGTAAACCATCGGGTTCACTCAGCGCAAGATCCACGTCAGGGAATTCGAGGTTATTGTTTCGAGGGTTTATCCAGTAGGGGGCCAGGCCACGCATGACTGCTCCTTCTTTTTCCGCTGGCGAGATATTTTATACGAGGCTGAGTGTAGCTTAAAGTGTCGTTTGTTGTTCGGTTGCTGAGCTGTGTCATGTCACTTGAAGGGTGAATGTTTGTGCAGATTGTCGATGTAATGTTGCATGCCTTGGGTTTCCTGTTGCAAAAAATCGGTAATAGCTGCACGGAACCGAGGGTCGGCAATCCAGTGGGTTGACCAGGTGGCCGTGGGTAAAAAACCACGACTGATTTTGTGCTCGCCCTGGGCACCGGGATCAAAACATTGCAGACGATGCTCAATACAATATTCCAGACCCTGGTAATAACAGGTTTCAAAATGCAGATTCTGAAAGTGTGCATCGCAGCCCCAGTGGCGACCATAAAGCGTGCTATCGTCGCGAAAACAAATGGCACTGGCTACCGTATTGCCATGATGTTCAGCGAGTATAACGATAAGTTGTTGCGGTAACGCGAAACTGACTTCACGAAAAAAATCCAGGCTCAGGGTGGCATAACCGCTGAGTCTGTTAAAGGTGGAGCAATAATGCCGGTGTACGGTTTTCCATTGCTCATCGCTGAGTTCGTTGCCATACAAACGTTGTAAAGTGATACCAGCTTCTGCCACTGTTCTTCGTTCGCGGCGAATTTTTTTGCGTTTACTGGACGTGAAGCGGTCAAGATAATCGTCAAAATCACGGTAGTTTTCAGTGCCAGGAAGGTTATGCCAGTGAAACTGGCAGCCTAATCGTGGTAGTAATCCCTGTTGGGTGAGTTGTTGACAATCGTCCTGATGTGGAAACAACCAGTGTAAGGAGGACACGTCACATTGTCGGGCGTGTTCCAACGCGCATTGAATAAGTTGTGCAGAAATGTTGTTGCGGTCTGCATGTGGTGCGATTAACAGTCGCGGTCCGCTGGCAGGAGTATAGGGGATGGCAACAACCAACTTGGGATAATAATCCAGCCCGCTACGTTGGTAGGCCTCGGCCCAGGCCCAGTCAAAAACCAGTTCGCCGTAGGAATTGGTTTTTAAATATTGCGGCACAGCGCCTAATAATGTTTTGTTTTCGTAAAGCAAAATATGCTGTGGAATCCAGCCTGTTGCTTTGCCGACACAATGATATTTTTCCAGGGCGCTGAGGAACTCATGACGTAAAAAAGGCACCTGTGTTCCACATAGTGCATTCCATTCATTACTTGAAACTTCGTTCAGGCTGCCGATAATAGTGCTGTGCATGGTTGTACTGTACACGAAGCTAACTAACTTATGGGTGACAGGGTGCGGTAATGGCGACAAAGGAACTTGCGTTAGAGATCGGCGATAACCTGCAATTACAATTTTCGGGTGATGATGAAACCCGTTATTCCGCCAGGGTGATCGGGTATTTGCCCGGACAAAGCTTGATTGTCAGTACGCCTAAAGTGGACGGGCGTGCGATACCGGTCAGTGAAGGAAAAAAAGCGGTTGTGCGCTTGATGTCGGGCAATAAAATTGTTGGTTTCAGTGTCAACGTGATTATGGTCAGTGTGCGCCCTTACGCGCATTTGCATCTGAGTTTTCCGCAAGACGTGCAGGCCGTCACCGTACGCAAGGCATTGCGGGTAACGCTCAATATGGCGGCTACGGTACGGTCCTGTTTAACCGACTCGGCTGAGATCGATTCCGCATTGGAATCACGGGCGGTGACCATTCAGGATATGAGTACCAGCGGCGCTTTACTGATTGCGGATAAACCATTGGCCAAAGAAGGGCAGCATATCTCCATCACTCTGAAGCTGGATGTGGCGGATGTCAGCGAAGGCATTTCCCTGCCCGCTATCGTGCGCAATATCCGCACCGAGCGTGGTGAAAAAGCCGGGCAGCGTTATTTTCATCACGGTGTTGAGTTGCGGATGGTGGACCGTGCGCAGTCAATATTGGTGCATGCGTTTGTGTATCAGTGCATTGCCCGCGGAGAAACCTGATTACGTCATGTTCCTTATCCGTTCTGGTTGTCCAGAAAGCGCTCCGCATCCAGCGCGGCCATGCAGCCAGTGCCCGCTGACGTAATAGCCTGACGATAAATGTGGTCGGCCACATCGCCCGCAGCATAAACCCCTTCAATACTGCATGCCGTGGCATTGCCCTGTGTGCCGCTTTGCACTTTCAGGTAACCGTGTTCCATGTCCAGCTGGCCGTCAAACAGGCTGGTGTTGGGCTTGTGGCCAATGGCGATAAACACACCGTCCAGGTCGATATCCCGTGTGCTGTCATCCCCAGTGTTTTTGATGCGCATGCCGGTAACACCCATGTTATCGCCCAACACCTCGTCCAGCGTGTGATTCCACAGGATATCAATATTGCCGGCTTTAGCTTTTTCCATGAGTTGGTCGGCAAGAATTTTTTCGCACTTAAATTTGTCACGACGATGCACCACGGTCACATGTGACGCAATATTAGACAGATACAAAGCCTCTTCCACCGCAGTGTTTCCACCACCAATAACCGCTACGGGTTTGTTTTTGTAGAAAAAGCCATCGCAGGTAGCGCAGCCGGACACCCCCCGGCCCTTGAAGGCTTCTTCTGAATCCAGCCCCAGATACATGGCAGATGCACCGGTGGCAATGATCAGCGCGTCACAAGTATACACGCCACTGTCGCCAGTGAGAGTGAAGGGGCGTTGGGTTAACTCTGCTTTGTTAATGGTGTCAAAAATCAGTTCTGTCTTGAAACGCTCGGCATGTTTGCGCATGCGCTCCATCAGTTCCGGGCCCTGCACGCCTTCGTTGTCGCCGGGCCAGTTATCCACCTCGGTGGTGGTCATTAACTGTCCACCTTGTTCCAGGCCGGTGATCAGCACCGGTTTAAGATTGGCGCGCGCCGCATACACTGCAGCGGAATAACCGGCGGGGCCGGAGCCGAGGATTAACAGGTGACAGTGTTTGGCGTCGCTCATTTGAAAAACTCCCGGGTCTTTGAGGGTTTGAGTGCGGCAGACATAAAAATGCTGATGCTGTTGCACAATAGTACGGAAAGGCGCTATGCAGGTAAAGGAGTGCTTATCGCAAACTGTTTTTTTTGAGGGCAAGTGACTAAGGGTCGCTTGCACAATAACTATCTCATTGGTGAGCTGGCTCGGTTTTTTTGGGCGTGTACAAGACTCTGGTGGAACCGCTACGCTTGTTCCACCCTACCTGCGTACATCACTGAAGTTGGCGTATTCATAATCCGGGTCGGAAATATGTCAGAATCAGGGTAGTGGTTTGTTTGTTCCGTCTCTTCACACACAAGGCAAAGTCGTAGGGTGGAACAAGCGTAGCGGTTCCACCAAAAGGTCAAGGGAAGAACATCAGTCCTTTCAACCTGTATTACTCTTTACCCAACCCACTGTATTACTCTTTACCCAACCCAACCCAACCCAACCAAAAAGCGAAAGTTATTGTTCGAGCGATCCTAATGGATAAAATTAACTTAGGGAAAGTAAGTGTATTTTACGATGGGAGCTATTCTCGTGTTGCCAGGAGTCACTATTTATCACTAGCCCAATTTTCAAAGTGTATGTTAATTGTCCAGCTTGCCTTTGATTTGTTCAAAGACAAAGGAAAGATGCTCTAGGAAGTTATGTTGGTCGTGGTGCTGACAAGCGGTGTGTTATAAACGCAGAGGTCGCAGAGACGCAAAGAAAAACACGAAAAATGCTACGTCTCTGTGGTCTTTGTATTATTAAATGCTGGGTGATTTTTTTAATAAAGAGTATTTTTAGCACTTAACATTTTCATTATCGAACAAGGCAGGCAGTGAAAATATACGGTTAAAATAGGAGTGCGAGCGGCTAGCATGATTTTTTTTGTACCACAATAGTTCGATTGCCAAGACAGGAAAGGGTTATTCATGCATTATGCGCCCACGCGCAGAGCGGTTTTTTCTCGAGAGGTATTAGAGAGATATAGCAGGGGAGAGTAAGAGGGGGAGTTATCGCACTAGCGGAGGTGAGCCGCATTCAACCGGCTTCCCAGGGTTTCCGTTGAGCACCGTTTTTTCTGGCAAAGCAGGGAAATTAAGGACAATGATTATAAGGCACTATTCGAGCATGGAGCATGCCATGAAATGGTTTCAAATGATTTTGGTTGCGCTGTTGAGTTTCTCCTTCGTTTTGTTTCCCGTTGTACAGGCTGCCGAACTGGCATTGCCATCAGGAGACCTGATCGCCCCGGTCATCAAGCATGCACCCATTGAAAAAGACATTTACGCCGGTCAGCAGATTGATATAAAAGCCACTGTTACCGATAACGTAGGGGTCAAAAACGTCATCCTGTTTTATCGTGACGCCAATGCTGCTGAATTCAAACGCCTGAAAATGAACCGTGACCTGGATTCATTTATTTACACCGCCCAACTCATCGCCAGCGATTCACCCGGTCTGGAATATTACATACAAGCAACCGACCTGGGCGGAAACACCTTGTTGTTTGGTTATTCATTTTCCCCACTGACTATTGCCGTGGTACCCGCAGCAATGGACAGCATTGCTGCAACGGATAATAGTGATGCCAATGCCGCCATGGTCGCCTCTACCGTCAAGCTTGACGGAGAAAAGAAAAAATCCTCCGGTATCAGTAAATGGGTGTGGATCGGTCTGGGAGTGGTGGTTGCCGGTGCAGCGTTATCCGGCGGTGGCGGAGGTGGTGATTCAACAGAACCACCTGCGGCCACAGGCAGCCTGACAATTTCGGGGCCGACACCTTGAATGTCAATTAAGCGCTAAATCACTTTGTTGGCACTTTGTACTGAGTACTGAAAACATCGTCATTCCGGCACGTCTTTAGCCGGAATCCAGAGGTTTAAACCGCCGGAATATCCCCCTGGAACAACGGAAGGTCAGGGTGTAGTGACGCTGACAGGTGGCGTGTATATCAATACCCCGAGTGCTCGTGACGATATCAATGGTATAGAGCTGTGGAAGAGCGATGGCACCGATGCCGGTACCGTGATGGTGAAAGACATAAACCCGAATTTTGAGGCAGGTAGTGACCCTGTACCTTTAAATGCGAACTAAGGAACATATATGTAACAATCTTCCTGTTCGGCGTTCACCCTGCTCGACTGTGCCACGACAGTGGGCAGGATGTTCAGAACGCCGATATCCTTTTCCGCCAGAAGATTATTTGATTTCTACTGCGTTCGTATTTGTTGCTATTTACCTCCAGCCAAATCGTGGTGATAGTGCTCCAATGTAGCCAGGGATTTTTCTAAGTGCCTGGTGGTTACCGACACAATCAAAGGAAGATCATTTTTTTCAACGCCAAGATAAAATTCTTTGGCAATGGGCCAATATTCAGAGAGTTTGTTGGCCGCTCTTTGAGATTCGCTAGGGTATTTATAGGCTTGGACTTTTTTTAAGTGAGCCTCAAATTCCTTGATGGCCTTTTCCAGTTGTTTGACATTATTGTGATCGGAAAACCCATCTTTAAAGGCAATGTAATATTTTGTTGCTCGCTCCAGAAGAAAATTCATTTTTTTGGTGGTAATGAGCATTTCTTCTTTTTTATCGTTTTTATGAGTGTATTTTTTAGTTAACGATTCCGCACCTTCTAGCAATGTTTCACTGTAATCCAGCATCAATGCACCGCGCTCATTGGTATAGGCCTGGGAGACAGTTTTTTTGATTTCATCCAGAGTGAAGGACATGAATTTCACCATGCGTAATTGCTTTTTGTCGTTGACCTTATTAAGAATATTGATGTTTTTCTCTATTGAGGCCAGCCCGTTTTCCATGTCGTGCTCAGATTGCTCGACGCGGATTTCCTGATGCAAATAAAAATAGGCTTTCGTAATTTGCTGGCTGGCCATTTCAATATCTTCTGCGGCTTCCAGTTGTTGCAGGCTGCGGATGTCGGCCACGGACTGGTTTGAGAAAAACAGGAAAATAATTGCGAATAAAAATCCTTTCAGCGTAAATAATGTTTGTGTGTTCATTCAATCAGCTCCTGTTCCAGTTTTAATATTTTGCGAATTTCATGAAATATTTTGCTCGCATTTTTTTCGGCCATGGTCGGTACAAACCGACCGGATTCACTTGCAGCCATAAACTCGAATACCAGGAAGTTTTTTTCGGTGGATTTTAATTTGGCTTTGATTTCGGGGGAAACGAATTTGTCGTCTGCTTTCATTAACTCGTGATAAATTTCTTCGTATTCATCCACTATTTTTTGGACTTCTTCGTAATAATTGTTGATGGGAATACCCCAGGCCTTCATCATGTAAAGTGCTGCCAGCCGCTGGGATTCCATACCTAACTCGGCAATCAATACCATATTATGTTCGCCTTCGATTTTGGAATCTTTGGCTAAGTCTCTCGCGAGTGCTTCGCAGCGATGGGTAAGTATTTCCACTTTTTTACGCAGTTGGGCCATGTGCTTTTTGCTGGGTTTTGCCAGCAGCTTTGGCTCAATTTCTTTCCAAAGAGTTTCAATGTTACGAACTTCGTCATCCAGTGTTTTTTTGAGATGATGGCTCTTCAGGTCAGCAATATATTTGTTGATGATTTTTGCATTCTTTATCAGATCGGCAGCTGGGTCGTGATAGGTGACGCCCATGCCGATTAATGCGTAATCTTTTAGTATGCGTTGGGAATACATGCAGATATCGGCAAGCTCATGGACATCCTGGGCAGAAGCCGTTGTCGCTGATGCATCGTAAACCGGGTACAGTACCTGCAAGGCAAGAACAAGCCCGATAAGTCCATTTAGCATGCGGCTGAAATACTGTTTCATGATGCCCTCTTAATATTAATGGTTATTGGCGATAAAAAATTATTGGGATAATTTTAATTATCAAGCCATCGAGCTACAGTTGTCGGTCAGTAGGATAAAAATTTGACGGTCTATCTATTTATCTGTTTATCTATTTTTTCTATGACGTTCCTTAACAACATAACGGACATACTTATTATGATTATTGGCGTACCTCGTGAAATTAGAATGTTGGAGGGTCGTGTCGGACTGATTCCGGCAGCGGCCGGGCAGTTGGTGATGCAAGGCCATAAGGTGTTGATGGAACAGAGTGCCGGTGTGCTGAGTGGTTATTCAGACGATGCTTATCGGGCAGTGGGAGTGATGCTGGTGGCGGATGCTGCTGCGCTTTACGATCAGGCGGAGATGGTGGTTAAAGTGAAAGAGCCACAGAAGGAAGAGGTGGCGATGTTGCGCGAAGGACAATTGTTGTTTTCGTATTTACATCTTGCCGCCGAGCCGGAGTTGATGCGGGGTTTGCAAAAAAGCGGGGCCACTGCCGTGGCTTTTGAAACGGTGGAAACGGATGATCATCAATTACCTTTGCTGGCGCCCATGAGTGATATTGCCGGGCGGGTGGCGGTGCAGGTGGGCACGCATCTGTTGCATCAGCCCCAAGGCGGTCGTGGTATTTTACTGGGTGGTGTGCCTGCGGCGGAGCGTGGCAGTGTGGTGGTGGTGGGTGCGGGAGTGGCGGGTGGTAATGCGGCGTTGCTGGCGGCGGCCATGGGTGCGGAAGTGACGGTGTTTGATCTCAATCGTGACAAGCTGGCGCAGATGCGTGCGTTGGGCAACAACGTGACGGGGTTGCATCCTTATCCTGATGCATTGCGCGAGGCGGCGTTGAATGCCGATTTGCTTATTG
>Ga0316204_10004374_pt1 | contig 25465 bp, 17 predicted proteins | sample 6monrhotite_MG_2_FD_205661 | JGI IMG/M metagenome (GOLD analysis project Ga0316204, IMG submission 205661) | Microbial mat bacterial communities from mineral coupon in-situ incubated in ocean water Damariscotta River, Maine, United States -... | ecosystem: Environmental > Aquatic > Marine >...
GTCGAACTCGATCCATAACTTGAATCAGTGTTTTGTAATCTATTTTAGGCTCAAGTAACAGAGTTATACTTTGTTCTTCCGGGAAACGTGTTTTTATTTCAACCAGGATTTCAGTAAAAGTATTCCAATCAGTATTTTCTTCTGTTCTTGGGAAGTATTTGATGCGACCGAGGTTAGTGTCCCTGATTTCAAAACCGTTATTTCTCACTACCAGTTCGAGCTGAAGTTTTATCTTCTCTTCCTGTTTGGCGATCGCATCCTTAGAGGGTAAATTTAATTCGAGTACTGTGACCCGAGAGAATACCGCCGTAATTAACAGAAACGGTACCAGTATTACCATTAAGTTTAGAAACGCTGTTATATTGAGCTCAACAGTTTCCTGAACGTGCTTGCGCTTGACCAGCTTCATTCTGAGTGCCTACCTGTTTGGCTATTTTTCAGCAATTAAGTTTAAGCACTTAACAGCTGCCATCTCAATATTATCAACCAGACGTGCTGTTTTAGTGACCAGGTAAGAATGTATTAAAATGAGAGGAATAGCTGCAATCAGGCCAAATGCTGTGGTGTTCATGGCAACTGAAATACTGGCGGATAAAAGATCGGCTTTTTCAGCTGGGTCTGCACCGGCAACCGCGGTAAATGCCTGTATTAGGCCGATGATTGTGCCTAACAAGCCTAGCAGTGTTGCAATATTTGCATATGTCGCCAGGTAGTGAGTACGTTGTTCCAGTTCAGGCATAACTTCCATCATGCCTTCTTCCATTGCAGACTCGATACTATCACGTGGAGCGTCAGCATTTTTACGAGAAAAGCCATAACACAGCATAGTTGCTAAAGGCGTTTTAACCTGTTCTGTTAGTTTAGTTGCACGTGCAAAATCCTGCGCTTTTAACATTGGTACTAACTGTGACCACAACTTGTTAGTTTTACCCTGGGTTTTCGTAATATAGATTATACGCTCAATAGAAATGGCCAGGCCAATCGCTAATACCAGTAAAATGGGGTACATAAATGAACCACCGGTTTGAAAAAATTTGACTAACTCCATGGAGTATCCTCTATAAACTAAAATATTAACGGTTATATATTTCGTGTCCTGAATTTAAGAGCAAATATTCAGGATTTTAAAAAAACAAATGACCATTGTTAAAACTACTCTTGCTAATTCTATAGAACTTTAAAGAATCAGCAAACCATAAATTACTAATGAAGCGTGATATATCGAGCATTATTATAACAATCTAAAGATTATCAGTTAATTCTCAATATCATTATTTTTAAAGAAAGCGATGGTTTTCATTAAAACCGATGAGCCGGGCTGTGTTTCGTCAGCCTGCTCGCTCACCAACGGTCTGCGCCCATTGAACTCTTCATCTATTTTATCCAGAACTTCTTTTCTAAGGCGCCTGTAGTCCTCAAAGCCTAAGTGACTCTGGAAATAATCTTTTGACAACTCACGCAATCTTGCAGAGTAACTTAGTTCACTCATGAATTTGACCTTATCTCTCTGACAACTCTCAAACCCGTAGACCTGTCGGCCTGGCCATTTTGGGCATTCTTGGTTGATATATTACAGCTGTCCATTGACTGATTGTATGAACCACCTACAGCCACTAGTTTGCGTCCCTTGTCGTATGCCCATTCCTGCACATTGCCGACATAATTAACCAGCCCCCAGCTATTTTGTTTTCCAACACTGGCTTTAACCAGTTCAGCGCCTTTTGAAATGCCACGGGTACTTAACTTACAGTTTCTATTAGCATCGAGTTTTTTACGGCGAGATTTCGCCGCATAAGTCCACTCAGTAATAGTAGGCAGTCTGTATTTCTGGCTCGACTGTTTACTAAGCCATTTTAAATATGCTTTTGCTACTTTAAAGGAGATTTCAGATGCGGGTAACTCACCATCACGACCTTTAATTAAACTGCATACCGAAGAACTTTTGCAAAATTTATTCAGTTCATTAATTGAAACTTCATATTTCCCAATAGCAAATGATTTAACTTTACTATTACCCGGAATAACGACTAACACCGGCCCTGAACCGCCGCTTTTGATTTTGTCTTTACAAACAGCTCTCTTACCACGGGCACCTAAGCCTGCAATCGATTGATCACATGGGTCACGTGACTTGATTACAAGTGATGCCAGTACTCTATTGGATCTAAAAATACGTAAACTGTGTTTTTTAGCTTCCAGCGCTCTTTCCGGGAAGGCTTTGCCAACTTGTGTAATACAGGAGGCTAACTGTTTTACTATGCCCGCTTCAAGCTCATTGTATCGAGTGCGATTTAAATCGCGTAACTTAACAACTGCGGTCTCAATATTTCGCATATTGAGACGCCCCTGACATTTAAGCTGATTATTTACATTGTCCATCGCAATATCAAATTGCGATTTTTGCTCAAGTTTTTTAACCTGCTGTTGTTTCTTTTGTTTTTTCGCCTGCTGTTGTGCTATTTGATTAGCCTTTTCCTGCTTAGCCTGTTGTGCTCTGCGTATTTTATTACGTTCAACTGCACTGGCTATATTTTTAAGCTGAAGCTTAAGTTCGGTTTTATCTTCAGTATAATTTTTCGCAGTTTCGACAAGTTCTTTTGCTCTACTAAGCTTGTAAGCTTTTATAGAATCGGTAATCTGAGCAAGATAAAGTTTATATATAAACTGTTTTTTCTCATCTAACCAGGCATCGCCCCCTTTAGTTAATATCACCAGGTCAGATACATTTTTCAGGGTTGAGTCTTCCCAGGCTTTGGTAAACAGCGGGTCCTTTAACAAGGTCTCAAGAGCTTCTTTATAAAAATCGGTTTTGATCTGTAATTCAAGTTCGTTACGAATATCGAACTCTGAATATGGGTCAATAAGTGGTTCCTGAAAAAAAAGAAAATAACTGGTAATCCCCAATGATAATAACAATGCAAACACTGTTGCCAGACGATAAGCATTAGTGAGTTTTGGTGACATGCCTTCAATAAACTTATCTACACTTTCAATTCTGTCTTCACGCCTGAAAGCAATCGCACGCTCAATGGCTCTCCACTGGTGCTTTTTGATATTGGTTATACGTTTGGGTTTTATACCCTGACGCTCTGCTTCATCAGCAGGCATTTTGTTGTATGGGTGAACGCCGGTAAAACATTCATAAGCAACACAACCAAGTGCATAAATATCATCGCGTACATCCGGCACTTCACCTTCTAACATTTCCAGGCTAGCATATGCCGGCGTTAATGCTCCTAGATTACCCGCATCAAAAACGGTTTTATCTTCTGGATTATCATCAAGGTGCTCTACCTGAGAAACCGCCCGTGCAATACCAAAGTCAAAAACTTTGGCTATACCTTTATTGGTGACAAAAATATTTCCTGGTTTGAAATCAGAGTGAACGATATTCTGGGCATGCGCATAGGATAAAGCTGCAGACATATCATTAATGATATTCAAGGCATCATCGGTTGGCAGCCCCGTTGATTTATATTGGCGTATTAACTGATCAAGTGGATTTCCGTCAAGGAATTCCATGGTCATAAATACGGTATCATCATCTCTGTCAAAATCGAAAACATTTACAATATTGGGGTGCGCAATACGTTGTGATTTTCTCGATTCACGTTGTAGTGAAATAAACGCTTCGGGATGCGCTTTAAACTCTTCACTTAAAACTTTAATGGCAACGTAAGGGTCACGGTCCTGTGCTTCTACTTTTAATAAATCTTTGGCCTTATAAACTATACCCATGCCACCGGCACCGAGTACGGCCTCAAGCACGAAACGTTTTTTTAATATACCGTGTTCACTGCTCTCATTGTCAAGATTAGATCGGGTGATTTTTAGTTCTGAATTAGTATTGTCTACCTGTGCCTGAGGTGGTGCGGCGATTCTTGTTTTGTCTTCTGGTGGTGTTACTTTAGGGTTAAACTGGGTAACATCTGCCGAGGCTTTAGCTTTGTTGCCGGCTGCTGGTGCTACACGGGTTTTATCATTATCCGCTGCTACGGGTGTTTTTTTAGGCTGGGCAATTCGTGTTTTATCATCCTGATTTTCTGCTGGCACCGCTTTACTAACAGGCGCAATACGAGTTGCGTCTTCAGAGGCATCATTCTTTGGTGCTGAAGGTTTAGAACCAGTTGACTTAATCTGTGTTTTATCTGAGTCATTACCACTCATTTTATTGCACATCCATTTTACGCGATATCCTGTGGATTAGACTGTGATGCAAAAGTAGCATCTGTCTCACCTTTTATTAAAATCACCGATACATTGTCGTTTGCGCCATTATCCAGAGCTTTCTGAATTAATGAATCAACGGCCTCATTAATCGGCAAAGTAGCAATTGAGTGCTTCATTTCTTCTTTGGCAACCATATTATATAAACCATCGCTACATAAAAGAAATGTATCACCTAATTGTACACTAAAAACATTTACATCTATGTAAATATCATGGCTCGCGCCAATTGCACGGGTTATTACATTTGAGTCCGGGTGAGATTCCGCTTCTTCAGGCGATAAAAACCCCTGTTGAACTAACTCTTCTACCTGACTGTGGTCGCGGGATAATTGAACCAGTTCATTGCAACGGTATCGATAGAGACGAGAGTCACCCGCCCATAAACATACACCCACATGGCCTTTAATTAAAAGGCTCACAACGGTGCTGCCCAGGGTACGTCCATCGAGCATAATGTCGGCATACTCAAGTATGCGATGGTTAACATCGATAAGACTGTCTTCAACACTGTCAACAAACTCATTCAATGATGGTTTGTTAACAATATTTGCCAGTGTTTTAACAATCATATCGCTGGCGACATTACCCGCTTCATATCCACCCATACCATCCGCTACAGCCCAGAGCTGAGTTTCAGGCACCGATATGATTGAGTCCTCGTTAATTTCCCTGACCATGCCCACATTCGTGTCTTGCGCTGAGTTCCAGCGAATTGGGCGTCTGATCGTAGTATCACTCATGAATCAGTTTCCAGATTTAAATTTGTTGTATATTGTAAGGTATTTTCCAGTTACGTTGCTGCCACTGCCCATCGAGCATTGAGCCGATGCCGCCTATCGGCGGTAATCCCTGGCAACTAAATAAAACCGGGCATATTAATTCTGAACCAGCGGTTTGCCACAGACTAAAACTGCTTAGTCCGGTGGTTAGTGCAGCGTTCAACATATAGGGTAAAGCGTCATTTGTATGTTCGCTCTGTGCTGATTGCAAGCCAAATAGCATTGGGCCCATTTCACCTAAATTGTAAGTCGGATGATAATTTTCATTGCTGGATATTTTAACTTCATCAATCGCAGCAACCAGTTCATCAGCATCTATCGACTCATCAAGAGCGGTTAAACAAAGTGCTTCAACCGTATCAAACCAGTCTGTCTGTTGAAGCATAAAGTTTACGGGGGCAACATTAGAGTGAAAAGGTTTAACAATGGTGACAGGGAAATAACGCCCGACTCGGTCAACACTTGGCATCATTAATCCTGCCCACATATTATTATCAATGACACCCGGCGACAAAGTAAATCGCCATATTGGGCTGGTTAGATAAATATTTAACCAGTCTTCACCGATTTGCTCCTGAGAACCCGATATAAAATGCTGTAACCATTCATCCCACGGTGTAATAAATGATGAACTTAAGTTACGTGAAATAAAATCTCCGTATGCAGGTAATTTGCCATACAGTCCCATCTGGAGTCCTGCTTGCAATTCGGCATTCATTTTAGATGGTCTCCGGAACTTTAAATTTACCCAGTAAATTCTGGCTAAATGGATTGTTTACACTCTTCGCTTTAATGAGGTATTTAATCGTATGGTAGCGTTTGTTATTACCGCGGCCTTCTTCTGCCACTGAATAAGACACCAGATACACATTGGACTTTTTAGTTTTTGATAATTTAGATCGATCCTGTAATTTAAACCAGGCCCATGGACCATCATAGGTGCGTTCATGGCGATCCTCATTTAAGTCTTCAAACACCATGCGCACACGTTTGTTTTCATCCTCACCTGACCAATGCAAATCTTTCCAGAATTTTGGCCCATGATTGTAAGTGATACGCTGATCACCAACTTCCAGTAAAAAGCGAGCATCAAGTTTTTCCATGCGGTATGGTTTTAACTGGAATGAAATACTGGGTACTTCAGGGTTCTTTCTAAAGAATACATTTTTAATTGTTTGCGCGCGACGCACCTGTGCCAGTGCACTCTTACTCAGGCCCATAGAGTAGTTATCAACTGAACGATTGCTCCAGCCTTTGCGGGTATCTACAAATGGTTTCAGGTAAGTTGTAAAAAACTTATCCATGGTACCTTCAGGTTTAAAAAATGCACTAAAGTCGAATAACGCCAGTTCATCCCTGGAAGAACGACTTAATGGATAACGCCCGGCCAGGCCCTGTGAATAAGCACTGTAGACCTGATTTTTCCATTCAGAATTAACATGTTGTTTTGCCGATGAGAGAATTATTTTCCAGGACTCTTCAGAAATTGAAATTAACCAGCGTTTAACCGGATCAGGTGTTTTCTTTGAATAGGTTCTAAGTGATGTAATTGCATTTCCAGAGCCACTTAAATAACGGGCTTTGGCAATTTCAAAAGCCTTTTTGTTAGGGTCTGGTGAGACAGAAATTTCACCAATAAAGTCCTGAAGCTCCTGCACTCGTGAAAGAATAGAGGTAACGGGTGCAGGTTTTTTCTTGCTTTCCCTGATTAAAACATTCACATCTCTAAAGTATTGATCAACCTTGGTTCCCTTGAACTTATTCGCAAGATATCCAGTAGCAGCGCTGACTTTGCCTTCTTCACCACCATGATCATCATTCATATTTTGCATAAGCTGTGATGAGAGTTGAGTGTTGGTAGCGCTCACCTGAAGAATGGCTAATAAAGGTGAGTAAACCGGGTCAGTGAAATTACCCAGAACTTCACCCGCCTGACGGATGCTTTTGAAGTTAGCAATACTGAGTGCATCAAACACTTTTTTCCAGTGTGCAATGTAATCAGCCATGTAAAGCTCTTTCACTTTTTCACTGATTTCATCCAGATCGTTTTTAACAAAATCGACTCGGCTGTTTTCATCATCAGATAATACCCAGCGCTCGTTGACTATGTCACCGATTACCGGTGATTCAGTAGAGAGGTCAATATTTTCATATCCCTCTTTGGTGAACATATAAGGTAATTGCAAAGCTTTTTCTGTTTTAGGTGTAATTGCAAAAGTTTCTCTTACTGTTTCACCAAATATATTCAATACATCAATTTTCTGAATAAACTCAGGCCTGGTACGTATACGACTATAAATACGTTGATGTACTGGTACACGAAGTAATGTGTTACGTGTTTGATTTACAAGCCGATCATTAAGTTGATAAGGTTTTAATTCCAGGTTTAATAACGCATTAAGATGTAGCACAAGCTCTTTTCGCCTGGAGGCCTCACCCTGCATATTTAAGTCCCAGTCGGTTGTAAACCAGTCAGTAATAAGCTGTTTATCCATCTGTTCAATTTTGCTGAACATGAGGTAGGTTCTAAAGCTGTTATATAAATCCCCACCCTTATGGCCTTTCTGAATATGTTTTTCCAGATAGTTTATTATTCTGGGCAAAAATAATTCTTTTAATTGCGCGTGGTAGGCTTCATTTGCTGACTCATCAACATTGCCATCATATAAACCCATGCCAGATAACCACGGATGTTCTTCCTGATCATAAACAATACTGGCTTTAGCAAGGGCGTTGAGTGTTGGTAAGACAACTCGCAGATCTTTATTCCACAGGCTAAGTCGTTTGTTTTCGGCATTAAACTCACCAATGTAGGACTCAACCTCGGACATAAAAGCATTGTGTTTGCTAATGCTTCCCGTCCATACACTTAATAAACCAACAGATAACACGGCTATTGCAGCATATGCGCCACGTTGCGCCCATTTAATAACCGTTTCATATTTGCGATTAGAACCCACCAGTTCTGATTCGGGAAATATAACTTCACGGAAAAGATTACCAAGGAAAAAACTTTTACCCTGGCCCTGCAATAAGTTGGCATTTTCTCGGTTAAAGCCAAAGTTAGATGAAACCGCTGTCATCATACGGTCTATCGGTGTGCCATCCTGGGTACCACTGGTAAAATAAATACCACGTAAATAAGGCTGAAACTGGAAACGGTTTTTGATAAAGGTTTGTTGCACAAAACTGTCAATTACTGTTTTTAAATTCTCAACCTGCTGCGGAAACCCCTGAATAGCGGCACGTCTCACTACATCACGCTCTGAATGTATTCGTGAAAGCTCTCGTGAATAAAGACGCTCAAGTAACTTCTGATACTCAGTTTCAAGAAAGGCAAAGTCCGGACTTTGTGAAGGTTTAGGTGCATTGGGTAATGATATACCCCAAACCTGTTCGCGCTCTTCTTTGCTCAGGTCTTCAAAGTACTCAGAGAAACCTGATACCAGATCGGATTTGGTAAACATTAAATAAATCGGAAAACGGATTTCCAGCTTTTGCATTAATTCATCAATACGGGTTCTGATGACTTTAGCGTGCTGAATACGTTCTTCTTCAGTTTGTAATAACAGGTCATGAATACTGATAGAAACTACCGCGCCATTTATTGGACGTCTGCGACGATTTCTCTTTAACAGGCTTAGAAAGCCTTCCCAGGCTTTACTATCAACAACTTTATGACTGTCCTGTGTAGTGTATCGCCCTGCAGTATCAATCAGAACAGCTTCATTGGTAAACCACCAGTCACAGTTTCTGGTTCCGCCAACGCCCTGTAAAGCGCCTTTACCAAATTGTTCTGCGAGTGGGAAATCAAGACTTGAGTTAACCAGTGCTGTTGTTTTACCTGAGCCCGGTGGACCAATAATAATGTACCAGGGTAATTCATAAAGTGCCTTATTGCTGCCGCGGCCTTTAAATTTTAATTTTTTCAGTGTTGATAATGCATCAGAGAATCGCTTGTTCATCTGAAACATTTCTTCAGAAGATTGCTCAGACGCAATATCGGCAACGTCTGCTTCCTGATTATCTTCAAGATCATCTAGCAGGCTATTATTCTGTTTGTTGTTCATCATCTGAATACGTAAGTTATTCAGCCCCCACAGAACAGCTAGAATAATAATGGCAACTAATCGCGCAACCGCACTACCGAGTGGCGCAGAATTACTATCACCAAACTTAATTAATGGGCCAACAAACCAGATAATGATTGAAAGCGCCAGCAACCCTATCAGTGATATAACAATTTTATTTTTGAAAAACTCGATAACTTTTTTCATTGAATGCCCGAAGTAAAATTTTATTTTTTATGTGTTTACGTGCAAATTATAAATATTAATTTGCGTCTTTTTTCGTGTCAGATGAGCGAGCGATTGTTCGCATATCTGTAATTTCGTCAAGTTTTTCCACCACGGGTGAAGATGAGTCATATAACCAGACTCTAAAACCGGAATAACTGAGTAATAAAATTGCACCGACAATACTTGCAATTACCCACATGGGTAAATACTGTGCAAGTGAGTTTCTGGTTTGACCCAGTCCTTGCCAGCTTGGTGAAAGAGACCGTTCATACTCGCCTCTTTGTCGACGAATGATGGTAAATAAATCATCGCGCATCTGTTCAATAATATCTCGACCTCGGTGTATTACACGATACTTGCCTTCAAAACCCAGACTTAAAAATATATACATCAGTTCCAGAATGTATAAGTTTTCTGCGGGTTGCTCTTTCATTCGATCAAGTATCAGAAAAAACTTTTCACCGCCCGATGTTTCATTATGAAAAACACTCAGCAGTGTGCGTTGTGGCCAGGCGCTTTCTGAACCCCATGGCGTGTTAAGTACGGCTTCATCAAGTGCCACACAAACGGCATATCGTGCAGCTAAAACAATTTCAGGTTTGATGCCCGCTTCTTTGGACGTAGTTTCAAACGATTTGATCTCACTGACCAGGCGTTGGTGCAAGCCACCAACATCAGGATGCGAAACCGCAGAGCGTGTTTTTTCAAACACGGCAATTAATGTTGATGCGGCATTAACCAGTGGGTTAAGCCCACTACTGGTACTGAAGTAGCTACTGCCACCGCCACTGGTCTGGTTTGGCTGCGCCTGCTGCTGGTATTGTGGTGAGGCCGGAGGCTGTTGTGGCGTTGCAGGTGCAGGCCGTTGTGGTTGTGATGGGGGTTGTTGCGCGCCCCCCCTTCCCCCAGGCATGGGGCGCATAACGGTACGATCACCATCAACCGATGGTTGTTTGAATACTGTCTTGTCAGAATTATCTGATGACATAAGTCACTCCGTATATTTCAATGAGGTCAAACATATTACGAATCGTAGCTATGTTTATTATTGGCGTATTGCCCAGAACTCAAGTTCAAGTCCGGGAAAATCACCACCAACATGTAATGCAAAACCACCGGAATGTTGTAACTCACTCCAGAAATCACTCTGTGGATCAAGTTGAAAATAAGTAAAGCCTGAATGGAATGGAATTTGTCGTGGTGCAACCGGTAATGGTTTCATTGCAATACCAGGCATTGCCGCATTTACCAGCTGTCTAATTCGCTCTACAGGGCCAATCTTTATCTGCGCGGGCAAGTGAGCACGTAAGGCATCTTCCGGCACATCGGCTCGAGCTGAAATAACAAACATGGCAGTGCCAATAAGTGATCTGTCACTAATTTCAGCTACACGTATGCCGTATTTCTTATCAACCAGCTGTAGTGCAACCGCAGTTTGCTCGTAAACCATACTTAGAGAGTTGCGAAGTGCCGCAATAACCGGTGTGAATGTGGCCTGTAAGTCATCGTGTAAATAATTAGGGAAAGCCGGTGTGCGTTTGTTTTTACTCACAAAAGTAGAAAGCTCACCAACCATTTGCACCGATTCTGCAAATAAATCCACCGGATGTAAGCCATTCATATTTGAGAGATGTTTTGTCATCGGCTCGATGCGGTTAATTAGTTGCAGCATCATATAATCTGCAATTTCAGCGGTGCCACCACGATTTGTATCAGCCAGACGTCCGGCAATGGCTTCGCCTCGATGATGTAATAAACCGATAACTTCAGTTAAATAACCCGATAGTTTTAGTGATTTTTTACAATCTAAACAGGTTGCAATGTAATTATCATCAAGTAAGACATTTTTATCATCGCGGGACTCTGCAATTCGAATTAAACCAATACAGGCATAACCACTGAGGTCATCGGTTTCAAGCATGAGTCGAAAGCGTAATTTACCCACATCCATTGAAATATTATCACCAGACTCACTGGCAACATCACGCGTCTCCTGTTCTGAACTATAATAACGCGCCAGACCCTGTGTGTTTTCATCGGCGATAACATCAACCGCACCAGGGCGCTTCACTGGAACACAGATATAAACAATCGCATTATGGGTATTTTCTGGTACTTCAAATACCGGTGGCGCTTCATCAGTATCAGGAAAACTGAAAGGTGTTCCATCAGGAAAAACCCCTTTGCCTTTAATCACTGATATTTTTCCAAGGCTGAGTAATTTCTGGTCTACCTCAAACTCATGCATGCCCCAACCATATGCTCCATAGGCTGAACATTTCCCATCAACAAAACGTTCAAAATAGCGTTCCTGTTGTTGAAAATGTTGAGGATTCAGAAACATCCCTTCTGACCAGACAACTTTACTATCTAATGACATAATTTCTTCGCCAATTCTTTATATTTAGGATTGATAACTTAAACGGTGTATTTAAACTCAGAAAAATTTGTTTAACTTGTCAGCTTTTTCTTTTGCTTTATCTGATTCTGCTTTTGCCTTGTCTGCAGTTTTCTTATACCCATCACCCATATCTTCATCAATGGGTTGATCAAAGATAAGTTTGTTGCCTGATACGCGAATAATGACCGTGTTTCTTACTACATTGTTGGCAACCACTGGAATAATTAACTTATATTTTGAATCTTTAAACTCAAGAAACTCTGCATAAAGGGCAACATAATGTGTTTTTCCATCAAGCACAAAATGCTCAGTGCGGTTCTCACCGGGTTTAAATCGTTTTAACTTATGTGAATTAATCAGGTCGGCACCCAATACGTCTTTATCTCGTTCATAAATTTCGATGAAGTCAGCTTTTTTCATCATCTTTTTAGTTTTCAGCTCATACATACGAATAAACAACGGTGATGCCTTGTCGAGTTCATCCGGATTTATATCTGCATCCACTATAAATTGAATTTCCAGGTCAGTATCGAGCCCCAGATAGCCACCAACCGCTGCATTCATAGACTGGCAGGCAGTAAGTGAACCTAATAATGTAAAGAGAAAAGATATTTTCAAAATTTGAAATAATTTCATAAGACGCCCTGTTTATATTTCCATGTTTGCTGGGTTGTTTTTATTTGGGTTTTTTTGCTGGTTTTCTGGCGATGGCCAACTTTTGCAACTGATCTTCATAAGCCTGAACAAAGTCATCGCCAAACAGATACTGAAATGAGTTATCTATATCTCCGGCAAGTTCATTATAATAATCCAGGTACAGCTCCCAGTTTTTTGCTTTGTGGCTACCAGGAATTAATCCGCCTTTATTCTGTTTGGCAAAGCGCTGTTCTAATAGCGCAGGGTCGAAACGTTCTATAACGCCTTTAAATGCTGCTCTAATACCGGCAAGTATAGCAACCTGATGCTCTGCTATGCCGTTAAAACCTTCTCGTACGGCATCAACGGGTTTCTTATAGGCATTACCCTGCTTAATAAACATATTTTCTAATGCATCATCTACATTAGCTGAAAATTTTAATGGATTATTTTCAACTGGCTGAATAGTTGTCACATTCATTCTAAATTCATTTTTAATTGAGCTTCTCGAACCCAGCACCTGCATTAAGCCACTGACCATTTCACGTACAACTTCACCCGTGAGCTGGTTAATGTGCTTTATATCTTCATCACCCAGATTCTTGTTTTCAAAACCCATGGCATTAATTAATAAAGTATCTACGTTTACGTTAGCATTTACAGGGGGCTGTGAAACAGCAACCTGTTGTTGCGCACTGATTTGCTGTTTTAACATTTCGAGTTCAGCCTGAATTTTTGCATTGGCTTGCTCCAGTGCACTTTGTTGAGCAGGCGTAATTTCACCCTCTGTCAAATTAACCTGTGCGGTTTTTTGAGATACTGCCTGATTCTTAAACTCTGCTGCTGGAGCTTGCGCAGCTGCTGGTTTAGGCACAACAGGTGGTTCTGTTAAGGGTGTTGATTTTGGTATTGCAGGCGAAGGTGTGGGTGCTACGGGTGCTGTTTGAGCAGGCACGGGGGCTGCGGGTGCGGATGGCGAAAGCAAATCATCATCCCAGTCATCGGGTATGCCGCCGCCACTAAAATCGCTTTGCTCCTGTACTGCATTGGGCCAGGAAACTTGCTGATTTAGTGGGTCTGCCTGATCAGAATGAGTAGGCCCTGCAAAAGGATCAGAGCCCGCAGGTGATTGAAACGGATCTGCAGCGCTACCAAAACCCGCGTTATCAATATTGCCCAGGGAGTTGTTGTTAGCCCCACCACCCTGCGCTTTATCTAAAGCGGCAAGAGGATCGGTTTCTTCTGTGCTTGTATTGAAAAGCGATTCACTACTTGATACATGACCCGTGCTAAAAGGGTCACTACCGAAATCTGAGCCCTGAGAAAAGCTGTTATCGGGTGAAGCAAATGGATCGGCAGAAGAAAATGGAGAATCAGAAGCAGAGTTACTACCGAAGGGGTCATTCGAGAAATTTTCCTGCTGCGCTGAACCTGGAGCCTGACTTTTCAGGCTTACTGAGAATTCGTAATCACCCAGCAAAAAAGTGTCACCATCTTTAAGTGGAAGTTTGCTGCCCTTTCCTATTGGCGTTGATGCGCCATTATAAAAAGTGCCATTGGTACTTAGATCGGTGATGAAAAATTGACCGTTTTCATTGCTAAATTCACAATGTCGAGATGATAAAAAGCGTTCTGGATCATCCAGAATCCAGGAATTATCCTTCCCACGTCCAATTGTACCGCCCTGCATATCAAATGTTTTGCTCGATTCTGCAAGTGCTGCTAAATCAGGTGCTTTTGTAATCGTAATTAATAATGACATTTATTTCATCGTCCTGACAATCATCTAAACCGGTTTTTATCTACTTTATTTACACATTTGCTGACATATTCACGTATTTTAATGCAAATTTTTGCAAAAGAAACATTTATTAATGCGTAACAAATCAAATTATTAATAAGAGACAAGCTTATGAATTCTACCCATAGATTGTTGATGTTCCAAGTATTAACATCTGTTAATTCTTAAGAAATTTTTTAACTAACGTTTATAAATGCATAGACTTCTTTACATAAGCAATTCAATATCTTATAAATAGCGTGTTAATAACGCCAGTCGAATCGTTATATTAGTTTTGGCTTATATTAAAAATAAATGTGAAGGATTAACAGTTAAATGGCGTCAGAAGAAATTATAAAGCTGGAAAGCTTGTTAGAACCCATATCTGAAGACAATCCAGTTGGCGAAGATATCCGTGATAACGCCTCACCAACTTCCCCATATTACTCAATCAAAGATGCACGTAATGCTGCACGCGCAGCAGAACGCAACAATATGTTTGATGGTGATAGCAGTGAAGCTGACGATCAATGGCGAAAAATTCTTGAACTCGCCCCGGATATTCTGCAGAACAATGCCAAAGACCTTGAAGTTGCAAGCTGGTATACCGAAGCGTTGATCAGACGCTATGGCTTTCAGGGCTTACGTGATGGCTTTAAGCTGATTCAAGGTTTAATTGAGAATTTCTGGGACAATCTTTACCCAATGCCCGATGAAGACGGCATTGAAACCCGTGTAGCCTCACTCACGGGGTTAAATGGTGAAGGCGCAGAAGGTGTTTTAATTGCTCCTATTCGTAATGTAGAAATTACACAGGGTCATGAACCAGCCCCTTTCAGTTTCTGGAAATATCAGCAAGCATTAGACATTGAAAAAATTATTGATGAAGAAGCCAAAGCTGATAAAGCATCAAAACTGGGTTTCAGCAATGATGATGTAGAGCGTGCGGTTGCTGAGTCAAGTGAGACCTTTTTTGTCGACATTAGAGACGATGTAACCGAAGCTATTGAAACCTATAGAGAAGTTGGTCGTAAGCTTGACGAATTGTGTGGTATTAATGATGCGCCACCGGTCAGCAATATCATTAACATCCTTACCGACTGCCTTGGTGCTATAAATCACATAGGCAAATATAAAATGCCAAGTGAGGAAGCGGAAGGTGAAGCTAATGCCGAAGGTGGCGAATCAGCATCTCAGGGGGGGGGCGAAGTTCAGGCACAGGCCTCTGGTCCCGTGCAGAATCGTAACGATGCATTCAAGAAACTTATAGAAATTTCCGAGTTTTTCCGTAAAACCGAACCTCACTCACCAATTTCATATATAATCGAGCGAGCGGTTAAATGGGGCGATATGCCACTTGAAGACCTGATGAGAGAACTCATACCTGACTCTTCTTCTAGAGACTTTTACGGTTCCTTAACAGGTGTTAAAACAGAAGATGACTAAACTAATCATATCAATAGAGGACTAAACAATGTCAGAAAGTATTCATGACAAGCTAAAGAGAGTAAGGAAGCCCCGTGTTCACATTACTTATGATGTAGAAACCAATGGCGCGGTACAGGAAAAAGAAATTCCATTTGTAATGGGTGTGATGGGCGACTATTCGGGTGATAACACTGAAAACAAAAAAGCCCTGAAAGACCGTAAATTTTCACAAATTGATCGTGATAACTTCAATGAAGTTATGAACAATGTTTCTCCCCAGGTAAACCTTAAAGTTGAAAACACTCTGGAAGGTGATGGCAGCGAAATGTCTGTCGAACTTGGTTTTAAAAACATGGAAGACTTTGAACCACAGAATATTGTTGAAAAAGTTGATCCTCTAAAAAAATTAATGGAAACACGCAATAAGCTGCGTGATCTGTTAACCAAAGCAGATCGATCAGATGACCTGGAAAACCTGTTGGAAGAAGTCTTAAGCAGCACAGACGCCCTCGCCGCTTTACAGGGTGAGTTAGGTACAGATGAAAAAGAAGGTGACAAATAATGAGCGATACAGAAAAGCAATCGCAAGCAGCGGAAGCTGAAGCTCAGGAAGAAGTAAGTTTTCTTGAGCAGGCTATTTCTGCAACTAAACAGACCTCTCGCGATGAAACCGAAGAACTGTTAAGAACGCTTACCAAAGAAGCGATGGACGGAACTGTTAAATGGGATAAAAACCTCACAGTAACGATTAACAATGCTATTGCAGCAATTGACCAGGTAATGTCAAAGCAGTTATCTGCAATTATGCAAAATGAGAAATTCCAGAAACTTGAAGGATCATGGCGTGGTCTCAATCACCTGGTTATGAACACAGAAACCAGTACTGACCTGAAACTTCGCATGCTTAACATCAGTAAAAAAGAATTAGGCAAAGATCTTGAAAAAGCAGTTGAGTTTGACCAGAGTCAGATCTTTAAGAAAGTTTACGAAAGTGAATTCGGCACCGCAGGTGGTGAACCTTACGGTGCAATCGTAGGTGACTTTGAATTTTCTGGACACCCAGATGATCTGGATATGCTGACAAGCATGTCTAATGTTGCAGCGGCAGGCTTCTGTCCTTTCATCTCTGCTGCCGATCCAAAAATGTTTGGTTTCGACAGTTTCACAGAGTTATCCAAGCCACGGGACCTGGAAAAAATCTTTGATTCTGCAGAATACATTAAATGGCGCAGCTTCCGTGATAGCGAAGACTCACGTTTCGTTACACTGACTATGCCTAGAGTACTTGCTCGTCTGCCTTATGGTTCAGCAACTAAACCGGTTGAAGCGTTTAACTATGAAGAAGCCGCTATGGATTCTGATGGCCGCCAGCTTGAAAGTGAACACGATGAGTACTGCTGGATGAACGCAGCATATGCAATGGGTACAACTTTAACTCAGTCCTATGCTGAGTATGGCTGGTGCACAAGTATCCGTGGTGCTGAAGGTGGTGGTAAAGTTGAAGGCTTGCCTAGTCACACATTTGTAAGTGATGACGGTGATGTTGACGCTAAGTGCCCTACTGAAATTGGTATTACGGATCGTCGTGAAGCTGAGTTAAGCAAGTTAGGTTTCTTACCATTGTGTCACTATAAAAATACAGATTACGCTGTATTCTTTGGTGCTCAAACTACACAGAAACCCAAAAAGTTTGATGACCCTGCGGCAACAGCAAATGCTGAAATTTCTGCTCGTTTACCCTACATTATGGCGACTTCTCGCATTGCTCACTTCCTTAAGGTTATGGCCCGTGACAAGATTGGTTCATTTATGGAAGCTGGTGATGCTGAAGAATGGCTTAACCGCTGGATTTCAAGTTATGTTAATGCAAGCCCAGGCGCGAGTGCAGAAATGAAAGCTCGCTTCCCACTTGCTGAAGCAAACATTGAAGTTAAGGAAATGCCAGGACAACCTGGTGTATACAGTGCTGTTGCCTGGATGCGCCCATGGTTACAAATGGAAGAGCTTAGCGCGTCACTGCGCATGGTGGCGAGCATTCCTAAAGCAGGTTAATACCAAAGTGCTATTTAAACAGAAACCGTATCTTTTTGATGCGGTTTCTGTTTTATTATTACCGGTATATTTTTTAAGAAGGAACAACAAATTTAAAAACGGATGTGAAAACAATTTTGTATAACCACTTTTATTTAAGCTGGTGGATTATGAAAATCGGTTTTTTAAGTTTGAAAAGAAAATTATAATATATGTCCAGGGAAAAGTTGACAGCACCCAATCCAACGTTAGATGACCTCTGCTCAGAGGCCTCTTATATTACTAGTGTTCAGCAGTTTTTAGATGAGTCAGATTATTTAAGAGCACTAACTTACTGGCTGACTGAATTCACCCCTGTCGAAACACTTAAAGCACCTGACGATATTATTGATGCAATCCATCGCTCTATAGCCGATATTGATCATATGATTAATGATCAGGTAAATGCCATTATTCATCACAAACAATTCCAGGCACTAGAAGCCTCGTGGCGTGGTTTATGGTATTTGGCCGTACAGGCTGATGGTACAAAAAATATAAAAATCAAACTTCTGGACATCAGCTGGGCTGAAGTTGCCCGTGACATATCAAGAGCACTTGAGTTTGATCAAAGCCAGCTGTTTCAGAAAATTTACTCTGAAGAATATGGCACACCCGGAGGCGAACCCTATGGTGTGCTCATTGGTGATTATGAAATAAGCCATAAACCATCAAAAAATCATAAGCATGATGACATAACAACACTGGAAGGCATTGCTCAGGTTGCAGCGGCTTCATTCGCTCCCTTTATTGCAGCTGCCTCCCCTGAGTTATTTGGTCTGGATGATTACTCAACACTTGGAAATCCGTTAAATTTACACAGTATTTTTGCTCAACAGGAATATATTAAATGGCGGGCTTTTAGAGATAAATCAGATTCACAGTTTGTTGGCTTGACCATGCCGCATATTTTAATGCGTCTGCCTTATCGCAAAACACCAGGTAGTTATAAAGGCATATTTTTCTACGAACAGTGTGCCAGTGACGGCAGAGAAAATTACTGCTGGGGAAATGCCGCTTATGCCTTTGCCGCCATTTTAATACGTGAGTTTGCCAATGTTGGCTGGTTTGGGCATATACGAGGTGTGCCACGAAACCAGGTGGGTGGTGGTTTGTTAACCAACCTGCCCTGTGACATATTTGAAACCGATGCTCAGGACATTGCAATTAAACCGGTTACAGATGTCATTATTACTGACATAAGAGAACGCGAACTAAGTGACCTCGGCCTGGTTCCACTATGCCAGTGTTATGACACACCTTTTGCGGCTTTTTATGGCAATCAGTCTATGCGCAAACCCTCCCGGCAAAAGAGTCGCGAAGCTGAAATTAATGCGAAACTGTCTGGCATGTTACAGCATGTTTTATGCGGTTCACGGGTAGCACATTATATTAAGGTAATGATTCGAGATAAGGTCGGGTCATTTATTACAGCTGAAGAATGTGAAGATTACATTCGTGAGTGGCTGTTTAAATACACCACTGGTCGTGAAGATTTAGAATGGGAAGAACAGGCGCGTTACCCATTACGCGAAGCTGCAGTTAAGGTTAAAGAGCACCCGGAAAAACCCGGTGATTATGTATGCGTAATTCATTTGCGTCCCCATTACCAACTTGATCATATGGTGTCAGAGCTAGAGCTGGTTACTGAACTGGCTCAATCGGCATAAGGATTTATGGTATAAGCATATGGCACGTGTAGATAAAAAGAAGAAACTTCGTCCATCGATACTTGATCGGTTATTTGATAATGACCCAAATAATAATGTTGAAGTAGACCCTGATCAGCACCAGAAACTAAAAGACTTAAGAAACAGTGTGAGGCGTGATCTGGAGAACTTATTAAATACACGCTTTCGTATGATCGAAGCTGATGACGAGTTAGTTGAAGTGAAAAAGTCTCTTCTCAATTATGGTTTGCCTGATCTGGCAACGGTTAATATATCAGACAAAGAAAAACGAAAAGAATTTATAGAACACCTGGAAACCGTACTTATCGAGTTTGAACCCAGGTTTAAATCAGTTAAAGTAAATTATATGGAAAACACAGATTCATTAGACAGGACTTTGCGTTTCAGAATTGATGCAATTTTATATGCTGACCCATCACCGGAAATGGTGGTATTTGATTCAATTCTGGAACCCGTAACACGCACAGTAAATGTAGAGGAGACAAGTCATGGCTGATGAACTACTCCCCTATTATGAAAAAGAACTCGCCTTTATTCGTCAGATGGGTGCAGAATTTGCGGGTGAGCATCCTAAAATTGCTGGCCGTTTAGGCATTAATGCTGAAACCATTGAAGATCCACATGTTTCTCGTTTGATTGAAGGTTTTGCTTATTTAAATGCTCGCATACAACATAAACTTGATGATGATTTCCCAGAGTTAAGCGATGCTTTATTAGAAGTGCTATTTCCACATTACCAGCGCCCTATACCGTCTATGACAATAGTACAGTTTGAGCCAGATGAGGAAAAACTTGAAGCCACCTATAAACTCCCAAAAAACACACTGCTTGAAACAGAGCAGTTTCAGGGAGAAGACTGTCGTTTCTCTGCTATTTATGAAACACAGCTTCACCCTTTTAGAGTAACTGACGCGGCCTTACTTGGCCGGCCATTTACCACGCCTGGTTCAAAAAACTTAAAAGGTTCTGGTGGTGTTTTAAAAATTTCTTTAAAAACATTTAATGAAGAGATTACTTTTGCCGATGTAAAACCTGAACATATTCGCTTTTATTTAAAAGGCCAGCCGCAGCATATAAATCCACTCTATGAGTTATTATTAAATAACTGCCAGGCGATTTATATGGCCACATCAGAAGATGATGCCAACCCAGTTAGATTACCTTCCAGTATTATCAAACCGGTTGGTTTTGATATTGATGAAGGTTTGTTGCCCTATCCTGATTCTTCATTCCTGGGATATAGACTACTCACAGAATATTTTGCATTTCCCGAAAAATTTATGTTCATTGATCTGGCAGGATTCGCAGAAAAAATTCCCGCTGATGCATTAGACACACTTGAGTTCTATATTTATGTAGGTGAATCAGATGTTGAGTTAGAGCACAATATATCTGAAAAAACATTTCAAATGGGCTGCTCACCTGCGGTTAATCTTTTTGAGCACCGCACTGACCCGATTAAACTGGATCACACCTCTACCGAATACCAGATTATTCCAGATGCCAGAAGGCCTGTTGGTTACGAAGTTTATTCAGTAGATAATGTAATCGCTTCAACCTCTTCAGGGGATAAAGAAACCTATTTACCCCTGTATGGTACCAATCATGAAAATCAGAACCGTGAAAACCATGCCTACTGGTTTACCGCAAGACGCTCTGCAAAAATGGGAGTTTATTTACGCGATGACGGTTCAGATGTTTTTCTAAGTCTTGTTGATCTGTATTTTAATCCAAATAACCCAGATGATCGCACGCTTACACTAAAAACAACCTGCAGTAACCGAGACCAGCCTGCGAAGTTACCTTTTTCAGCAGATCAACCCAGGTTACAGTGTGTTGATAGTGCACCACCAACTGAGCGAATTCGTTGTGTGATTCAGCCTACTGCAACGGTCAGGCCATCAATGCGAAACAATGCACGCTGGCGTTTAATATCTCATCTCAGCCTTAATCATTTATCTCTTACGGGTAGAGATGATGCCACTACGGCTTTAAAAGAAATATTGCGTCTGTATGATTTTAAAGAATCGTCAATCAGTCGTGCGCAGATTGAGTCTATAAACAATGTTACTACCCGTGTTATTAGCGCCCCTTTAACAATTGATGGCCATGCAACATTATGTCGTGGCATTGAAATTGAAATTGAATTAGATGACTCTCAATTAACCGGTAGCAGCAGTTACCTGTTTGCAACTGTACTGGAACATTTTTTTGCACTGTACAGCTCATTAAATTCATTCACACGCGTTCTCATTAAACTTAAAAGCAAAGAAGGTTATTTGAAAAAATGTCCACCAAGGGCTGGCGAAAAAGTACTTCTGTAACACGTAAGTTAACAGAAGCACCCTACGAATTTCAATTTCTACAGGCGGTACGTCTGTTGGAACGTTCTGCGTTGTTTGAAAAAGAAAGTTCACAATCGAATATTTCTAGCGGCGCTATCGCAAAATTCTTACCGCCAGTTAATGAGGCACTACGTTTTAAAACCCATCAATCACTGGCTTTTGCCTCATCTGAAGTCGAGAAAATAAGCCGTATTGAGAAAAAGTCAGGTGCTGCACAGTGGGAAATGGTCGTCAACCTGATGGGACTGACCGGTTCAATGGGTGTGCTCCCCTACCACTACACTGAATTAATCCTTAAGCGGCAAAAACTGAAAGATAATACGATAGAGAACTTTTTTGATCTATTTAATCATCGCACTCTGTCTTTATTCTTTCAGGCTTGCGTTAAATATCATTTACCTGTGCAATATGAACGTAATCGATTGCACAATGCTGGCAAAGAAAACCTGGAGCCTCAAACCCGGGCTTTATTATCTTTAATAGGTATGGGCACAAACGGATTATCCAACCGCTTATACACCAAAGATGAGTCTTTAATCTATTATAGCGGTTTGTTTAGCCAGCAAGTGCGTACCGCGACAGGTCTTCAGCAGATATTACGTTCACATTTTAACATCCCTGTAAAAATTGATCAGTTTGTTGGGCAATGGCAGGAGTTAATTGATGATGTGCGTAGTAAACTTGCAGATATAGATAACCCTTGCGGGCGAAATGTTTGTCTGGGACGTACTGCTATGCTAGGAAAAAAAGGCTGGTTTGCTCAGGGTAAGATTCATATTATTCTTGGCCCACTAAATAATAATCAGCTTAAACAATTCGCGCCAGGTACCTATGCACTAAAGGCACTTAATGAGCTTGTAAGAATGTATGTAGGCATGGAACACGATTATGATTTTATGATTCGTGTTAAGAAAAGTGATATACCCGATAAGATTAGATTAGGAAAAGATTCGCCTCCGATAATAGGTTGGAACACCTGGCTATCGAGTAAAACCACAGGATTCGCAGATAGAAACAAAACATTAGATATTTCAGTTTCTGCAAGTCGTCTTGGTTAAGGCTGATGCAATTTTATAACTGAACAAACAAACTACAACGTTTAAAAATTTTACTTAACAATAGGTTATTCAAAGGAAACCAGAATGATTACCATCGACCTAAAATCATTAGTTGGAAAATTAAATGAATCGTGTCGTACTGCTCTGGAAGGTGCCGCTGGCATTTGTATGGCACGTACACATTACAATGTTGAAATCGAACATTGGTTAATTAAATTACTAGAGTTACCCGATAGCGATATTACCGCGTTACTGGAAAAGTTCGAAATTAACCCCGGCAAACTTCAGCAGGACTTAAACAAAGAGCTGGATAAAATTAAATCTGGTAATACTCGAGCGCCCTCACTTTCCCCGACGGTTGTAGACCTGGCAAAAAATGCCTGGATGTTAGCTTCTGTCGAGTACGGTCACCCTCAGGCAACTTCTGCCCATGTACTGGCTGCGTTAATGTTGGATGAAAGTTTGCGCCGCGCTACTGATATCACTAATGGCGAACTCAAAAAAATAGCGCCCGAGTCGTTACGTGCCGTATTACCAACCATTGTAGGCAGTACATCTGAGTCGGTTAGTGCAGCTATCGGCGATACCTCGTCTTCCGATGGCTCAACGCCTGCGGCACCCACCAGCACACCTTCACTGGACAAGTTTACCGTTAACCTCACTGAAGACGCTAAAAATGGCAAAATTGATGCGGTTTTAGGCCGTGATGAAGAAGTTCGTCAGATTATTGATATTTTAATTCGTCGACGCCAGAACAATCCTATTTTAACCGGTGAAGCCGGTGTTGGTAAAACAGCAGTGGTTGAAGGTTTTGCCATGCGTATCGCATCGGGTGATGTGCCTGAGCCACTTAAAGGGGTAACCGTTCGCAGTCTTGATCTCGGATTATTACAGGCTGGTGCCAGTGTTAAAGGCGAATTTGAAAATCGCTTAAAGTCTGTTATTGCTGAGGTGAAAGCCTCCCCTACACCTATCATTATGTTTATCGATGAAGCACACACCTTAATTGGTGCCGGTGGCAAAGAGGGTCAGGGTGATGCTGCAAACCTGCTAAAACCGGCTCTTGCTAGAGGTGAATTGCGTACCATAGCGGCAACTACCTGGGCAGAATACAAAAAATACTTTGAGCGTGATCCTGCCCTGACTCGTCGTTTCCAGGTTGTAAAAATTGAAGAACCCGGTATAGATAAAGCCATCGATATGATGCGTGCTATTTCTATTATGCTGGCGGCTCACCATGGTGTCAGAATTATGGATGAAGCGATTGTTGATTCTGTTAAATTATCCAGCCGTTATATTACCGCACGGCAGTTACCCGACAAGTCAGTGAGCTTGCTTGATACAGCATGTGCACGTGTTGCACTTAGTCAGAGCGCAACTCCAGCAGCGGTTGAAGATACACGTCGCATGATTGATCAATGTGAGGTAAATATCACATCCCTTGAGCGCGAGAACGCCACGCTTGGTAATTGTGATGTGCGCATCGCACAACTCACAGATCAAAAAGAAAAACTTGAAGCCGAGTTAGAAATCCAGCAGGCACAATGGGACAAGGAAAAAGAGAAAGTAGCCCAGATTCATGAGCTACAAAGTAAAATAGAGGAAGACTTTCACGCTCAAAATTTATCTGAAGAGGCCGCCAAAGCCGAAGATGCACCAAAGAAACTCGACGATACCGAGCGCGAAGACATTAAAACTGAGTTACATAAATTAATGGATGAGCTTACTGAACTGCAGGGTGAGTCCCCTCTGATTCAGGTTAATGTTGATAGTCAGGCTATTGCTGAAGTCGTTGCAAACTGGACTGGAATACCCGTTGGTAAAATGGTGTCTGATGAAATCCACAATGTTCTCGACCTGAGCAATGTACTGGCACAGCGCGTTATTGGGCAGAAACACGGCCTTGAAGCTATTGCACAGGCCATTCGCACATCAAGAGCCGGCTTAACCGATCCACGTAAACCAATAGGAGTATTTTTCCTGGTGGGTTCAAGTGGTGTGGGTAAAACCGAAACCGCCCTCGCCCTTACGGACCTTTTATACGGCGGTGAGCAAAACATTACCACCATCAATATGTCTGAATTCAAAGAAGAGCATAAGGTTTCAATGCTGCTGGGCTCACCTCCAGGTTATGTAGGTTTTGGTGAAGGTGGTGTATTAACCGAAGCGGTTCGCAGAAAACCCTATAGTGTAGTTCTCCTGGACGAAATGGAAAAAGCACACCCCGGTGTACAGGATATTTTCTATAACGTGTTCGATAAAGGCACCATTAAAGATGGTGAAGGGCGTGATATCGATTTCCGCAATACGGTGATCATTATGACCTCCAATGCAGGTGAAGAGCATATTAGAGCTATGTGCGCGGCTGGAGAAGAGCTACCAGAACCAGATGTATTACTGGAAAACTTCCGCCCTCAACTGCTGCAATATTTCAAACCTGCCTTCCTGGGAAGAACCACTGTTATTCCTTATTACCCACTGAGTGACGAAGACTTGATGAAGATCTGCGTGATCAATATGAACCGTATTGAAAAACGCGTTAAAGATCATTACGATGCCCAATTTAGCTATGATGAGGATGTGATTCTGCATATTGTGGCCCGTAGCCAGGAAGTCGATACCGGTGCCAGGAATATTGAGAATATCCTTACTCGAACCATGTTGCCTGAACTAGCCTCAGAATGCCTGTCCAGAATGGCGAATAATGAGAGTATCAGCAAAATTCATGTAACTGTGGATGACGAAGGGG
>Ga0316204_10004375_pt1 | contig 25465 bp, 22 predicted proteins | sample 6monrhotite_MG_2_FD_205661 | JGI IMG/M metagenome (GOLD analysis project Ga0316204, IMG submission 205661) | Microbial mat bacterial communities from mineral coupon in-situ incubated in ocean water Damariscotta River, Maine, United States -... | ecosystem: Environmental > Aquatic > Marine >...
TGACCTGCATACGATGAATGCGTATTATCTCGCCCTTGTTCGGGGTATAGCGCAGTCTGGTAGCGCGCCTGCTTTGGGAGCAGGATGTCGGGAGTTCGAATCTCTCTACCCCGACCATTTTTAATAACGCTGTTTAGCTTTAAACCCAAAATTCCAGAATTAAAGCTAAATTGTTTGGTAGTATACTATCTCGATACTTATGCGCCTGTAGCTCATTCGGATAGAGCATCGGCCTTCTAAGCCGAGGGTAGTAGGTTCGAATCCTACCAGGCGCGCCAAGTTCTAAGTACTTAAAAAAAGTTCAATGGTGGCTGTAGCTCAGTTGGTAGAGTCCCGGATTGTGATTCCGGTCGTCGCGGGTTCGAGCCCCGTCAGCCACCCCATTTTTTCCTTTCTTTGCAGTAAACAGTACTTCCATAGTATTAAGTTTTATCTCTATTTGTCCCTAACAAGTGCGTTTCTGATCTCTTATCCCTGATAGGGAGTCGTTGTTAGAGAATTAAACTAAGCAGCCTTAAGCGACACTTTCTTAATCTCCTTTAATACCTGCTTTAATTTTTTCTCAGCCTTCCAAACATCCCAAGTGTGTTGCAAATTAAGCCACAATGCAGGGGTGTTACCAACCCACGCAGCAATCTTGAGTGCGGTTTCAGGTGTAACAGGCTTTTCTTTTGCCATAATTTTATACAGCATACCGCGTGAGATGCGAAGTATCTTAGCAACATCGGTTGCCGATACAGTTGAATCGTTAACAATGTCTCGTAATAATTCGCCTGGATGCGTTGGTTCTCGTGATGGCCTCTCGGCCTTATAAATCGTCATAGTATTCCCCTTTTAGTTTATAGACTAATGATAGTCTTCATAATCCACGATAAATGCATCTCCCTCCTTAAAATCAAATGTGATACGAAAGTTGCCATTAACGGTGAAGCTATAACGATTTTTATATCCTTTCAATGAGTGAAATCTCCATGTTGGGATATTTAAGTCGTCTAATTCCTTTGCTTCATTGATAATGTCCAATTGAAGTATGCACTTATCGGTATGATTAACATTAATTCTGCGAGTATGTCCTTTCTCGAAAAGCTCTTTAAGTCCTTTATGCTTGAATGTCTTAATCATGGATACAAGTGTATACTATCAGTACTCGATGTCAACTATTAGTACACGTTTAGTTCTAACGATTTTATATATCTTATTGATTTACAATAGTTTAAGTGGATAGTTTTTGTTATGAAAAATAGCCTTATCTTCTGTCATTTTACTTCAATGTTTGCTGGTTTTTACTATTGGTTATTAGATGACTTAAGCCTTTAGTCATTATTTTATTCTGGATTTTCATGCTGTTGAATCGTTAACGTGCAAACTTAGCTATTAATATATTCTAATATTCTTAACACGATAATTCATTGGCGCTAAAAAGTAGATTAAGAAAAACTGACATTTTTTGTTGTGTGGTATCATACCAATATAGGGGTTATGGTTTAGAAATATTCGATGGCCTATTTGTGTGATATTTTTACTGAAATTAGGTTTACTTATAATTTGGAAGCTTTTATGTACGTTGTTAGTTTGCCCCATAGAACATTCAGTCTAATTTTTGCGATATTTCTCGCCTTATCATTCAATGTGAGTGCGAATTCTGATGGCCGTTATGCATTGGTTATTGGTAATAGCGCATATGAAAATGCGGCACCTCTGGTAAACCCCAAAAATGATTCCCGCGATATCGCTCAAACGTTAGAAACGCTTTATTTTGAAACCGTGCTTTTACAAGACGCAACTAAGCTGCAAATTGAGCTTTCAGTAAAAGAATTTCTTCAGAAGTTAAAAGAAGATGAGGATAGTGTTGGTTTATTTTATTATGCTGGCCATGGCGTGCAGTTACAAGGCGATAACTATCTAGTACCCATTGAAACCAATTCAGGTACCGAACAAGATATTAAACGTCAAAGTTATAATGTAGCAAACCTACTTAATGGAATGCGAAAAATCAAATCGGCTACAAATATTATAATTATGGATGCTTGTCGTAATAATCCATTTGGGCACCTTGCTGGAAAGGGTACTCGTTCAGCCGGTGGTGATAGTCGGGCTTTAGTGCGCATGACAATTCCCAAACTTGATACTGGCTTGAGTAAATTAGATGCACCACCGAATACTTTAATTGCCTTCGCTACAGCACCGGGTCGAGTTGCACTTGATGGTGATGGTGGAAATAGTCCTTACACAGAAAAATTGATTAATTCGATGCAACGTACAGGTTTAACTATTGGTGAAGTTTTTCGCCAAGTACGTGAGAATGTATTGGATGTATCCAAAGGTTCGCAAATTCCATGGGAGTCATCTTCTCTGGTGAAAGACTTTTACTTTAAACCGAGATCAGCAATACCGATTGGTTTTTAAATAAAAAAACAAATAAAAAATAAAATAAAAAAATAAATAATAACAAGAGGGTGGAGTATTATGAAAAATAAAATGGGGTATATATTATCAATTTTCCTAATTGGCTTTTCGGGAGCAGTCTTAGCCGAAGATAATTTGGATGTCGTCACTACGGTTACAGTTAACATTATCAATATTGATTTAGATTTAACCGATACCATTTCGAATGGTACTGTAAAAAGGAAAACAACGAGCCCAGACTTACAAGGGATTGATATTGGCGTTAGTCTGATTGATGGAAAGATGTATTACGGCTTTTCTGCACAATCGACAGGGCGAGCCGTTGCTGACTATAGTGAAGATGTTTCAGGAACGGTTACTGAAAGCTCACAGTTAAATAGCCGTTCAGCATTTAATTTTTATGCTGGCTATAGAATGTTTCAAGATTCCAGTTTTTACTTAGGCTACACCAAAGGAACAAGCAGCTTTGGAGATCAATTGAGCTTTGATGAAGCGGGCCCTTTTATTGGTGCGCGTCATACTTTTCGCTTAGGGGCTAAATCATCTATATCTTTAGATGCTTCGTATTCAAATTTAGAAACAAATATATTCCTAAAAGATGATGATTACCGGAACACAGGAAGTAATAATGAAGATGGACATAACATTGATGCTGATACAACAGGTTTTAGTTATTCAGCTACTTGGCTTAAATCATTAGATCGTGGTCGTTCATTCTTTATTCGATTAAAAGTGAAAGATTTTGATATTGAATCAGGTAGTACGGGCGTGCAAAATGCAAATGCTTCATTTGTAGGAACTGCAACGATTACCGGCTCACAAAGAATAACAAGCTTGAATTTTGGTGTTGCATTTTAAAGAAAGAAGCATGCCGATTAGTTGGGTACTTTTAGCAGTCAATGAGTAGTTAAATGCGATTAAAAATTGTTGGTGTTTTTTTGTTTGGTGTTATTGCTCTTGTAAGTATTTACTTTATCAACGTTGTTGTTATGCCGGGTACTTCGTATAACAATGGTTTGGTTGCTCTAACGGAATCTGATGAAGCGATTAAGTCAGCTCTACAGCAGCATGTAAAACAATTAGCCGTTACTATTGGTGAGCGTAATCAGTTTATCAAAGGTAGTTTAGAAAAGAGTGCTAAGTATATAAAAGATGAATTTAGCAAATGCAGCTCTAAAGTAACATTCGAAGCCTATTTATCTAAAAATAACGAAGTAAAAAATGTTGTTGCCATGAGCAATAAGCGTAATAAGGGAAATTCAGAGCAGGGTGTTATTGTTATTGGCGCTCATTATGATTCGGCAGTAGATAGCCCTGGAGCAAATGATAATGCAACAGGTGTAGCGGCATTATTAGTGCTATGTAATCGATTAAAAAATTACAGCTTTAAACATAATATTCACTGGGTGGCTTTTACAAATGAAGAACCACCGTTTTTTAAATCGAACAGCATGGGAAGTTATGTTTATGCAAAATCGTTGCATAAGAATAAAGTCAATGTAGTCGGTATGTTTTCACTTGAAACGATGGGAACTTATTCATCAGAGCCAAACTCGCAGGAATACCCATCACCTTTAGAAAAAATATATCCTGACAAAGCAAATTTCATTGCATTTATTGGTAACCTGGCATCAGAGACGGTATTAAAAACTTCGATAGATGAATTCAGAAATACAACTAAATTTCCATCGGAAGGTATTATTGCTCCAGCCACAATACCTGGAGTAGATTGGTCTGACCATTGGTCATTTTGGCAGTTTGATTATCCGGCAATAATGATTACTGATACAGCACTTTACCGCTCTCCTCATTACCATACTCCAACAGATACATATGACAAAGTTAACTTTAATGAACTGGCTCAAGTGGTTAATGGTTTACAAAAGGTTATAATAAAACTAGATCAAAAATTATGAGATTTGATATGAAAAAAAATATAATTATTATTTTTCTTGCAATGATATTTCTATTTATTTGGTTTATCCGAGACATCATTTCTCCGTCATTATCGCATTCGCTTAGTCCATCGGGTGAGTCTATTGCGCTATCACCTACAATGCAGAACTATGTTTATACTCCGGCTTCCTCTCTAGAACTTGAATCTTTAAATAGCAAAAAATTGCGAGTTAAAACGAATATCTTAAGTGATTCAGAAGATGATTTCTTTACCGCTAAAAGCACTGTTGCAGTAAAGAAACTATTTGAAGGCTTGGCTGAATATGTTCAAAGTCAGGGTGACGAGAGTAAAGCAAAGAAAATCTCGCTAATATCAAAAAATATTGCCGAACTTAAAACATTTAGGCGGCCTGCGCATCAGTATCCTATTAATGGCCTGTTAGGCAATAGAATACTTTTTTATGGTGCTCAAAATGAATTCGATTTAGGGCCGGGTCATAAAAATATCGATAAGTTTACACATGACGTAGGCGTACCACTTGTTAAGGTAATGACACATTTTAATGAAGCTCAAGGCGGAACACTATTTAATTTGTTAGAAGCTGGTTCAGGTGGTATGGCACATGCGGGTGGTTATTTTGCAGGGTGGCAAGGCGGCAAGCCCGTTGCCGTTCGGAGTGATTGGCCTGCATATTATGGTGTACTAGGGGACGATAATGTTAATTACAATGCGCATCTATTTGCAGTGGATTACCAGCAAGGAACAAATAAAGTAATTCCTGAATCCACTTTAGAAAATTATAATAAAAACTATGCGTTATGGGATATATTTTCTGGCTTACTCATTCCTTTTGTAAAAGAGTCAAAAGTTGATGAGTATAAAGACTATACCAATAACCCTTTGGAAGTATTTGATAGAGATACTTTAGAAAACATGGCGACTTTAATTGGTGATTTTGATAAAACAAAAATAAACTTTACAAGTTATTGCGCAGAAGGCCAATGGAATACAATGAACCTTGCACCGAATTACTTAATTAAAAAAGGTAAGTATCCAAAATTAGACAAGATCATTGAAGCTTTTCAATCAGCCCCCGACTTTAAAAACATGAAGCAGCATGAGCGAATGACATATCCCATGCTAGGTTGGGAATGGTTGCATAAAAGTAACTTAATTACTCTTGAGATGTTGAAAAATTTAAAGATAACACGACGGACAAGTATCTATCTTGATTGGGTTGATGACTCAACGCTTCCCTGGGCTAACTATGAGCCGCAACGTAGCGATGGCTTAATTGCCGATCCCATGTCGTTAGGAACACTGGTTAGAATGTTACTTCGTACCTACTTTCCACGTGAAGAGGTTACCAGAGTTATACAAGAAGCCTTACATGACGTTTACAGAACAGGAAATAAAGATGTGAAAGCAGCTGTGAGTGAATTTCTTGAAGGGTATTCACCTGAGACAATTTTACTGGGTAATTATGTTACCGGTAAAGCTGCTGCGAAGTTATCAGGTTTACAATTTGCAATGCTTCTCAACTTTGATGACTTTAAGAAAAAATTATTTAATAAATTAGGTTACCAGCATATCGTTGCAGATAAAGATAGAGTAAAGGTTGAGTCTTTATATGAAAAATACATACAAACTATATTAAACCCGGAATATGACACACGTGAAAAATTCGATACGGCATTAGCTAAAATCGATGCTGAGTTGGCAAACTTACAGGTTTCAATGAAAATCTATGGGCCTGATGATAAAAAACAAAGAACTAAAACCGCCAAGGTTAGGTTCTTTATGTGGGCTCCACCACAAGCCTGGGCGTTTTGGGCTCAGCATCCTGACATGTTTAATTCGCGCTCAATCAGATATGCTGCAACGGCAATGCATTACTATCAAAGTAAACAATTTGCTATCAATGAAGCAAAGCAATAAATAGTTAGTTTTCAATAAGCCAATATTTAAATTTATCTTTTGTTGCCGGAGTAAGCTTGCGTTTTTTCGGTGGTATACCTTTTAATGTCGCTACGATATCGTTTATTACTTTCTCTTTAGTTGCGTAATAGGAATGAAATTCAGGTACATTCCATGGCGACACTTCAATATTGCTAGCATCTATTAGATTTACATTAGGCAGAGCAGTGATTGATAAGCCCAATCTTTTCGTATCATTTAACTTGTTAGATATATTAAGAGCAGAGTCTTTCTTAGAAGTATAAATCGTAACTGATTTTCCAAGTGAAACAATACGTGGTGCAATTTGGTATTTAAAAAGCTCTGCATCAAAATCGGGTGCTGCAAAAATTATGTTACCAAAAGGTGTTTTATTTTTGAATTTACGTGTTAACGCTATTTGATTCAACGCACCAATTAAGACCTGGTTGCCCATGCTATGCGCAATTAGATGTATCCTTTTCGACATTGTATTAGCAATAACAGAATCGAGAAATTTCACCAGATGTTGAACGCTCCAGGTCGCATCTTCTCTGTCTGATAAGTAACCTGTTACTTGCCCATCGGATGGCCAGGAAAAAAGAATGGGAACACCTTTAAAACGCGTATCATATGCAACCTGTGCTGTTCGTCGTATTGCTTTATTAAAGGGCACATTAAAACCGTGAATAAAAACAACAACATCATTTTTCATGCTATCGGTTATGGTTTTATTTCCAAGAACAGAATTAATATTTTCAAAAAACTGTTTATCAGAAAGTATTTTTGTTTCACGAATAGTGATGTGTTCTTTAGGATCTTCAAATAGCTTTAATCCCAACAAAGCGGAGCTGAGTTGCCCCACCTTATGTGTCTTTGGGATAGCAACCTTGCTTATGCCATAGTGTAGGCTGCTCGGGTCAAGCTGTCTTTTTCCACTGTAGTGGTTGTTATCTTCATTATCAATTTTACGATTAGTCGCATAGTAAACAGTTTGTTCATACGCCTTCTTAGGTTTCTTCGATTGTACACTGCGTTTTTTAATTAGCAGTCCATTACTATCTACTACCTTACTTTTTAACTGCTCGTTTACAATATAGGCAACAAGGCTACCAATATCGTTAATGGGGTTTATTTGTGGAATGCTCACAGAGTAACGTTCTGATGTAAGCGCCTGAAACTGATACGTGGATATCATATCCATTCCAAGGTCAGTATCAAACCGGGTGTGTTTTGTAATAGTAGATAGCTCGACGCCAGTCTTCTTACTTAAACGACTTGCTATCGATCTATACACATCATTTTTATATTGTTGAAGGCCATCTTTATCGGGGCAAGTAAAAAAATTGATGTAAACTTTTTTATTATGTTTTAACGAAATAGATATTGGTTCACCTTCCGATTGCGAATAAAGATTTAACTCAAGCCTACTAACATCCCCGGATAGAGACTTGAGTGAATTAATAAGGTTGAGCGTAGGCTCTGTATTATTAGTAGAATAAACCACTAGTTTTTTTATGTTTAACAGGATGTCAGGTTGATTCTTTAGCTTTGATAATAATGTAGATAATGAAAGCATATTATTTCGTGATGTTTTTTTAATAAAACGTCGTAACTTAAAGCTAGAGGCACTATTAATAACCTTAAATTCACCATTGGTCTGCAAAACTGCCAGCTTAGCTATTTGCTTACCATCTTGTAATTTGGCATTCGCTACGCTTTGCTTTAACTTTAGCTTCGCAGTATCAAAAGGGGTGTAGTTGGAGATGTTACATTTTGTATTTTCATTTTCCCCGTTATCAAGTACAAATAATGTATTTGCAGAAACAGTGCTAACCTGTATAAGACAAATAACAGTAAGAAGCGAAATATGTTTTATCATGTGTATTAAACCTTTAGTTTTAATATCAATGCCAGTATCAATGCCAGCATCTATACAGATGCACAGTAAGTGCAAATGTCAGATAATTTGTCGATTTTAGTAAAATCATATGGTTTCTATTTGTTTTCCATAACTTGCCAATGATATGACCAAATTGCACTGGGTAATGTAGAACTCTGGTTGTTTTTGGACTGATTTTGTCCCGTATTTTTACTATTAATACTATATTTCAATCGATCAGATAAAATAGTGTGTATTTCCTTCCTTTGAATATTTTCAGTTAATAAAGAAGGCTGTGCGAGAAAACTAAAATCTGAACGCTGCGTATTCGTTTTTGCTTCAACCGCAATAATAATTAAACTTTCATTTCCAAGTGTTGCGGTTGAAACCTTGGATTTTATAATTTTAACCGACTGACTTTTAGGTTGGATTCGATTCGTAGCGCCAATTTCTGTCGGAAATATCGGGCTTATGCCATATCCACTGTCAACATAAAGGGCCGTCACGTCAACCGCGCTTTTACTATTATTTCTTATAGTGACTTCTATAATATTTCCATCGTATAGTGAAAGCTTATCAGCATCGCTTACAGCGACTGTATTGTTTCCTTTTGTTAATTTAAAGCTTACATCGAGTTTGGCGAGTGCGCTTTTACGTTTAAACTGTTTACTTACCGCATATAAACGTTTGGTTTTAGCTATTATGCGTAATGTTTTATTAAGTGATTTAGAAAATTCAGAGCTGTTATTAAACTTTAATGAATATATTTTATCACTGTTATTTCTAGCAAGAGCTATGATAGAGCTTATAAATAATATTTGTTTATTATCCATTACCAAGTGAAAATCGGCCTTATCTTTTTTATCGGCAAACTTAATGTTAATAGGCTGTTTTTTATCCGCGCTTATGCGGCTAAGTAATTTTTTTAATTTATCAGCAGAGGCACTATTATTTTTATCCGGTTGAATCCAGATGGTTAAGGGTGTTTCTATCGTGTTATCAATTATTCGTGCGTATAAACGAGAGCTAATATTTATTGGTTTTATACCTTTGTAATCAATGGCCTTTACTGTGCTGCTGACTAGGTCAGATTTAATCACTTTTATATAACCCATAATCGGCTGTTTTGTTTCAGAAGGGGATTTAACGAGCGCTAATACCGTACCTGAGTTGATACCGTGAATTTGGCCTGCGCTTAAATTAGCTAGATCATGTCGTTTTGTATGAGGTAATACTTTCCACTGAGCAATATCAATTTTTCTATTACTATTAAATATGGCGGTATTTAAGTTGCTTCCTTCAAAAATAGGGGTGGATATACTTCTAGAGCTTGTATAACGATTTAGAATGGCCTCGGATAATTGTGTGTAACTCATGTCGATATTGCTGCTTAAAATATCACTGATAGTGTATGTAAATAATCCCATCGGTTTTCTATCAGGGCCTTCTTGCGGTAGTTTCATTTCAATGGTTGATTCAGTTGATTGAGCAGCATAAAAAGCAATATAGCCTGCCAGATCTTTATTTTTTGAGTTTGCATTGACGGTTGCTGTTTTTTTCTTACGGTTATCCGTTTGTCTATTTTTTGCTTTTTTAATAAGTGCTGAGGGTATTTTTAAAATACCCGGTTCAACTTTCCGGTGTTTTACACCATCTTGTTCAGTACCCCGCAACATCGTGCCTGCATGGCAACTATCAAACACCAACCATACAAAAACACCTTTTTCACGAAAACGTGTAATAAAGAGGTTAACTTCATTATCAACCAATGCATTTTCTACTTTACCCATTTTATAATTAAAGTTTTTAACATCGCGGGGTAAAAATATTTCATCAAGGCCATCATGCTCCTGGTTGGAGTCCGATAGATCTTCTTGTGGTTGCTGTGAGCCATGGCCGGAAAAATGCAGGTACACCATATCGCCGCGTTTACTTTTGTTAATCGTTTTCTCAAACGCGGTTAGAATATTTTTATAAGTCGGTTGAATGGGCTCGTCATCCGCGAGAAGCGTGATATTGTTTTCGTCAAAATTATTATCTAATAAATAATTCATCACCACTTCAACGTCATTCCTGGGGCCATCGAGCCAAAGTTTTTTGTCGAGGTTTGGATAGTCGGCAACGCCCACAACAATGGCGTGTTTCGTTATCGCCAATGCCGTAAAGGATTGAAGCGCGAGTAGGCAGGTGAATAAAAAGGGCATTATTAATCGCATAAACACTTTTCCGTTAATTCCCCGTTAATTTCCAGGCTCGGGCTTCACAAACTCAATTCGATTGATACCGGTTTGTATGTCGGTAATGGAATGGTCTGATAAGGCTTTTATAATTTTTTTATTCGTTTGCTCTAACTGAAATCGTAATAAAATATTACCACCATGTCGGTATAGATTGTTTTCAATCTTTAGCTCATTGAGTGTGTTTGATACCGTGTTAGCCATGAGTAGTGGCTGATCGGTAATTACTTTAATCGTATCAAGTTGGCCGCGCAGAACAGGGTAGTCATCTATACCAATGCTTTGTTCCATGCTTGGTTCAAGGGATTGGTTGGATATATAAATAGGGATAACGGCAACCATAATAATGCTTGCAGCAAGAGCGTAACTCCATTGAGGAAAATGGACTATTTTTTTTGTTTTGGTTAATAATTTTTCGTCATACAAACGTTTTATTAAAGTATCCAGGCCGAAAGCTGCCTCGGTTGATTCATTATCTTGATACTCTTGGCGCAGTTGTTTGCCCACCATTTTCGATAAAGACCATTCAGTATCACTTTCATCACTGGCATTTTTACCCTGCAATGCTTTTAACCAATCATTATCATCAAAGGGCATTATGCATCCCCTTTAATATAATCAACGCAATCATCAAGAAAACGTTTAAATCGTTTACGGCATTGCGAAACATATTCTCGCGTCGCACCAAGATTACGGTCATTGTACTCAGCAATTTCTTCCATACTCCAACCTTCAATGGCGGTGAGTCTTACCGTTTCGGCGCGTTCAGGTTCAAATTGCTCAAATTCTTTAAAGGCAAAGTGAGTACAATCTTCTAACGATTCAAAATGCTGGGTAGGGGATTCATAATGGTCTTCGGCATGCTCGACATCCGCAAAGACGTTTTTACTTTTAGACTCTTTACGTAAATAACCCAGAGCCGTGTTGCGTGCCACTTTCCATAACCATGCAGAAAAATGACAGTCACCTCGAAAGGTGTTACAGCCTTTAAAAATGTTTACGAAGGTTTCTTGTACCACATCTTCAGCAATTTCACGTGTCAGCCGATATCGCCCCATAAAGTGGTTACGAAACTTAAGATGAAAAAGTAAATACAGCTCACTGATCGTGTCCTCAGCATGCTGATCGCCTTGAGTACATTTTATGGCTAACTGATTGAGGTATTGGTTATCTTTTTCCATTTTTCTTCATCATCGGTACAAAATAGGGGTTGCAGTTGGATAACCCAAGTTACTCATATGGATGCGACAGGGTGAAAAATGTCATTTTTTTATTATTTTAACCACTTCAGATTACCGTGTTGGCAATCGTTTGTTTGGAAAATTGTACTATAAAATCATAGAAAGTACTTATCGGCATGATTTCGGCTATCAATATTAGCTCAAGCTTATCGAGTTACTCGATAGCCCACTGCTCGTCGCCACAAACGTTAGTAATACCCACAATAAATAATCCCATTTGCCACCCAATCTGTTAATGTTTGGGTTCTGTAGATAAAAATAATAATAAATAACAAACGGTTATACATAAAGCGCAAAATTAAAGGGGTCTGCCCCTTTAAACCTATAAGTAAACAAATAGATTAACCTTGGGGATATAAATGAAAAAAGTATTACTATTAGCTTCTGTGCTAATAACAAGTGCCTGCTCAATACAGGTAACAAAAATTAATGAACCTGATGTTAACAATACGAGAGTATTTAGCTCTAGCTATGATTCAGTCTGGTTAGCAGCCGTAGATTGGTTTGCTGATAACAATGTTGTAATTGATAAAATAGAAAAAGAATCTGGACTTATAACCGCAAAACATAAGCTAAAAACAAACTTTGGTTTAGTTTGTGACAAAGTGGAATTAAGTGGATTGTCCGATAATGGCATGAATATGCATATTTCTCTAAGCACTACAGTTAGAGATAAAAAGAAAAAAGGCATAAAGGTTCGTGTGAATATATCAGGTAGATTTGAAGCATTTGCTAGAGATGATTTTAATGGTAGAACTCGGAGTGCTAAGGGAAATTGCTATTCTAATGGAGAAATAGAGAAACAACTATTCAATTATATCGAAAGCGAAACACGATAAAACACTTTCGCTTGGAGCTTTAAATAGCTGGGGTCAGAGCACAGTGTTTTCTAAAAAGATTAAAGGGGGCAGCCCCATTTAATCAAAGGATAATGGTTAATTATAGTAAACTATATTTTAATTTCATTAAACGTGTAGGGTTAGTAAAAGTTCGGTTTGAATATACAAGTGTTTTTTAAAACTAATATAGAAAAATAATATAAATGAGTAAATGGGATAAGGTTGATAATGCTTATGACTTTCTTCTTGCAAAAGAAGGGCAATCTTCGACTTTTACAAAAAAGGAATTGGCAAAATCGACAGGCTGGAAAGAAGCATCTGTAACAACCTATATTGCAAAGCGTTGGTGCGACTTTATTGAAAAGCAAGGAGTAGGTAAGTATAAGCCAATATCAATTTCGACGTTATCGAAAGAAGAATTTAGAAATTTACATAGTCAAAAATTAGCTAAAAAGTCAATTCTTGTAAATAAACTCCCTAAGACAGAAAAAGAAATCGCACTCTATAAAGCACGTGAGTTTGCGATACTTTCGGTTTCTGTTTATAACAATCCAACTATTAATTTAAAAACGTATGGCTATATTGTCAACATAACTATCGCTTGGACTGCATTATTTCATGCTATATTTGAAAAAAATAAAATAGATTATTTTTGTAAAATAAAGGGTGGGAAATATAAAATTATTGATGGTGAGAAAAAATCATTTGATTTATCAGAATGTAGTAAAACATTCTGGAAAGGTAAAACTAACCCTGTTATGGAAAACATTAAATTTCTTATTGGATTAAGGAATAAGATAGAACATCGTTCGTTACCGGAGTTAGATTTTATTGTTGCAGGTGAGTGCCAGTCATGCCTAACAAATTTTGAGAATATGATTGTTCAGGAGTTTGGTGATGAATATTCATTAAATGCTAATTTAGCCATTTCTATGCAGTTAAGTCGAATATCACAAAAGTCTCAAGAGCGGGCAATAAAAGAATTTCAAAGTAAAAATTATAATGTTATTCGCAAGTATATAAAAGATTTTCAGGATGGATTAACTGATGATGTTAGAACAAGTCAGGAATATCGATTGTCGGTTTTTCTCGTTCCTAAGTTAAAAAATCATGCTAAATCATCAGATATGACCATTGAGTTTATTAAAGCTGAACCTGGCACAAAAGATGAATTAGAACAATATGAAAAGGGCATTGCTTATATTAAAGGTGATGTGGAATCACCCTATAGAATAAAACCAACTATTGTTGTTCAACAGGTCAGTATGGCAATAGAAGGCCGCTTTACAATGCATAACCATACACAGGCAAGAAAGAAGTATAAGGCACGACCTAACGTGAATAAACCAGGCTTCAAGGGGAAATACTGTGGGTGGGTAGAAGGCCATGATGGATATTTATACACAAAAGAGTGGGTGGCTTTCCTTATTACTGAATTATGTGATCAGAAGAAATATGGGAAATTAATAAAGTATAGAGCTTAGATTAAAGCATGATAATTGAGCCCAATTTTTTGAAAAGCTACACGGATGCAGGTAATTAACTCTATTTGATAAATATTTGGGGTCAGAGTAAAACTAAATGAAACGAGCATACTACTCTTCATCAATTACTGGGTTCTGTAATCAGGAGCCTGATCAAATACTTGGGGAAATGACGCTAGAACATTCTTTTGATCTAACAATTCTTTAACGTGATGCATGGGTTGGGCAAACGCAGATATTAAATGATGTGTTGTGCAATTTTGAAGGTAAAATTTATTTTGAGTTCTCCATCCCAAGAATGGGGAAACGTGTAGACACGATTGTTATTATTGATTCCGTTGTTTTTGTTATTGAATTCAAAGTTGGCGCAAGTACGTATGAGTCTGCGGATATTGATCAGGTTATGGATTACGCACTTGATATGCAAAATTTCCATGAAGGAAGTCATGAAGTTATCTTGGTTCCTATCCTTGTCGCTACAAATGCACCTGAAAAAGAGTTTCACTTAAACCCTATTCCAAAAGATCGTTTATATACTCCTATTTGTTGTAATGCTCAGTCATTAGAAAAGGTGATGAATGATGTATTGTCACTTCAGAATGAGAATGCGATAAAAATTGATGAGTGGGAAGAGAGTGGCTATAAACCTACACCAACGATTATTGAAGCCACATTAGCTCTATATGGTGGACATTCAGTTGTTGATATTTCTCGCAGTGACGCAACTGCTGAAAACTTATCACATACCTCATCGGCTATTGTCGATATTATTGAAAAATCTAATAATGATTCTGAAAAAGCAATAATCTTTGTTACTGGTGTACCAGGTTCAGGTAAAACATTGGTTGGACTTAATGTTGCTTCAAGTCACATGGATAAAGATAAAGATAAAGAGCTTTATAGTGTTTTTCTTTCAGGTAATGGTCCTTTAGTTAAAATACTAAATGAAGCACTTGCACGAGATAGAGTAGAAAAAAGTATTTTAACGGGTGAAAAGCTAAAAATTGGAAAGGCTCGCAGTGAGGTAAAAGCTTTAATTCAGAATGTTCATCATTTTCGAGATGAAGGATTAAAAGATTCAAATAAAAAACCACCTGAGAAAGTCGTTGTTTTTGATGAAGCCCAAAGGGCATGGTCAAAAGAGCAAACTATTAAGTTCATGCGTGAAAAGAAAAATCAGCCTGACTTTGACATGTCAGAGCCTGAGTTCTTAATCTCATGCATGGATAGACATCGCGATTGGGCAACGATTGTTTGTTTGGTCGGTGGTGGTCAGGAAATTAATACTGGTGAAGCAGGGATTAGCGAATGGATTGAAGCTATAGAAAAATCTTTTCCTCGCTGGAATATCTATCTTTCCGATAGGTTAACAGATAGTGAATATGGTGCAGGGGAAGTTATTAATCAGGCGAAGAAGAATCCATTGACTAAATTTATTCCTGACTTACATCTACAAACATCACTGCGCTCATTTCGAAGTGAGAAAGTCTCGTTGTTTGTGAAACAGTTATTAGATTTAGAAATGGAAGCGGCGAAAGAGAGTTTTAATACTATTAATGAAAACTATCCTATTGTGTTAACGCGTGATCTTAAAAAAGCAAAAGATTGGGTTAGAAATAAAGCTCGTGGTTCGGAACGATACGGTATGGTTGTCTCATCACAGGCTTCTCGTTTAAAGCCATATTCTATTGATGTCCGTGTTAAAACCGATCCCGTACATTGGTTTTTGAATGAGAAAGATGATGTCCGTTCCTCTTATTATCTTGAAGATGTAGTAACAGAATTTGATGTACAAGGACTTGAATTAGATTGGGTGTGTATGGCTTGGGATGCTGATTTTAGATTTGCAGAAGATAAATGGGAAAACTGGTCTTTCCGTGGTAATAAATGGCAAAGAATTAAAAAACTTGAGAGGCAGATGTATCAGAAGAACGCCTATCGCGTACTCTTAACAAGAGCAAGACAAGGTATGGTGTTATTTGTACCAACTGGAGCTGATGACGATCATACGAGACCAAAGAGTTATTACGATTCAACGTATGAGTATTTAAAAAATTTGGGGTTACAAAAACGGGGTCAGAGAGCAATTGTTTCTAATATAAGAGTATATTGCTCTCTGACCTCATTTATTTTTATCTAAACCGCAGTATGCGGAATTTAATATTAAAAGGATTTAATCATGGCATGGCCTAATAATGACGATTGGCAAGCATTAAGCAATGAGATAGTCACTTTTGATAAAGACAAGTATCAACTTACCACAGTAGAGTGCGGCACTCTTAAAGTTCCATCAGGAAGGCTTATTTGTTGTGACCCATTTGCTGACATGGATACTACTAATAATCCCTATATTGAAATTCCAGAAGGTTCGTATCCTGTTGTTGTAACACTTGCAGACGTTAGTGAAAACTTAGATGGTACGCATATTCGAGAGGCCTATGCATCAGTTATACTTGGTGATGTAAAGAATGAATTCATTAGAAAGCCTCTTAAGGTAATATCAAGTGATGATACTTCAGGTGAAGAAATAGAAGATGGTGAATATTCTGGTTTTGGTGTGGATGCAGGAACAGCTTGTTTTGTTGATGCTGAATCATTAGTAGAAGGTATGCCTAATAGTAGTGAATGGTACGAAGGATTATTCGAAAACGATAAAGATGATAGTTGGTTTAATCAGATGGATAATCCGAATCTAATTAGAGATGGTATTGCAAATATAAAGTTACCCCTTTCAAAATATGATAACAACTTAATCTTATTTCATTCAGGATGGGGTGATGGTTTCTATCCTATTATTGGTGGCTATGATAATTCAGATAATTTAGTAGCAGTACATATAGACTTTTTTGTGGTATCTGATCCTGAAAAGTAATCCTTCTTAAACAAAAAACGGGGTCAGAGAGCAATTGTTTCTAATATAGTCGACTGCTAATAACGATTGACTATGATGTATAGTCAACGCTATTTAATACGTATATAACTCTGAGCTGTTTCAGGATCTCGGTGCCCACTGTATTGCATCACCTCATAAATCGATTTCCCACTATTCACCGACTCTGTAATAAATCCTGCACGCAACGAGTGTGCCCCATAAAGTCTTTCATCTAAGCCAATTAACTTAATGCGTTTCTTTACGATTTTATAAATGCTTGTCCCCGTAATAGAGGGGTAGAGTGTTAAGTCTGCTTTAATCCCACGAAAGAGTTTTCCTTCACGTATCCCACTTTTCAGTAACCATTGCTTTAACGATAAAGCCGCGTCACCTGATATCGGTACACTAAACCCATCAGCGTCCTGATCTGTTTTACTTTTCAAAAAACGGGGTCAGAGAGCAATTGTTTCTAATATAGTCGACTGCTAATAACGATTGACTATGATGTATAGTCAACGCTATTTAATACGTATATAACTCTGAGCTGTTTCAGGATCTCGGTGCCCACTGTATTGCATCACCTCATAAATCGATTTCCCACTATTCACCGACTCTGTAATAAATCCTGCACGCAACGAATGTGCCCCATAAAGTCTTTCATCTAAGCCAATTAACTTAATGCGTTTCTTTACGATTTTATAAATTCTTGTCCCCGTAATAGAGGGGTAGAGTGTTAAGTCTGCTTTAATCCCACGAAAAGAAAAAACGGGGTCAGAGAGCAATTGTTTCTAATATTAGAGTATATTGCTCTCTGACCCAATTTATTCTTGAGTTCATTTTATATAAATAAATAGTTAAAAAAATAATATGATCGTAAAATTGAACATCTGATTAATTTTCATACAGATCAATTTTATATCATATGATATCTTTCCAATTGTATTTATGTGGGAGTAAATATAATTTAACTTTTTTTAAGTGTGGGTCAGAATTCAAAAAATGGGGTCAAAGAGCAATCATTTCTAATGTTAGAGTTAATTACTCTCTGACCCCATTTATTTTTTCGTGAAATTGGAGTGAAATCCAATGTCGAATATAAGAATATGTTTTATCGCTTTGGTTTTAATTCTCTTGTTTCCTGACGTGTCTCAGATTGATGCCGAAATTCGAGATTATAATGAGATAGAAATTATACCGCATACGAGTATCAGTGATCATCTAATGGAGGGACAAAGAAGTGAAAATATTTACGGTCACATTTGTTAGTGTTTTTTTTGTTATGGCATCTGGTTGTAGTGTTAGTATCACACAAAATAAAGTAATCGAACAATCTAGTAATAGTGTAAATAACCAAGAAAACAAAATTTCTAATCAGCGTAAAAGAGACAGAGAAATCGTAGAATCTAATATTGTTGAAAATAACGATATAAAAATTCGACATATCGCCCTTTTTTTTGATGGTACTGGCAACGATCGTGATAGTAGAACGAATGTGAATCGGCTGCACGAAACTATTAGGAATCAGGATCGTCCTGATATCATCACATATTATAACAATGGTGTTGGTTCTGGTTTTCTTCTTGATAAAGTAAGCGGTGGTGCACTAGGTGTTGGGTTTACAGAAGATGTGCGACTGGCATATAAATTTTTAGCCGACAATTATAGAAAGGGTGACAAGGTTTACTTCTTTGGTTTCAGTCGAGGTGCGTATACGGCGCGAGTACTTAGTAGTTTAATATATTATGCGGGACTACTAGATACAAAAAGTGATGTATTTAAAGACAAGGAATGGGCTTACGATACGGATGAGTATGATACTGCAATAAAAAAGATAAATCTGAATAGAGTATCTAATGCAATTAAAGATATTTATACGATATTTGAAGGTTTTGAGGGGCAGACAGATGATGTATTAAAAAAGAAGAAAGAAAAATTTGATAAGCTCATGAAGGCTGAGAGAAACTTTCAAAAAAGAGATGATATTGATGTGTTTGAAAAAAGAAATACGCCTGATTATCCAATGCGTAGAATGACTATTGATGTAATTGCGGTATGGGATACAGTAGAGTCACTTGGATTGGATGTGGTGACCCGCGCGATTAATAGTGTTTATAGGCCCGGAAGTGATGGGTTTAAAAAACGCTGTCGAGAACGACATCACCATAATTATGATACTAGTGCGTTTCCAAATATTAAGAATATTTATCATGCGGTGGCAATTGACGAGAAGCGAGCACTTTTTTGGCCTGTATTATATAAGTGGCGATGTAATGAAACTTTAACTATTCCATTTGATACGGAAGTGAAAGAGGTATGGTTTAGTGGGATGCATTCCGATGTTGGAGGAGGTTATAATGACTCGAAAGATCTTGCGGGAATAAGCCTCAACTGGATGATTGATAATATAATTGAGTTTACGACTTCAATAAAGAAAGATCTATGTGAGGGTACCTCAGAGTGTAAAGGTATTTTACCTTCAAATAAGTATGAAGTGTATCAGAACCCTTTAGCGAAAATGCATGCTAGTTGGGATGATAGCCCATATGAATATACTACCCCTTATGAGCGTATTATTCCTAAAGGGAGTGTGATTCATCCATCAGTAATTGAACGTTATTCTGCATGTGAGTCGCCAAGGATAAAAAAAGCGAATACATTTCGTGAGCCAACAGGTATATACCGTCCTAATCAATTTTCATGTGTAGACATGCAAAACGCATCTAAAACTGATAACCCATTAATATATCCCAATATTGAGACTGGTCAATGCAAGCGCACTGGTTTTGAAATGTGCCCGCAAGCTTATCAGCGTGCAGATAAAAACTGTGATTACAAAAATAACTCGTTGGCACGTACAAAACCATTCGGTGTTCAAAGAAGTGTTAGTTTAAATGCTAATGATGCTTGTTTTGCTACAGGTTTATATCTGGAAAAGGGGATAACATATGCCTTTGATGCAAAGATAGGTGAGCTGAAAGAAAAAGTCGGTGAACAGAAAGAAAAGACATGTAAGCTGAAAGATAAGAGTATCTGTGTAGAAGATTATGGTGTTGATGGCTTTAAGGCGGAAGATATAAAAGATTTGAAAAAAAGAAAGCTTATGCACTCGTTTAGAAACGATAAACGTGTAAAAGAACGCAATTGGTTCTCATTGGTTGGTGCATTATATAATGAAAAAGAATCAGGCTACCATTTTTCTGTTGGTAAGAACAGTAGCCTTACAGTGCCTGTTAGTGGCCGTTTATTTTTTTATTTGAATGATGCACCTGAGTATTATGGAAATAACGAGGGTAGTGTTGATATTACTTTGAAAAAGACTTCTAACTTACAACATGCACAAAATAATTAACTAATGAAAAAACGGGGTCAGAGAGGAAAAAACGGGGTCAGAGAGCAATTGTTTCTAATATAGTCCACTGCTAATATAAAAGCAGACAACAATCTAAGTTGCATTTCACATGGAGGTGAACAATGCCACGCAAACCACGCTTCAATTTATTGGGTATTCCTCAACACGTTATTCAACGCGGTAACAATCGCGAACCTTGTTTTTATGCAGAAGAAGATTATCGACGTTATCTAAACGATTTGCATGAATCCGCTGTGAAATTTAAATGCAAAGTACATGCGTATGTTTTGATGACGAACCATGTTCATTTATTAGTAACACCCATGGCCGATTATGGTGTATCGCAAATGATGCAGGCATTAGGACGGCGTTATGTTTACTACATTAACAGAACGTATAAACGTACAGGGACACTATGGGAAGGTCGATATAAATCGAGCTTGATTGACAGTGACCATTATTTATTTACATGCATGCGCTACATTGAACTTAACCCAGTGAGAGCAAGTATGGTTGATCATCCAGGTGAATATAAATGGTCGAGTTATCATGCTAATGCACAGGGTGTTGTTGATGAGTTGGTTGAAGAGCATCCAGTGTATCGTGATTTAGATACAAATATTGATGTACGACAATCTGCTTACAGGGAATTGTTTCGACATCATATCGATAATGATACGATCCATCAGATACGTGAATCTTTAAATCATGAATTGGTTTTGGGGCGTTCTTATTTTAAAGATAAGATTGAAGAATTTACTCAAAGGCAAACACGTATTGGTCTACCGGGAAGGCCAAGAGTAGAAGAGGATGTGGCTGTATACTTTGTAGGTTATTAGTATATTAGAAACAATTGCTCTCTGACCCCGTTTTCATCGACCCCGTTTTCATCTTAGCAAAAGGGCGGAGTGATTTAACTTAAATCACCCCGCCCTCTTTTATTCTATAAGTCGTCTTAAATTACTTATTAAGCTGATTCCCATCACGGAAATTTTTTAACGTATGCGAATGCACTCCGTCAGTAATTCCATGATAGACGCCACCGCCAGCAGGTTTCATAACTTTACAGCTATCGCCACGCTTTGGATGGCTCGTACAATGTTTATTATTTTCGACCCACCATGTTCTTTCAAAAATCTTGTCTTTCCATGGCACATACATATAATGCTCACCATCTGCATTATCATAGGCCTGTAAATCTTTTCCTTTAGCTTCATTGCGTACATCAAATGTTTTATTTGTAAATAACGCTGTGATTTCTGTAATTAAAGGGGTCGGAGTGATTTAAATTTAACCTCTCCGACCCCTTTTATCCAATTTATTAAGCAGCGATTATTGACGAAGTTTAAAGATAATTTCAGTGTGAAGCTTGCCGGTAAAGTAACTATTAATCAATAACGTATTGTTTGTATGTTTAACTGAAAATCCGAACGGGTGTTTCGGTTTACTGTCAATATACTCAAGTTGCTTGGAAGGGTAGTTGATTTTTAAAGTTAGATGGTAAGGGAAGTAACTATCCAGAAATTTACGGTGAAACGGGCCATTCACCAACTTATAGGAACCGTCTTTATTATTATAAAATATTCTTACCTCAGCATGGATGCATAACTGTGCATTTTTAAGTACGTTTTCAAGTTGTACTGACTGACCTTTAACAAATGCCTGATCAATATTTTTACTTTTAATAATTCTCAGATTGCGCATGTTTTTGTAGTTATAGACTACTTCCATGTATGGCACAGGATCAAGGTATTGATAACATTGCATCAAATCTACCCAACCGATTTTTATGCTTTGTGGGCTGATGGTAATTTCATTAATAGAATGAAGCGCAGGTTTATCTGTAGGTGAAGATATAAAGGTTAAGTGACTATCGCTACTTTTCGTGGGTGGTGTCAGTTCATCGCTCATAAACCACTTTTCCAGTTCATCAGCCGAAGGTGTTGTCTCAGCTTGAAGTGCTGGAAATACAAATAGCAAAAGCAGGGTTAGAAATGAACGTAGTAAAATTATTCTCACGTTAAGCTCTCTTTATATAAAATCTGTTTAACGGTTAAATAAATGGGGTCGGGACACAATTATAGCTAATATTAACAATAACTGTACTTCGACCTCCTTTATCTATAATTCCAATGGTGGTTTTTTCTGTCACCGACCCCTTTTTCAATCTTAGCAGCATTATGGGTTAACACAGGCAAGTCATGCTTGTATCTATTCGTTACTATATATGCGGCAAAAAGATATTCTTATTTTTTAATATATACTTAATTTATGTGTTCCAGATTAATATCTTGTTTTTTATTCATTTCGCTCTTTTTAGGCTGCGCTGTTGCCGAGAGCACGGACAATATTATGAAATTGGAAGAAAGAGTCTGTGGCGTGAAAGAGCCTTTTATTTTTTGGCTTTGGAGCAGTGCGGCGGGTCGGCTTAATCTCAAGCGCCTGGTCGGTCTAAATAATGCTAAAGATATTTCGTATAAAACAAAGGATGGGAGAACATTACGAGGGTATCAGCTTGCTGCGCTAGAAACAAAACCGGCACAAGAAAATAAGGCGAAAGGATTTCTGCTGGTACTGCAGGGAAATGCCATGTTAGCCGACCAGATTCTTGCTGATTTTAGTCGCTACGCCGAGGCGGGTTATGACGTTTATATTTATGATTATCGTGGATATGGGCGATCTGAGGGTAAACGGCGACTCAAGGCAATGGTTAGTGATGTTAAGGAAATTATAAATTATCTCAGCACAAAGTCTTATAACAAACGACTTGTTTATGCCATGTCATTTGGCGGTATCCTGTTACTTGACGGGCTGGATACGCATATTAAATTAGATAAGGTGATTATTGATTCAACACCGAGCCGGTTGTCTGATTATGGTTGTCCAAAAGAGTATGATCCGATTACTTACTTACCAACAGAATGTAGCAATTTCATGTTTATCACCGGTCAACGTGACCATGTTGTGACAACACAGATGGCAAAAGATATGCTGAAAAAGGCACAGCAGTGTCATGCTATGATAATCAGTGATGCTGAGTTTGCTCATCCGTTTATGGATGCTGATATTTCAGTTCATCAACGACGCATGAAAACCATCGAGCAATTTTTGTTGCTGCAATGAATGACCTTTGATGGTCAAATTAATAAATGGGGTCAGAACACAGATTCCTCTAATATTAGAAATAACTGTGCTCTGACCCCACTTAATTGTTAGAGTTAATTGCTCTCTGGTACCTATTTAGTCTTACAGAAGGATAAAGATCGATTTATAAATTTTTAATGAATTCTCTCCACGATAGTTTTCTCGTATACCGCGTTGGCTTTATCTTGTCTTGGCAATATACGACGTTGTGGAAAAGTCTTGAGTCCTTTAAATAATTATGAGGTTGGTATGGCAAAGTTAACTTTTTATGGTGCAACAGAAGGTGTTACTGGTTCGTTATATCTTATTGAAACCGATGAATCCACGATACTTCTTGAATGTGGTCTTTATCAGGGTAGACGTGAAGAAGAGAAACAAAATGAAGAACCTTTCCCTTTTGATATTGGTAAAATTGATGCGGTTGTTCTCTCACATGCACACTTAGATCATACTGGTCGAGTACCGAAGCTTGTTGCTGATGGATACAACGGTGTGGTTTACATGACACGCCCAACCAACGAGCTATTAGAAATCCTTCACAAAGATGCCGCCGCGATTCAGGAACGTGATGCCGAATGGGAAAATAAAAGACGACGCCGCGCAGGAAAAAAAGAGATTGAACCTCTCTATTCAATGGACGACGTTGAAGAAGCATTAAAGCTATATGAAGGTGTACCTTATGGTCATCGTCAGGAAGTTGCAAAGGGCATTGAAGTTTGTTTTCGTGATGCGGGACATATTTTAGGATCATCAATTGTTGAGATATTCATTAATGACAATGGTCAGAAAAGGAAACTCGTATTTTCAGGTGACCTTGGTAACAGTGATGCTGCGTTGTTACGTGATCCTGAAACGATCGCAGAGGCTGATGTCGTATTACTTGAATCAACCTATGGTGATCGTGATCATCGCCCCATTGATGGAACGCTTAAAGAATTTGAAGATATTATTATTGAAGCGTCAGAGAACGGTGGAAACATTTTAATTCCTTCGTTCGCAGTGGGGCGTACTCAGGAAATTATTTTTTATCTTGGAAAGTTGTACCAGGAAGGAAAATTAAAACAACAAGCGGTTTATCTGGATAGTCCTATGGCGATTGCAGCAACTGAAGTTTATCATCGCTTTCAGAATGTCTTTAATCCTGAAGATAGTGCATCAATACGTTATGGCGGATCCGGAACCTTACACAGTTACTTACCGGTGCTTCGTTATTCCCGTACGACAGAAGAATCAATGGCATTAAATCGGCTGGATTCGGGTGCCATTATTATAGCCGGTAGTGGTATGTGTAATGGTGGTCGCATACGACACCATTTTAAACATAATTTATGGAAATCTAAAGCGCATGTTATCATTGTGGGATTTCAAGCGAACGGTACACCCGGTCGCATGTTGGTTGATGGAGCAAAAACTTTTCGGGTTGTGGGCGAAGAGATTGCGGTTAAAGCATCCATTCACACGCTTGGTGGTTTTTCTGCTCATGCTAGTCAGACCCAGCTCATTGAATGGGTAAACAACTTTAATAAACCACATCCTAAACTCTACCTTGTTCATGGTGAAGAAAATGCCAAGGTAACATTACAAGAAAAACTTTCTCATCATGGCTGGTCTGCAAATATTCCTCATTATGGAGAGAGCATAACCATATAGAAGTATAATTAATGTTGAATAACTGTTCTCTGAGCCCACTTACTTTTAAGTCGGCTTTTCTGAAAATGAATAAAAAATAACGGGGTCAGGTCTTGCATTTCACATTAATAAAGTGGGGTCAGAACACAGTTTCTTCTAATATAGTTTTCTAATTCGTATTTAATGTTCACAGGGAGGTGAATAGAAAACTGTGTTCTGACCCTACTTGTTTAGCTTTCAGAAACGTTGAGGTATAATTAGCCCCCCAATTTTTACTTGAGATATCATCATCAATTCCAAAGATAATAAAGAAATAAATCAGATACCTTCAGCTGTAGCCTCATCAAATTCTGCTGAATCTGTATCAGTAGCAAATACACAGTTTAAAATTGCTACTTTCAATTTATTTAACTACCTTGAGCCACCCAATGCTTACTACGATTTTGATCGTATTTATAGTGCTGAGCAATGGCAGAAAAAACAACGCTGGGTGACTGAATACTTGCGTGAATATCAGCCTGATATTATTGGGTTTCAAGAGGTTTTTAGT
>Ga0316204_10004376_pt1 | contig 25461 bp, 30 predicted proteins | sample 6monrhotite_MG_2_FD_205661 | JGI IMG/M metagenome (GOLD analysis project Ga0316204, IMG submission 205661) | Microbial mat bacterial communities from mineral coupon in-situ incubated in ocean water Damariscotta River, Maine, United States -... | ecosystem: Environmental > Aquatic > Marine >...
TGAAAACCGCTTGACCTTTTCCCCCTCAGTCTGTTCAACCTCCGTGACCTAAATTCAGGACAGGCGGGCGGTCCCACATGGACGAACAGAACAGAAATCTTATTCTTGCAATCGCGCTGAGCGGACTTGTTATGTTGGTCTGGCTTACTTTCTTTGCGCCAGAACCACCTGTAACCGACCCAAACGCTGAACCTGCCACTGCAGCGACAACGGAAGGCACCTCTGACACGGCCATCCCCGGCGTTGCGCCACCTGCCGCTTCCGACACAGTTGCTCTGGCTGCACCTTCACCCGATGCGACAGCCCCTGAAGCCCCGCGTGTTACCATCGACACCCCCCGCCTGAGCGGATCAATCTCCTTACTGGGTGGCAGAATCGACGATCTAGCGCTTTCAGACTATCGAGAAACGCTCGATTCCGATTCCGAGGGCGTGACCCTGCTTAAGCCGACAACCGAAGAAAACGCGTACTATGCATTGTTCGGCTGGACACCCGCTGGCGCGAGCAGCACAGAACTGCCAAACCACCTGACAATCTGGAACGTAGAGTCCGGCGAAACATTAACACCTGAAACTCCGGTCACGCTCATCTGGAACAACGGTAGTGGCCTTGTTTTTCGCCGTAGTATTTCGGTTGACGACAACTTTATGTTTTCAGTTACGCAATCAGTCGAAAACACTTCAGGTGAAGCTGTTCGCATTCGTCCGTATGGGCAACTTGTACGCCATACCGAACCAGACAACCTCAAGGGATTTTTCATTATCCACGAAGGTGCCATTCGGATGGCAGACGGCAAGCTTGCTGAAACAGACTATGACGACATTGTTGATCTGGATGTTGACCCGCGTGAAGCCGCCGCTGCCCAAATAACAGAAGTTGCGGAAAACGGCTGGGTCGGATTCACCGATCACTATTGGATGACAACCCTGATCCCGAATGCCGGGCAACCCTTTACAGCCGTCGAGAAACACATCGGAACTGCGGACATCTACCTGTCAGAAGTGCGTCACGCCTCGTTAACGGTGGAACCCGGTGCAATCCAGTCTGTTGAAACCAAGCTCTTTGCGGGTGCAAAAGAATGGGAAACAATTCGCAACTACCAAGATAATGGCGGCATAACTGGCTTCCTCGATTCCATTGACTGGGGATGGTTCTTTTTCCTGACCAAACCGATTTTCTTTGTTCTGCACTGGTTAAACAGTTTTATTGGCAACATGGGTTGGTCGATCATCGGTTTGACGCTTATCATCAAGGCAATCCTGTTCCCACTAGCTTATAAATCCTATGTCTCTATGGCACGGATGAAAGAGTTGCAGCCTGAAATGGCGGCCCTGAAAGAACGCGCCGGTGACGACAAACAAAAGCTTCAGCAGGAGATGATGAAGCTTTACAAAGAGAAAAAAGTGAACCCGGCCGCAGGGTGTTTGCCAATTCTCATGCAAATTCCGATCTTCTTTTCACTCTACAAAGTGATTTTTGTCACGATTGAGCTGCGTCATGCTGAATGGATTGGCTGGATCAAGGACCTTTCGGCACCTGATCCGTCGTCGATCCTGAACCTTTTTGGGTTACTGCCCTATGCAACGCCGGAACCCGGATCGATCTTTGCAATCGTTTCACTTGGCGTATTGCCAATTTTGCTTGGTATTTCGATGTGGTTGCAGCAAAAACTGAACCCGGCCCCAACAGATGCGACGCAGGCAGCCATTTTTGCCTGGATGCCTTGGGTGTTCATGTTCATGCTCGGCAGCTTCGCCTCTGGCCTCGTGATCTACTGGATTGCGAACAACACGATTACCTTCACCCAACAGTATTTGATCATGCGTAGCCAGGGATATAAACCCGATGTGTTTGGTAACATCAAAGGCACCTTTAAACGCAATAAGCCCGAGGCTTAGGTATGACCAAGGTCGCCCACATCTGGCGCCATCCCATCAAATCACATGGGACCGAAACGCTTGATCGTGTTGAACTGGATGCTGGCCGCACGATGCCGTGGGACCGGCGCTGGGCCGTCGCGCATGACGCGTCTAAAGCTGACGGTGCTGAATGGGCGCCCTGCGTGAATTTTACGATAGGTTCCAAGGCGCCAAAACTGATGGCCATCAAGGCACGGGCGAATGAAGAAACAGGCCTCGTTACACTGAGCCACCCAGACCTTCCGCCGTTCACATTCAACCCTGACACGGACAGCGAGGCGTTTCTTGATTGGGTAAAGCCGCTTGTCCCACCAAACCGGGCCCAATCGGCACGCGTGGTACGTGTTCCGGGCCGGGGTATGACTGATACCGAATTTCCCTCGATCTCAATCGCCAATCTCGCGTCTCACGCGCAGGTCGCAGAGCATTTGGACCAAGAGATTTCGCCACTTCGCTGGCGTGCAAACATCTGGCTTGAGGGGCTCAAACCCTGGGAAGAGTTTGAATGGCTGGGTCAACGGTTTCGGGTTGGAACTGCAGAATTCGAAATTAGAGAACGTATTAAACGATGCCTGGCGACCACCGCAAACCCGGAAACCGGGGAACGTGATGCAGATACTCTTGGCGCGTTGAATGCAGGCTGGGGTCATCAGGATTTCGGTGTCTATGCAAAAGTTGTCACGCCGGGCCGAATTGCGCTTGGTGACAATGCGGAGCTGATTTGATGGAGCTTGGATTCCCCATTGCGAAAGAACCCGAACACCAGGATGTTGAAGCCGGGCGCCTCCTGTTTGCTGGAGAGACCGAATTCGTCAAAGGCGTTGTCGCGATGGACGGCCTGCCCCCGGCCGACAGGTTAGAGGTGTGTTTTGCAGGCCGCTCAAATGTTGGTAAATCCAGCCTGATCAACGCATTGACCGGACGAAAAGGGCTTGCACGCGCCTCAAACACTCCGGGGCGCACCCAGGAAATCAACTATTTCACTGCTGGTGACGAACTCTACCTTGTCGATCTGCCGGGCTATGGGTATGCCAACGCACCACTGCCAGTTGTGGAAAAATGGCAAAGGCTGCTCAAGTCCTACTTAGCTGGTCGCCAGACCTTAAGGCGGGCATTCGTTTTGATCGATGCGCGACATGGCGTAAAAAAAGTTGACGAAGAGATTTTGTCTCTGCTTGATCGCGCCGCTGTGACGTTTCAGGTTGTTCTGACCAAAACAGACAAGGTTAAAGGTGCTGATCGCACAAAAGTACTGGCGCAGGTACGTCAGGCACTGAGCAAACATCCGGCGGCTTTTCCCGAACTGGTCCTGACCTCTTCCGAAAAAGGCGAAGGAATACCCATGCTACGTGCCATAATCGCGACGCTTGAATAGCAGAACCAAAAATCTTTGAAGATTTTTAGCAAGAATTTTCAAAAATTCTTGCCCCAGGTACAGACCTTGCATCAAGAAGGCCTGAAAAGGGACAAAGACATGAAGAAGCAAACTGCCATGAACCGAGATTGGATCGCTACAGCCCGCACCCTTTCTGAGGCGTTACCGTATCTGCAACGTTATGATGACGCGATTGTCGTGATCAAATTTGGCGGCAATGCCATGGGTGACGATGATGAAATGGACGGCTTCGCGCGGGATATCGTGCTCATGCAGCAGGTCGGCGTGAACCCTGTCATCGTGCATGGCGGCGGTCCAATGATTAATGAAATGCTGGAAAAGCTCGGCATTCAGTCAGAATTCGTAAATGGCAAACGCGTTACAGATGCCGCAACGGTTGAAGTCGTTGAAATGGTTCTGTCGGGCCGGGTTAACAAGCGGATCGTACAGGCGATAAACCGGCAAGGTGGTAAAGCAGTTGGCCTTTCCGGTAAGGATGCCAATCTGATGATCTGTGACCAGACAAATCCTGATCTGGGTTTTGTCGGGACACCTGCTGAGATGAATCCAAACGTTTTACACACGTTGTTTGGTGCCGATGCTATCCCGGTCATCGCGCCGCTGGGGGCTGGTCGTAACGGTGAGACCTACAATGTGAATGGCGATACCGCAGCCGGTGCAATTGCAGCGTCACTCAAGGCGGATCGGCTTTTGCTTCTTACAGATGTCGCCGGCGTTAAAAATGCCGAAGGTGATGTCATGACAGAGATCACCCCTGATCAGATACGCCAGATGACAACGGAAGGGATAATTGCGGGCGGTATGATACCGAAAACCGAAACTGCGCTGGTCGCAATTGAAGGTGGCGTGCGGGCTGTTGTTATACTTGATGGTCGCGCACCTAATGCTTGTTTGCTGGAACTTTTCACCGAACATGGCGCAGGGTCTATCATCAGAGGTACGGGTATACCGGTAACCTGAAATTCAGTTGCCTTTCAAAGAATAAGCCGCTTAGTTCAGCGCATGGAAAACGAAGCCGTAATACGCCTTTCGATCTTTATCGGACTGTTTGCAGTTTTCGCGACACTGGAAGCGCTTTGGCCGCGCCGTGAGCGAAGCCTGACTCGTCAGAAACGCTGGTTGACCAACTGGGCAATCACCCTCCTTGACGCAGTCACCTTGCGAATTCTGGCGCTTGCTATGCCCCTGCTTGCGGTTGGCGCTGCGATTGATGCAAATGTGCAGGGGTGGGGTTTGTTAAACCAACTTGGATGGCCAAATTGGCTGGAAACCGTCCTTGCCATATTATTCTTTGATTTTGCAATTTGGGCGCAGCATCTGATTACCCATAAAATTCCGCTGCTTTGGCGGTTCCACCGGGTGCATCATTCTGACCGCGATATCGACGTAACAACAGCTATCCGCTTCCACCCCGTGGAAATCGCCTTTTCGATGTTGTTAAAGATTGGGCTGGTTTATTTGCTAGGGCCCTCTGCGCTTGCAATTGTGTTGTTCGAAATCCTGCTAAACGGTACCGCGATGTTTAACCACGCAAATCTTTCGCTTCCGTTGCCGGTTGATCGGGTGTTGCGCCGCATTCTTGTGACACCTGATATGCATCGCGTTCACCATTCAGTTCATCGTGCGGAACATGACAGTAACTATGGTTTTGCTCTATCGATCTGGGATCAGTTGTTTGGAACCTACATCGCACAGCCGAAGGCAGGCCATTCAGAAATGACCATAGGGCTTGAATGGCAAGATGATCGACCTGCACAATTGGGGTGGAGCCTTAAGCTTCCCTTCCTGCGCAAATGACGTATGAGACGCTCCTGAAGGCCGCACAGACGCGCCATCTCGATATTTTCGGGGCATTCCACCCGGAAAACAAAGACCTCACACCAGCTGGCACAAAAACACTTTTGCTGTTGGGGCCACATGAACCGGGTTTCTGGCCACATGTGTCTGCCCAGTCAGAATTTTCTGACGGCTTGCCAGATCCGTTGGACCGTTGGTCAAAACGCGTTGTCAGCGACTGGGCCAAAGCACTTGGCGCAACACCAGTTTACCCATCAGACGGGCCACCCTATCCGCCGTTTATCCGCTGGGCACTTCGTTCTAAGCGCGCATGGTCATCACCAGTCGCAATGTTGGTTCATGATCATGCCGGGCTGTTCGTTTCTTACCGCGCAGCAATCGCTCTGCCGCAGCGTATCGCCTTGCCAGACCAGAGTTCAGTAAACCCCTGCGAGACCTGTGATACGAAGCCCTGCGTTACCGCCTGCCCCGTCTCCGCGATCACAGAAGACCAGTATGACGTGCCGGCCTGCAAGACATTTCTCGATACTGCAGAGGGAAAAGACTGTCGATTTTATGGATGTGCCGTCCGGCGCGCTTGTCCAATCAGCACAACTTATGGCAGGTTAGCGGAACAATCTGCCTTTCACATGGACGCCTTTCATCCACAATGACACTACGCCTAATCCTGATCCGACATGCAAAATCCAGTTGGGATGACCCACTGCTGGATGACCACGACCGCACTCTGGACGAAAGAGGCAGAACATCTGCCGATGCCATCGGGAAATGGCTTTCAGACAAGCACTATTTGCCTGATGCCATGCTTTGTTCTACCGCAAGACGCACCGTTGAGACCTGGAAAATTCTTTCTTCTCATCTGGAAGAAGACGCAACCATTGAAATCAGCTCTGCGCTTTATCTTGCCTCCGCACATCAAATGCTAAATTTGCTTTCAAAACGAGGTGAAGCGACCGTTTTGATGCTTGGCCACAATCCTGGAACTGGTTCTCTAGCCGCCGGGTTGGTCTCCAGACGCCCGGCACATGCGCAATTTGACAAGTACCCAACTGCAGCAACTTCAATAATCGATTTCAATGTTTCGAGTTGGAACGCCGTTATCCCCGGAAGCGGAGAACTTGTTGATTTTGTCGTGCCCCGCGACCTCGTTTAGAAAAAAATGCACCTCTAAATAAAAAACCCCGGTCAAGTCACCGGGGTTTTTCGTGATGTCAGATTTAAACTCTAGTGCCCGAGAATTTGACTCAGGAACAGTTTTGTACGGTCTGATTTCGGGTTGTTGAAGAACTCTTCTGGTTCATTCTGTTCAACAATCTGGCCTTGGTCCATAAAGATAACCCGGTTAGCCACCTGTCGGGCAAAGCCCATTTCGTGGGTAACACACAGCATGGTCATGCCTTCTTCTGCAAGCTCGATCATGGTGTCGAGCACCTCTTTGATCATCTCAGGGTCAAGCGCAGAGGTCGGTTCATCAAACAGCATGATCCGCGGCTTCATGCAGAGACTGCGTGCAATCGCAACGCGCTGTTGCTGACCACCCGAAAGCTGACCGGGGAACTTGTCGGCCTGCTCTGGGATTTTCACCTTTTCAAGAAAGTGCATCGCGATTTCTTCGGCTTCTTTTTTGGGTGTTTTACGAACCCAGATCGGCGCCAGCGTGCAATTTTCAAGAATACTCAGATGCGGGAAGAGATTGAAGTGTTGAAAACACATACCAACTTCAGACCTGATCTTATCGATGTTTTTAAGATCCGATGTCAGCTCAGTCCCATCAACGATGATATCGCCCTGCTGGTGTTCTTCCAACCTGTTGATACAGCGGATCAGAGTAGATTTTCCAGAACCCGAAGGCCCCGCTATAACGATCCGTTCACCTTCGTTGACGGTCAGGTTTATGTCCCGCAAAACGTGGAACGCCCCGTACCATTTGTTCATATTAGTGATTTGAACAGCGATATGGTCAGAAACTGACATTTTGCTGCGGTCGGCTTCGCGTTTTTGTGCAAGTTCAGACATTTGTGAACTCCCTTACTGATGGCCAGTTTGAAGCTTGCGCTCCAGATACATGGAATAACGAGACATTGAGAAGCAGAAGATAAAGAATATGAGCGCCAGGAAACCGTAAAGCTCCCATACGATACCATTCCAGTTCGAATCTGCCCGAATACCTGCGAGCAAGCCCAGCGGATCAAGCAAGGCGATGATCGAAACCAGCGTCGTATCCTTGAAAACTCCGATGAAGGTACTCACGATCCCGGGAATTGAAATCTTCAGCGCTTGCGGCATAATGATCAGCCTTTGCGCTTTCCAATAATCAAGTCCCAAGGCATCTGCGGCCTCATATTGCCCGGTTGGAAGGGCAGCAAGCCCACCACGAACGACCTCTGCCATATAGGCTGCTGCGAACAGCGTAACCATGATTAGCACCCGAAGGATGATGTCAAAGTTAGTACCCGGTGGCAAAAAGATGTTCAGCAATGTTGAAGCAACAAACAACAAGGTAATCAGTGGCACGCCACGAATGAACTCAATGAATCCGACACAAAGCGCCTTAACAATCAACAGATCAGACTGCCGTCCTAGCGCTAGGACGATCCCCAGAGGCAGTGAACCAAAGATTGCAACAACCCCAATGGTAATCGACAGCATGAAGCCACCGAATTTGCGGCTTTCTACTGCTTCGATACCCAGTGGTATAATGCTTTCGAAAGAACTCGCAAAAATACCCGCAAGTGCAAGCCACCAGATAATCGGAACTGCTGCTGCAGCGATAACGCCGACAAGGCTACCCAAAATAGGTGTGATCACCCGATAGGCAACGTAGCCTAGTACAAAACCCAGTATTGCCGAGATCGGAACCCAGATCGAACCGCCCCACAGCAACCAAGCCCCAAAGAATGGGAAGATAGCTGTAAACCAGATCAGTTTCTTTGGCACATACTCGGCAAACAGCACTGGTCCGAGCGCAACAAACAATGAAAAGAATGCCAGTATCGGGCGCCAATACAGTTCTGAAGGATAGAACCCAAAGAACAGCTGAATCCAGCGTTCCCGAATCACCGCCCAACACGCACCTTCATGATGCTCTCCGTAGGCGGCAGCAATCACTTCGCGGCACTCGTGCAGCGAACCAGCCGACCAGGATGACATGAACATCCAAGGTAAAACTTTGGACAATACAAAGTAAATCACCAGCATCGATAACACCGTAGCTATCGAGTTGAACCAACCTGTAAACAGATTATGTCGCACCCAGCCAACAAAGCCCACCGTCGTCGCAGGCGGTGCCTGCTCCGGAAGCATTTCGGTGCGTACAAATGAAACTTCAGCCATCTTATCGCTCCCTCAGCTTAACAGAGTTATTGTACCAGTTCATTACCATTGAGATGCTCAATGAAATGGTCAGGTAAACAAGCATTCCCAACAGAACCGTCTCAAGCTCGCGGCCTGTTTGGTTGAGCGTTATGCCCATCAAAGTGCCGGTGAGATCCATGTAGCCCACCGCAATAGCAAGCGAGGAGTTTTTGGTCAGGTTCAGATAATTGGAAATGAGCGGCGGAATGATCACACGCAGCGCTTGCGGCAGGATCACAAGGTTCATCGTACGGCTGGGACGCAGGCCCAACGCTGATGCAGCTTCTGTTTGCCCTTTACTAATTGCAAGGATACCAGCCCGTACGATCTCGGCAATAAAGGCCGCTGTATAAAGCGACAACGCAAGCCAAAGTGCGATGAGAGAGTTTCGCAGGTGCGTACCACCAGTAAAGTTAAATCCTTTGAGCTCAGGATATCCAAGGTGGAAACCGAGCACATATAAAAGGATCGCCATCGGAATAACGATAACGCCGAGCCTGGCATACCAGGTCGTCGGTCTGACACCCGTTGCGGCCTGTATCTGATCGGCGCGCTTTTTGATCAAGCCAGAGATCAACAATGAGGCACCCAGAAGTGCAAGGATGGCCATTAGATCGAGGCTGATTTCAAATGCGTCGTTGAATACGGACACATCGCCAATTCCGCTCGAAAACAGAGGTTCGGGAATGTAGACACCTCTGTTTGTAACAGCAACACTGTCACCAAAACTCATCGTCGCAACAGGATCTTCACCCCTGAAGTCTTTGGGTTGCGGCAATGTTTCGGTAATGATCGCCATTGCGAACACGATCCACAACAGAACAGGGACGTTACGGAAACTTTCCACGTAAATCGTCATCAAGCGCGCAATGATCCAGTTTTTGGAAAGCCGCAAGACACCGATTGTCACGCCCAGTATTGTGGCCGTGATACAGCCAAGCACCGCCACGACAAGAGTGTTCATCAAGCCGATTACGGCTGCGCGGATATGAGGACTCTGAGAATTGTAATCCAACAATCTCTGGTTGATGTCATAGCCAGCTGGTTCCCACAAAAACCCAAAACTTGGTTCTTTCCCGAGTTCGGCCAGGTTGTTTGCGGTATTGCTGATAAGCCAGCCAATCGCGATAAGGAAGCCTATCAGTGCCACGACTTGTATCGTCATGGACCGATAGCGGGTGTCGTAAATCAGCATAGATAGCCGAAACGACTCCTTAGGAGGGTCGGTCAGTGTTGTCATAGAAGACATCCCCGTAAGCCTTGGTTGTTATTTTTGGCGCATTTGCTGCGCTCGTTAAGCCCAAGGCGTTATTGTTTTATTTTACTAATAGAGCGCAAAAGGCGCGGCCGAGACCGCGCCTTTCAATTTTCTCTTAGCGGAATGGAGGCGAGTAAAGCAAACCGCCATTAGTCCATTGTGCGTTCAGTCCGCGTGACAGACCAATTGGGGTATTTTCACCGATGTTCCGTTCGAACAATTCGGCGTAGTTACCGCCAGCTGCGATGGCATTTTTTGCCCAATCAGCAGACAGACCCAGCATTTCACCCAAGTTACCTTCGGTGCCCAGAAGACGATTAATCTCTGGATTGTTGGTTCCTGCGGACATCTCACCGATGTTTGCGGATGTCACACCCAGCTCTTCAGCTGAAATCAGCGCATTCAAAGACCAACGCACGATATCGCCCCATTCGTTGTCGCCGTGGCGAACGAGTGGTCCGAGTGGCTCTTTCGAAATAATCTCGGGCAGCAAAACGTGGTCGTTCGGACTTTCAAAAGTTGCACGTGTTGCAGCAAGGCCAGATGCGTCAGTGGTGTAAGTGTCACAAGCGCCAGCCAGATACTGTTGCTGGCCTTCTGCGTTGGTTTCGATCGGAACTGGCTCGTAGCTGATACCATTAGCGCGGAAGAAATCCGCAAGGTTCAGCTCGGTTGTGGTGCCGGTTTGGATACAAACCGTGGCACCGTCCAGTTCTTTAGCCGAAGTCACACCCAGCGCAGTCGGAACCATGAAGCCTTGGCCGTCATAGTAGTTGACACCAACGAAGTCGAACTTCAGGTCAACGTCACGGCTGAAAGTCCAGGTCGTGTTGCGGGCGAGCATATCGATTTCGCCGGAGGCGAGCGCGGTGAAGCGAGTTTTACCAGTGGTTGGCACAAACTCTACAGCAGTTGGGTCACCAAAGACCGCGGCTGCGACGGCGCGGCAAACGCCTACGTCAAAGCCGTCCCATTCACCGTTTGCATCTGGCACAGCGAAGCCCGCCACCCCAGTGGTAACACCACAGTTTAGCTTGCCACGTGCTTTAACGTCGTCGAGCGTACCGGCGAAGACACCGCCGGCAGCAATACCGGCGACGGTCAGGGCGCCAAGAAATACGGATTTTTTCATGTTTACCTCTTCCTGATAGTCCGCTCATTTCAGAGCGGTTATTCCGGCTTCGTCAAAAGCCGGAGGCGATACATAGGGGTTAATCCCCCCTAAGTGCATAAAGTTAGGCCAAATATGGGAGCCAAGGTCAAGGGGTTGTACGTATATTAACGTAACGTGAACTACGTTTCACGCCGACAATAACCCTGTTTGACAAGCGAAATCATAGATAGTTTCGGTCAGAGGACAAAAAATGGAATTTTGCAGCATTATGGAAGGAGAGGCGTTTAAGTTCTGCTGTTTCGCTCGCTTCGTCATCTTTGCCCCATTGCTCTTCCTGCCACGATTCGTCGATTCGTGCCCGGAACCAAAGCTCGTCAACGGAAAGAAATTTCTTCGATACGGCAAGTCCGACAATCAGAGAGCCAGTGATTGAGACGAGGTCGTGAAAACCCGCAAGTTGAAACGGCGTCATCGCGTGAACCAGACCATTGAGTGTGTGAATACTCTTCTCCGGCTGTGGCACGTAGACGATCCCGGTTGTTGTTTTCAGCGCAACCCCAAGCTCCTCCTCAGACCACTTTAGAACCGGGTCCCATGCCTCTGCCTGACGCGCGACAAGCTCTACCGGCGCAGCCGCCCGGTAACACAAAAGATCCGTCCCCCCATAATCGGCAATCAACGCAGCGACCTCGGCCTGCTGCGGCATAATTTTGTCGATCGCAGAATTTGCCGCTCTGGTCAGCGGCATTGTTTCAGGTTGAATGTTTTCGACCTGAGCCTCCCATTCTTCGGCGACGGCTTCTGCCAACATACGTGTTGGCATACAAAGGTTGGCCTTGGACGGTGTTTTTACAGAGCGGTTATCCAAACGAATTTCAAAACCGTCTGGCGTTTCAGCAACGGAAACTGTTTTCCAGAATCGCTTCTTCTTCCATTCGCTCATAGATGCGTTCCCCACAGCGAAAAGAGCACCTCGGGCAGTGCTCTGAAATCATCGATAATCTGATCTGCACCGCCAGCGTGCAAACGCGCCCGATCATGGTAACCCCAACTGACCCCTATGGTATGAAACCCAGCCGCGCGACCCATTTCAATATCAAACTCTGTGTCCCCTATCATAACTGAGTGCTCTGCCCGCACCCCTGTATCGGACAGGCAAGTATGCAACATCGACGGATGCGGTTTTGACGGGTGATGATCGGCAACCTGTTGGGTCACAAAAACGTCCTGCAACGCGTGGCTTTCCAAAAGGTGGTCCAGACCACGCCGCGACTTTCCGGTCGCAACGCCCATCAATAGACCGGGGGCAGAACTTAGCCTTGCAATCATCTCGCGGGCATATGGGTAAAGCGGCGCATGTGCCTGGGCCCCACCATTCTGTCGCGTGGTCATGAAAGAATGCTTGTATCCATTGACCAGTTCAGCCTGCGCCGCGTCACTTAGGTCTGGAGCAAGCGTTGCCACAGCGACCGGTAAAGACAAACCAACAATGCTCAATACTTCGGACCGAGAGGGCATGGGATAGTCTAACGCCTGAAACGCGGCGCCCATCGCAGCAAGTATTTGCTGTTGGCTGTCGACAAGTGTTCCATCGACATCAAATACGACCAAACGCAGCGGATCGTCCGTCAAAACTCGTCCTCAAAAGGGTCTTCAGGAACGTCGGCAGGTGACCATCCAAGTGTCTCCCAAGTACGCTCCATATGCTCGGGCAAAGGTGCGGTAATGTTCAGTGCCGCACCACTGACGGGATGTTGAATGCGCAACGACCTGGCGTGCAAATGCAACTTGCGGCTTATCTCGCCGCCCAGGTGTGCTCCCCAACCATCGCCAAGGTTTTCCTGCCCTGAGCCACCATATTTTCCGTCACCAATGATCGGATGCCCGATCTCAGCCATATGCGCCCTAAGTTGGTGGGTGCGCCCCGTTATCGGCACCAAGGCGACCCAGCACACGCGCCCTCCGAGATTTGAAAGAATAGCATAGTCTGTCGTGGCGCGTTTCGCCCCCTCCACGCGCTCAACTTCGTTTGGGTGCACACACATCATCTTTTCTGCTTCACCATGCCCACCGTGCCCTGACGCCTTCACAAGGCCATAGCGGATCGATCCCTGCCGTGGCATCGGCGCCCCAGCGACTGTAGCCCAGTAAATCTTACGTGTTTCACGTGATCGGAATGCGCTTGTCAGTGCCGAAGCGACAGCTCGGGTGCGCGCCAAAAGCAATACACCGGAGGTATCTTTATCAAGCCGGTGCACAAGCCGTGGCTTTTCCTCGTATCCAAAGCGCAGCGCCTCGGCCAAACCGTCGACGTGGCGGGTTTGTTTGCTTCCGCCCTGTGTGGCAAGCCCGGGCGGTTTGTTCAGCGCGATGACATGATCGTCGCGATATATCATACAAGATTGTATAAGCTTGGCATCTTCATCTGAAACCGTCGAACGGGGCGGTTTCGCCTGAGAGCTGATCTCGTTCGCATCCGGCAACGGAGGGATACGAACGCTTTGGCCCTGCGCGAGACGCGTCGCAGGTTTAACCCGGCCACCATCAACCCTGATGTCACCTTTCCGGCACATCTTTTCGATCCGACCCTGTGCAATATGCGGGAACGTCCGGCGAAACCAACGATCCAGCCGTTGGTCGGCATCATCTGCTCCAATCTCAAGTATTTGAACGCGGCTCATGCCAAAATCCCCCGTGCAACCATGACACCAAGCGCAATACCCGATAGCGTCAGTACAAGCGTTCCTGCAACATAAAGTGCAGCGGTCCCCACCTGTCCCCTTTCAAACAACGTAAGCGCGTCGAGAGAAAATGCCGAGAAGGTTGTGTAACCCCCTAAAACACCCGTCATCAAAAACGGCGCTAATCGGTTGTCACCTTTCGTAGCGAGCATAACAATCAGCACTCCCATAAGGAACGAGCCAACGACGTTCACAACCAGCGTTCCCCAGGGAAAGCCATGGCCAAAAATACGAAGCGTTGCGACGCCGGTAAGATATCTGCCAGAAGCGCCGATCGCGCCACCCAGAGCAACTTGTAAAACGGTCCAGATCATGGCGCTTCTCATTTCGCGTCACAGAGGCAGAGTCAACCGCCCTGTCGCTTTGAACGTAGTTTTGCAAAGTAATCGAGCCTGCGTTTCAATTCTCTCTCAAAACCGCGTTCAACAGGTTGGTAGTAAATGCCACGCTTCATTTCCTCGGGAAAATAGTTCTGCCCTGAAAACCCTGCTTCGGCGTCGTGATCATAGGAGTACCCATCACCATACCCCTGATCCTTCATCAATTTTGTGGGCGCGTTCAGGATATGCTTCGGTGGCGGCTCTGACCCCGTTTCCTTCGCTGCGCGCATTGCTGATTTGTACCCGACATAGGCCGCATTCGATTTTGGGGCCAATGCCAAGTAAACCACTGCTTGCGCGAGCGCCAGTTCACCTTCAGGGCTTCCCAGTCTTTCGTAGGTTTCCCAGGCATGAAGGCAAATCGTCTGCGCCTGCGGATCAGCAAGACCAATGTCTTCCACTGCCATGCGGGTCACACGGCGCGCGAGATAGCGTGGGTCTTCTCCCCCCGTCAGCATCCGGGCAAACCAGTAAAGTGCAGCATCAGGGTCCGATCCGCGCACAGATTTATGGAGTGCTGAGATAAGATTAAAATGTTCATCACCGCTTTTGTCGTACTTCGTTGCACGCCGCATCAACCGTTTGGCCAGCGTTTCCTTGTTAATCTTACTTTCGGTTTTCCAAGCAGCCACTTGTTCAATTAGATTAAGCAACGCCCGTCCGTCGCCATCTGCCATTTCCAAAAGAGCCTCACGCGCCGGGCCATCCAGCGGCAAGGCTCGTCCCAGATCCTTTTCTGCACGCTGCGCCAATCTTTCCAGATCACCTAAAGACAGCCGTTCCAACACCAAAACCTGAGCGCGCGACAACAGAGCTGCATTAAGTTCAAAGGAAGGATTTTCGGTAGTTGCACCTACGAGCAGAATAGTCCCGTCTTCCATGTAAGGAAGAAACCCATCCTGCTGCGCTTTGTTGAAACGGTGTATTTCGTCAACAAACAGCAAAGTGCCCTGCCCGTTCGTTCGGCGCATCCGCGCGGACTCGAAAACTTTCTTCAGGTCGGGAACACCAGTGAAAATTGCACTGATCTGGACAAAAGCCATTTCCGTTTCATTGGCCAACAAGCGTGCGATCGTTGTTTTTCCAACTCCCGGAGGGCCCCAGAAAATTAGCGAAGACAGACTACCAGAGGCCAGCATAGTTCCAAGCGGGCCTTGAGGACCTAAAATATGATCTTGTCCAATGACTTCAGACAGCTTTTTTGGCCGCAACCTGTCTGCCAGCGGACGCGGTGCATCTGCCGGGGCTGAGCTTTGAAATGAGTCAAACAGATCTGCCATACGGCAAATCTATGCGCGCTGACAGAAAGTTAAAAGCGAATTGGGCCTCCCGATATTCCGGAAGGCCCGTTTGCTTAGTGCAGCTTCGATGCCAGATCAATCGATACGCATTGGTAGTCACCGTCACCAATGAACATCTCCCGACCTGCTGCCGAAGCCTCAAGACCGCACCGGCCAAACCAACGCGGCCAGTTTGCAGCGGTTAGTGCGATAAGCCGGGTTGCCCCAAGTTCACGCGCCGATTTAAGCATCGCCATAACCATATAGGCGTGAACACGACGACGAATCCGCTGAGGCGTGTTGTGCGACACGAATACACGGGTACTTTCCCATGTGTGCGCGTCAATAGGCGCTTCATCATAAAGCAGATCCTGAGGGATCGTATTCAAAAGCCCTCGTTGCGCATCCCGGATCATGTAACTGTAAATCCCGCATTGCGCATTTGTCGGGGTCAGCCGCATACCAGCATAGACTTCGCCAAATTCGTGGATCGCAATCCAACGACTTGCCGGAGTGTCATATTGATCATACTCCATTCCCAATGCTTCAGGCAGGTTCCAGTTTTTCTGCACAATAAAGGATTGCTTTCTTGCGCGAAAAAGGTTCGCAAAAAGTTCCCCGTGGTTATGCATGTTTTCGAAAGATAGTGTAGTGGTTTGCATGGCAGTCTCCAGCTTGGTTGAAATACCCCTAAGCCCTGACAGCAAACAGTGATGACATCCGGTTATAGCAGCCTGTAGTCTTTAGCGCGTTGTATGGCCTCTGCGGTTGTACGAGCGAGCAGTCGCTGACGAGCCGCAGTCAATCTGGCCTTTAGTGCGCTTTCTGAAATATTCAGTTTGGCGGCTGCCGCCGCATGTCGATCGCCTGCCGCTATACACCGCAGGGCCTCGATCTGAGCCTTTGTCAGGCTCTCCGGCGGCTCCGTGATATCGTGAAGCCGACGAATTATGAGCGAAATCTGTTCCATTTCGCTTTCGGTGTATTCCCGGTCCGTGCGGGAAAAGCTCGCTATTGTTCGCGAACTGATTTCCCCACAAGACACAGACATACCAAATGTCAAACCAAAGGTTTTTGCTTCATCAAGAATGCCGAATGGATCTGGGATACCCAGTTCGCTCCATCGGCTGGTTCCAATTGTGCTGAACCCCCATGCAATCGTCGGGTCCCGCAGCGCATAACCTTGTTCGGTATAATGATCCAACCACTGCTGGTTATATGTCTGAAAAGACATCAACGGTGCAGCAAAGCGAATGTGCAGTCCAATAAAGTACCCAGCTGGCGCAAGCAGCGACAGTTTATGGAGTTCAAGATCTACACCTAGCTTAGAGGACATGTCTTTTTAGACAAGTTGATCGAAAATTCGTCAACCTTAAATTGAACATGCTGACAAGAATCAAAAGAAAGATGTGTTGTGAACACGATCAATCCCGATTTATTTGCTAAATTGATGACACTTCCGGACAGCGCCAGGCTGGATTTGCTGGAATTTCTTGGTGCGACACCGATCGGGGAGGGCCAATTGAACGATCTCATTGAAAATATCGAATCATCAATTGCCGCAATGCGATCCCCGCTTCAGAATGAGCCCAGCTACAGTTAACCAGGTTCTGAAAACAAAAAACCCCGCCATTTGGCGGGGTTTTTGTTTTACGTCGATCTGATTTATTCAGCGTCCAGCGCTGCCTCTTCTTCGGCAACGCGTGTTTTATCTGCCGAACCTTTTGCTGCCGGGTCGCGGTCAACAAATTCGATGATTGCCATCGGCGCCATGTCTCCATACCGGAAACCGGCTTTTAAAATACGGACATACCCACCGTTGCGTTCTTTGTAACGAGGGCCAAGCACCTCAAACAATTTCGCAACATAAGCATCCTGCTTCAAACGGCTTGCTGCCTGACGACGCGCGTGCAAGTCACCGCGCTTGCCCAGGGTGATCAGTTTTTCGATGATCGGGCGAAGCTCTTTTGCTTTTGGCACGGTCGTTTTAATTTGTTCATGTTCAATGAGCGATCCCGCCATGTTGGCGAACAGAGCCTTGCGGTGCTCATGGGTGCGGTTCAGGCGGCGATAGCCTCTCGCGTGACGCATTTCTTATCTCCTACTTCTATTTTGCTTTGTCTGGCGGTCGCTGGTCCTGCGCCGCTCTCCTTGGGGCAGTATGCCCATATTTTCCCCGCCATTGCGGGCATTTTCGGGGGCCATTTAAGCGACGGCCCCCTTTTAGTCAACTCAGAACTGATCTTCGAATTTCTTTGCCAGGTCTTCGATGTTTTCTGGTGGCCATTCTTCAACGTCCATACCGAGGTGCAAGCCCATACCTGACAACACTTCTTTGATTTCATTCAAAGATTTGCGGCCAAAGTTCGGTGTGCGCAGCATTTCTGCTTCGGTTTTCTGGATCAGATCACCAATGTAAACGATATTGTCGTTCTTCAGACAATTCGCAGAGCGAACTGATAGTTCGAGTTCATCCACTTTCTTCAGAAGCAGCGGGTTAAACTCTAGACCGTCATCTTCGTCAGCGCGTGTCGCTGATTCGGGCTCATCAAAGTTCACAAAGATCGAAAGTTGGTCCTGCAGAATGCGTGCAGCATACGCCACCGCATCGTCAGGCGTGATGGAACCATCGGTTTCCAGCTTCAGTGTCAGCTTGTCATAGTCGAGCACCTGACCTTCGCGGGTCGGCTGCACGTCATAGGATACTTTCTTAACCGGAGAAAAGATCGCGTCAATTGGCATGAGGCCAATAGGTGCGTCCTCTGGGCGGTTTTTTTCTGCCGAAACATAGCCTTTGCCGGTGTTTACCGTCAGTTCCATGAATAGATCCGCGCCATCATCGAGGTGACAGATCACATGATCTTTGTTCAGGATTTCAATGCCACTGCTGTCCGAAATATCGCCAGCGGTAACAACCGATGGGCCTTTCGCGGAAATTGAAAGGCGCTTTGGCCCTTCGACTTCCATACGGATCGCAACGCCTTTGAGGTTCAGAACAATGTCGGTTACGTCTTCACGTACACCAGCAACACTCGAAAACTCGTGCAGAACGTTGTCGATCTGAACACTGATGATGGCTCCGCCTTGCAGGCTCGACATTAGGACGCGGCGCAGCGCGTTGCCAAGTGTCAGACCAAAACCGCGTTCCAGCGGTTCGGCGATAACAGTCGCCTGACGTGACGGGTCATTGCCCGGCTTCACATCAAGCTGTGTTGGTTTAATTAATTCGGCCCAATTTTTGTGGATCATGCGTGTCGCCTCCATTCAAGTTTCTGGCTCATGTCCCAAGACAGAAACGCCCGAGGTAAAAAGACGTGTTTGGGCCGCGTGCTCACCACGCAGCCCAAGCAAAGAAATATTAGACGCGGCGCCGTTTTGGTGGGCGGCAGCCGTTGTGTGCAATTGGGGTCACATCACGGATTGACGTGATGTTCAAACCGATCGCAGCCAAAGCGCGCAGTGCAGATTCACGGCCCGAACCCGGCCCCTGAACATTGACCTCAAGGGTCTTAACACCATGATCCTGAGCTTTCCGGCCCGCATCTTCTGCAGCCATCTGAGCTGCATAAGGTGTGGATTTTCGCGACCCTTTAAAGCCGCAAGTCCCGGCAGATGACCAGGCAATCGCGTTGCCCTGGACGTCGGAGATCAGGATTTTAGTGTTGTTGAACGAGCTGTTCACATGCGCAACACCAGAGGCAATATTCTTGCGCTCTTTTTTCTTAGTACGAGTCTTTTCGCGTGCCATTGATCCGCCCCTTATTTCTTCTTACCAGCAATGGCCCTTGCAGGACCTTTGCGAGTACGAGCGTTGGTGTGGGTGCGCTGACCGCGAACCGGCAAGTTGCGGCGGTGACGCAGGCCGCGATAGCAGCCCAGATCCATCAGACGTTTGATGTTGATCTGAACTTCACGGCGCAGGTCGCCTTCAACTTTGTGGTTCGCGTCGATGTGTTCGCGGATCGCCAGAACTTCGGCATCCGAGAGTTCGTTCACCCGGCGTGCGGGGTCGATACCAACGGCTTCACAGATAGATTTCGCAGATGTGTTACCGATACCGGTAATATAGGTCAGGGCGATCGGGACCCGTTTATGGGTCGGGATGTTTACGCCGGCAATACGTGCCACGTGTTACTTTCCTTTTTGTTGCGGCTCCGTAATTCCAGAACCTTTTTTCACAACATGGGCCCGAGGCGAAAACCCGCGGGCCACAGCTGAATCTCAAACGACTGAATCGAATTATCCGAATCCGTGCCGATTCCCTCTTTTGGGATAGTGCCAAATATGGGGTTTTCCCATTCCCGTCAAGCGAGAATAGGTACTTTCTACAACTTGCTTGTCAGACCCTTAGGCCAAAGCGTCGCTGATCGATTTTGCCACTTCGTCAATCGCGGCCAAGCCATCAACATCTTTAAGCTTGCCTTTAGCATAGTAGTAGCCAATCAGCGGCGATGTTTTTTTGTAATATTCCATCAGTCGAGTGCGCAAGCTGTCTTCGTTGTCGTCAGCGCGGCGCTTCATATCCTGTGCTCCGCAGTTATCACAGGTTCCCTCGACCGCAGGTATCTTCATCTCGTCATGATAACCTTCGCCACAGTTACCACAGGTGAAACGCCCGGTAATCCGACGCACAAGTTCGTCATCATCCACACGCATTTCAATCACGCATTCCAACGATTGACCAACCTTGTCCAACAATTCTGCAAGCGCGTCCGCCTGAGCCAAAGTGCGTGGGAAACCATCAAAGATGAAGCCGCCGCCATTTTCGCCTTTGAGCTTTTCCTCGATCAGACCGATCACAATCTCATCGGTCACAAGTTCGCCCGCATCCATGATCGCGGCGACCTTTTTACCCATTTCAGTGCCCGAGGTCTTTGCCTCGCGCAGCATGTCACCTGTAGAGAGCTGAATCATGCCCCTCTCGTCTACCAATTTACGGGCTTGGGTTCCTTTACCAGCGCCCGGTGGGCCGAGAAGGATAATGTTCATTTTCTAGTCGTCCCTTTTTTCCCGCGCTTCTTGCCGCGGAGCTGAGATTTTTCAATCAGCCCTTCATACTGGTGCGCCAGCAGATGCGACTGTACCTGTTGGATCGTATCCATCGTTACGGAAACGACGATCAGAACCGAGGTGCCGCCAAAGTAAAAGGGAATGGCCAATTGTGAACGCAAAATCTCTGGAAGGAGACAAACTGCCGCAAGATATCCCGAACCCAGAACCAAAAGGCGGGTTACGACAAAGTCCAGATACTCTGCTGTCTTCTTGCCGGGCCGAATCCCCGGAACAAAACCATTCTGATTCTTAAGGTTGTCGGCTACGTCTTCGGTCTTAAACGACACATTGAAGGTGTAAAAGAACGTGAAGAAAACGATCATCGCTGTAAAGAACAGCAGGTAAAGCGGCTGTCCCGGTCCGAAGTAGGCAAGAATCGTCGCCATGATTGGCCCGGTCTGGCTACCCGAGAAGGTCGCGAGTGTCGTTGGCAACAAAAGCAAAGAACTGGCGAAGATGGCAGGAATAACACCTGCAGGGTTCACCTTCACGGGCAGATGTGACGAACCACCATCGTATACCTTCATACCAACCTGACGGCGCGGATACTGGATGTGGATTTTGCGCAAAGCGCGTTCCATGAACACGACGAATGCGATGACGACCACAACCATGACCAGAACACCAACGATCACCGCTGGTGAAATAGCACCGGAGCGCCCCTGGCTTAGGAATTGCGCAAGCGCAGCTGGAACCTCGGCAATAATACCAACAAAGATGATCAGCGAAATACCGTTACCAATACCTCGTGCGGTAATTTGTTCACCCAACCACATCAGGAACATCGTGCCCCCGATCAGTGTGATCATGGTAGATGCTATAAATTCGAAACCCGGATTTAGCGCCAGGTCACCCGCCTGAAGACTAACCGCCAGCCCATACCCCTGGAACGTTGCCAAAGCCACGGTGCCGTAGCGGGTATATTGGTTGATCTTTTTGCGACCTTGTTCACCCTCTTTTTTCAGCTGTTCAAGCTTTGGAACCATCGCTGTCAAAAGCTGGATAATGATCGACGCTGAAATATAGGGCATGATGCCGAGTGCGAATATCCCCATCCGGGACAAGGCTCCACCCGTGAACATTGACAGGATACCGCCGATACCGCTGGCGGCCTGTTCCATAAATTCGCGAAGCGCGACGCCGTCGATGCCCGGAACCGGGATATAGGTGCCCAGCCGATAAACGATAAGCAAACCGATTGTGAAAAGAATGCGCTGGCGTAGCTCGGTTGCCTTGCCAAAGGCACCCCAGCTCATGTTTGACGCCATTTGCTCTGCCGCAGATGCCATTTATGGGCCTCTCTGTCATTAAAAACGCCGCCAGTCCGGTTTTCCGGAAGGCGGCGCTGGGAAAACTTAAATGTATGTAAGCGGCGCAAGCGCCGCTCACAAGCGCTTATTCAGCTGCCGCGTCCGTTGCTGCCGGAGTTGTGACCGTCAGAGAGCCACCGGCCTTAGCCACGGCTTCAACCGCCGACTTGGAGGCACCGGTCACTGTGAGGTCAATCTTGGCTTTGAATTCGCCTTTGGAAAGAATACGAACGCCATCCAGCTTGCGACGTACAAGACCGCTGTCGACCAGCACATCTTCGGTAATCGCTTTCTTGGCATCGATCTTCTTTTCGTCGATGAATTTTTGCAGCAAACCAAGATTTACAACTGCAAACTTCTTGCGGTTTGGTTTGTTGAAGCCCCGCTTTGGCAGGCGTTGGTAGAGCGGCATTTGCCCGCCTTCATACCCTTTGATCGCCACACCCGAACGGGATTTCTGACCTTTGATACCCCGGCCACCGGTCTTACCAGTGCCGGAACCAGGACCACGGCCAATACGTTTACGGGATTTCGTTGCACCGGGATTGTCGTGCAGTTCGTTCAGTTTCATTTCGCTTCTCCTATGCCGGAAATGGCCCCTGAAGCGTAAGCGGGCCAAACACGGCTTTTCTTGATTTTGATTCTCGTGGTCAAGAAGACCACCGGGGGGCGTATAAACGGGATAATAGCTGCGATCAAGCACTATCCCATCAGATACCGGACCCCGCGTCGGTGATTACTCTGGTGCAGGATAGCCCCCATCGTCGTCATGTACTTCGTGCCCGGACAAAGCAGGCGTAAAAACGCATATCAGGCGCATATCACCCTTGGTCGCACGCAGGATATGCGCATCATGATTGTTCAACGTGTAAAGTGAGCCCGGGCCTAGAGGGTGTACTTCCCCAGTGGCAACGTTGACCACCTCGCCCTCACCTTCGACGCAATAGTTGCTTTCTATATGGTTTTTGTATTGGAGGTGCTGTTCATTCCCCTCCTTCACCACCGTGTCGTGCAGTGAGTACCCCAGCCCGTCATCCGCCAGGATAATGCGGCGGCTCTCGAATGCTTCGCCAGTAACATGACGATCGGTGCCAAGGATGGATGAAAGGTTTCTGACGATCATAAGCTGTCTCCTGTTTAACGCAGTAAACCGAAACTAATCATCATTGAGGTCGTATGAAAAGCCTTAGCCGAATACTAAAGGTACTGATCTAAATTGAAGTCTCAGAACACTTCGATCAGACAATGTCTCGTTAACAATTTAGTGCGCTATTGGGCGGCTCGAGATGCAATCGCTTTGATTGGATTTGCGGCTGCCCGCCCAATAACACCGGGAGAAACCCAATTCCAAAAGCTCGAACGCTTTGAAATCGCCCTAGGCTAGATCACCAACAATCTTTTTTCGGGTCATATTCATTTAGTGACAGTGATAGGGTCGAGACCCCGCGTGACAACATCGTCCCGGCGGAGATGATTTGCGACACCCGCCGCTGTGCCCAATTTCACCCTCTTCGATTGAAGTACGTGCAGAAGTAGAAGTTGCGGCAAAACTTCCAACAGCGAACGTTGGGCCGCACAGAATTAGAACCAACACAAGATTTTTCATATTCCCCCCTAAAAAAGATTGCGCGATAAAGGCGATTTAACAAATTATTAACAACTTATAATTGATTCGCTGTTTGTTGGCAAACTTTACGGGCAAGCGCCATTGCTGCCTGCACCAATACAAAAGACGCCCCCGGTTTCCCGAGAGCGTCTTTCCGTTTTCTATCCGAAAAGGCTCAGCCTTTTTCTTCGATTATCTCAACCATATGCGAAATCTTAGAGATCATGCCACGAACTGACGGTGTGTCTTCCAGTTCACGGGTTTTGTGCATTTTGTTAAGGCCAAGACCGATCAGCGTTTGACGCTGTTTGATCGGACGGCGGATCGGAGAGCCGATTTGTTTTACAACGATGGTTTTTGCCATGTGTCTTCTCCTCAAGCTTCCGCTGCGGCTTCGGTTTCAGGCTTGCGAAGAACTTCCGCTACCTTCTTGCCGCGGCGCTGCGCTACCATACGTGGGCTCGCTTCGCTTTTCAGCCCGTCGATGGTTGCACGGATCATGTTGTAGGGGTTTTGCGAGCCGATAGACTTCGCAACAACGTCCTGCACACCGAGCATCTCGAATACTGCACGCATCGGACCACCAGCAATGATACCGGTACCTTGTGGTGCAGTCCGCATCACAACTTTACCAGCGCCATGACGGCCTTCGATGTCGTGGTGGAGTGTACGACCTTCGCGCAGTGGAACGCGCACAAGCTGACGCTTGGCTTGTTCTGTCGCTTTGCGGATCGCTTCGGGTACTTCCTTGGCTTTACCTTTACCAAAACCGACGCGGCCCTTTTGGTCGCCAACAACCACCAAAGCAGCAAAGCCAAAACGCTTACCACCTTTAACAGTTTTCGACACACGGTTGATCGCTACGAGACGATCGGCGAATTCCGGTGTTTCATCGCGATCGCGACGTCCACCCCGGGTATTTGGTTCTCTTGCCATCTATCGTCTCCTTAGAACTTCAGTCCGCCTTCACGAGCAGCATCGGCCAGAGCCTTAACTTTCCCATGAAAGAGGAAGCCGCCACGATCAAAGTAGCAGTCTTCAACACCAGCTTTCTTAGCACGCTTCGCTATTGCAGAGCCCACTTTTGTTGCAGCTTCGATGTTGTTCTTGCCAACAATGCCCAGATCCTTCTCGAGAGAAGAAGCTGACGCGAGTGTTACGCCGTTCACATCATCAATCAGCTGCACGCTGATATTTTTGTTCGAGCGATGAACCGAAAGGCGCGGACGCCCGTTTGCAGTTTTCCGCAGTTTGTTCCGAACGCGCAGGCGGCGCTTCAGAAACAGTGTTCTTTTGCTGTTTGCCATATCCTGGGTCCTTTACTTCTTCTTACCTTCCTTACGGAAGATATATTCGTCTTTGTACTTGATGCCTTTGCCTTTATATGGCTCGGGCTTACGCCATTCACGAATGTCTGCTGCAACCTGACCAACTTTTTGTTCGTCGATGCCCTCAACAATAATGACAGTCTGCTTCGGAGCGGTGACAGTCACATCTGCCGGCACTTCAAAGTTGACTTCATGGCTGAGGCCAAGGCTCAGCTTCAGAACATTGCTGCCCTGCATCTGCGCACGATAACCAACACCGTTGATCTCTAGTTCTTTTGTGAAGCCTTTCGTCACCCCGGTCACCAGATTGGCGATCTGGGTGCGTGACATACCCCACTGCTGCCGCGCGCGTTTGGAATTTCCGCGCGGCGCAATTGTTACATTGTTTTCCTCAACCGTGATGGTGACATCATCAGTTGCGGTGAAGCTGCGGATACCCTTAGGGCCCTTCACTTCAATTGTCTGACCAGAGACAGATGCAGATACACCCGCTACAAGCTCGACTGGTTTTTTACCGATACGAGACATGCAGACCTCCCTAGAATACGGTGCAGAGCACTTCGCCACCAACATTGGCAGAACGTGCAGATGCATCCGACATCACACCCTTTGGTGTGGAGACGATTGAGACACCCAGACCCTGACGGACCGATGGGATGTCTTTGACGCCCATGTAAACGCGGCGGCCAGGGGTCGAAACCCGTTTCAGCTCGCGAATGACAGGAGTGCCGTCGAAATATTTAAGGCTGATTTCGATGGCCGGGTGGCCATTTTTATCAGTCGTGGACTCGTAACCACGAATATAACCTTCGTCAGCCAACACATCCAGAACCCAAGCGCGAAGCTTGGAGGCAGGTGTGCTGACGGTGGACTTACCGCGCATCTGGGAATTCCTGATGCGGGTGAGCATATCGCCGATAGGATCG
>Ga0316204_10004377_pt1 | contig 25456 bp, 27 predicted proteins | sample 6monrhotite_MG_2_FD_205661 | JGI IMG/M metagenome (GOLD analysis project Ga0316204, IMG submission 205661) | Microbial mat bacterial communities from mineral coupon in-situ incubated in ocean water Damariscotta River, Maine, United States -... | ecosystem: Environmental > Aquatic > Marine >...
TTTTGGCCAGTTCTTCCGGATAGCCGCGCAAGACCATGTAATTTCTGTTCCAGGCAATCAGTTTGAGGTCGCGGTCGAAGGCGACGACACCTTGGGTCAAACTTCCAAGAACGGCCTCAAGAAGGTTTTTACGTTCCGCAATTTCGTTTGTGCGCGAGGTGACGGTTGCTTCAAGGCCTTCTTTATGAGTGACCAATTCGTTTTCAGCAGTGACTTTTCGGTCAAGCAATTCATTGTATGAAGTTATAACCTGGCCCAATTCATCATCACTATCCCAGTCCACCTGGTGCCACCCGCCTTCAAGACGGGATATTTCGATTGCCGAGCGAAAACGCTTTAGCGGCAAAGAGATATTGTGTCGTAACAAAGCCAGGGTGCTGATGATTGTGAGGGTGATAATGGCGAAAAGAACAATGGCATCGTTTCGAATGCGAGTGACCATTTCCTGTTGCAGATAATTCAACTCGAAATTAACGACTGCTCGCCCGACGTAACTGATTTCAGTTTCGTTTGTAAGCATCAGCTGAATGTTGATTCTGTATTCTGGGGCCTGTGGTGGCCGCTCATAGTGTCCGGAAAATGAAACAACTTCCCCGGACGGGTCGTAGATGGCAATGCTTCCCATATCCAGGTTGAATTCAAAATCGGACAATAAGTTATCGATCTGGGTGAAATCGGATTCTGACATAGACCTGGCCAAGCTCAGGCTGTGGCTGCGCACAAAGCTTTCAAGGTTTTCCAGCCTCTTCTCTATTTGGGTGTGGTAGTAACGAAATTCGATAATGGAGAAAAATACGCATAAACCGATGAAAATAATCGGCACAAACCAAATAACAAATTTTCTGCTTAAAGAAGACGGTGAAAGCAAAGAAAGCATTGTTGATTATTCCTTGGTCGAATTTTGAGTGCTGTACGTATATTTATTATATGTAGGGGCCGGGAGCCTTAAACAGGGTTATTTCAAAATTAACAAGCAAGGCGTTTGCGTATTTGAGAGCGTCATAGTCTGAAAACAAAATGATGCAACATGGTGCGTCCAAATCGTCAAACGGTAGATCCGATTCTTTCGCGCCTTGGCAGAGAGAGCTTATCAACCAATTTCTCTGAAAAGTGGCATAAAATTGACATTGCAGACAAGCAAAAGCGCACCGCGAATCATCCGTGGTGCGCTTTGAATACTTCTATATCAAAAAAGAAGAGGCCCTAGAAGCCTTCGCGTTCGAGGCGTTTGCGTTCCAGCTTGCGGCCACGACTGATCGCTTCGGCCCTTTCGCGGGCCTTGCGTGCAGAGGGTTTTTCGAATGCGCGGCGCAGCTTCATTTCACGGAAGACGCCTTCGCGCTGCAATTTCTTCTTGAGGGCCTTCATGGCCTGATCGACATTGTTGTCGCGGACGGTGACGAGCACTGGTTTTCACTCTCATTATCTATAAAATCGGGTAAACGGAACAAGTCTCTTCCGTTCAGGCGGAGGGCCTTCTAACATATCCATTGTTCAATGTGAAGGCTATGCGCACATCATTTCAAACTTTTTCAGATGCCGTCCAGAAACAGGAATTATCGGGGTTATGGCCATTCTTAAAATTGCCCGCATGGGGCATCCGGTTCTGCGCCGTAAAGCCGACCCGGTTACTGACCCGGCAAGCCCGGAAATCGCTAGGCTGGTGGCCGATATGCTCGACACACTGGCCGATATCGGCGGGGTTGGCCTGGCCGCGCCACAGGTTCATGTGCCGCTACGCGTGGTAATCTTCAGTGTTCCGCCGGCGCGCGCCGTTGCAGAACGATATAAAAACGCCGGGTTGGATGAAGATGGTGACGGGGTGCCCATGACGGTGTTGATCAATCCGCAGATCGAAGCTGTCGACGATCTTGTCAACAAAGCCTATGAAAGCTGCCTGTCGGTGCCCGACATGATGGGGGAAGTGGCGCGATACAGCCATATACTTTACCGCGGACAAGACCTGAAGGGGGCCGAAATCGAACGCCGCGCCAACGGTTTTCACGCCCGCGTTGTGCAGCATGAATGCGATCATCTCGATGGCATCCTTTATCCGCAACGGATGACGGATCTCTCTGCCTTCGGCTATAATGACGAAATGCGAAAAAGTTTTGCCGAACAAGACCGTCAATCAAGCGAGGAATGACATGAGCAGCGAAAACCTTGAAATCCGCGACATGATCCTGCTGGCCACTCTGCCTCATGTGGTGTTTGAAGGCTGGACCGAGGCTGCGTTCAAGGCCGGGGTCGATGATCTGGGGGACCTCCCCGGACTGGGCGAAATGGCCGGGGAAAGAGCGTTCCCGGGTGGTATGACTGATATGGCGGCGCATTTTTCCAATTGGGCCGATCGACGCATGGTCGCCCAAATGGCCAAGCTGAATATAGCGGACCTCAAAGTTCGCGAGCGAATCGCCGCCGGGGTGCGGTTACGCCTTGAGATCTTGGCTCCTCACCGGGAGGCTGTGCGCCGCCTGATGTCGTTTATGGCATTGCCGCAGCACGCTGCGATGGCGGTATCGTGCGGGTACACGACGGTTAGCGAGATCTGGTATGCCGCCGGTGACGAAAGTACGGATTTTAACTTCTATACCAAGCGGGCGCTGCTGGCACCGGTACTGGCATCGACTACATTGTATTGGTTGGCTGACGACGGTGACGAGACGGGGGATTACCCTGAAACATGGGCATTCCTAAACCGCCGTATCGCCGACGTTTTGAAAATTCCGCCCCTGAAAGCCAAGCTGGTAAAAAGTTTATCAGGGATGGGTGCCCCGGCCGATTTCATGCGACGTTTTGTCACTGCGGCCAAAGCGCGTCGTTCTTGTTAGCATGGTCTTCAGGGTTTTTCCGAGCCGCATCATCGCAGAAAAAGTGGCCGAATTAGAGTTGGCGCGGAACGATAGCGTGGTTCATAATAAACGCTTTTTGGGCACCTGGAGATTCTAGTCGATGAATGATGGTACGATGAAAAGCCCGTTGGTAGGCATCATCATGGGTTCAAATTCGGACTGGGAGACAATGCGCCATGCAGTGCATATCCTGGAAAGGTTAGAGGTGCTCCACGAGGTCGAGGTGGTCTCTGCCCACCGCACTCCGGACAAATTGTTCCAATACGCCGAAGAGGCCGAGGCGCGTGGCCTGGAAGTGATTATTGCCGGAGCTGGCGGGGCGGCCCATCTGCCCGGGATGGCTGCAGCCAAGACGGTGTTGCCGGTCTTGGGTGTGCCGGTTCAATCGAAGGCTCTTAACGGTATGGACTCGCTGCTTTCCATCGCCCAGATGCCCGCTGGTATCCCGGTGGGAACACTCGCCATCGGCCGGGCTGGTGCCATCAATTCGGCCTTGCTTGCAGTGGCAATGCTGGGCAACAAATATCCTGAAATCCGCACAGCCTTAAAGACCTTCCGGGAAGAACAGACAGATACCGTACTGGCTAACCCCGACCCACGCGAGACCGGCCAATGATCGTCGGCGTGTTAGGGGGGGGGCAATTGGCCCGCATGCTGGCCCAGGCAGGAAAACCCATGGGGCTGGAATTTGTGTTCCTTTGCCCGGAACCAGATGCCTGCGCCGCCCCGCTGGGCGAGCACTTGTGTGCGGACTATGAGGACGAAACAGCCTTGGCAAATCTGACTGAGCGGTCTGATGTGGTGACCTACGAATTCGAAAATGTGCCAATCCAGGCTGTACATGCCCTTTCGACACGGGTGCCCGTTCACCCGTCAGCGGAAGTATTGGCCGTGGCCCGAGACCGGCTGAAAGAGAAAGATTATTTCAGGGCCCTGAAAATTCCCACGCCGGAATATGCCGTCGTGGACAGCTTCGAAGAACTGCAAAAGGCTGTGGCGAAGATCGGTTTGCCGGTCGTCCTCAAGACCCGCACCCAAGGGTATGACGGCAAGGGCCAGGCGGTGTTGCGGTCGCCGCAGGATTTGGCAGATGTATGGGATGGGTGGGGGAGCGTGCCAGCCATCGTTGAGGCTCTGATTCCCTTCGAACGTGAACTCTCTATTATCGCCGTACGCAGTTCTGTCGGTGAAACGGCCTTTTATCCGTTGAGCGAAAATCATCACCGGGAGGGTGTGCTTCGCCTATCGCTAAGCCGAAACGGTGAAGCCTTGCAGCCCCTCGCGGAAAGCTATATTCAGCGACTTTTGGATGATCTCGACTATGTGGGGATACTCGCGCTCGAATTGTTCCAGACCGGGGAGAAATTGCTGGCAAACGAAATTGCCCCACGGGTACACAACAGCGGTCACTGGACCATCGAAGGTGCCGATACATCCCAGTTCGAAAACCACCTGCGGGCGATTCTGGGCATGCCGTTGGGCGCGACATCTGTGCCCAACCCTGCGGCGATGGTGAATCTGATTGGCACTTTGCCGGATAAGGATGAATTGCTCGCGGTTCAGGGGGCGGTGCCGCACTTTTATGGCAAAGCAGAACGACCGGGTCGCAAGGTAGGTCACGTGACGCTGACAAGCGCGAACTGTCCACCTGACGAATTTGATCAACGCGTGTCTCGGTTGTTGACGCTGGCCAAAGAGACGGAGTTAGCCCGTCATACATTTCAAAAATAATTGATCTGCCCCCGCGAAACGGGCCAATGCGGACAAGAAAGTTTGGCATGGCATGAACACGCGTCGTTATTTCAACTTTGTCGCGAGGGACGGGAGTGCTAGCCTTGTGGTAACTCCATAAAAGGGGGGCACCATGGCAGATATTTCCGAACCGGCACCGATTGGTGCGGTTATACCCAGAGACAAGCCCGGGCAGCAGCAAAAACGCCGGAACGAAGAAAAAGAACACCGGTCGGAACCGGCGAGCAACCGTGACGTATCGGACGAGACCGACGTCATGGGGATTCCTGTGGCAGAGGTGACACCCAAGGTACAGAAAACCTTAAACGACATCATGGTCGAATTGGACAAGACCCGTACGGATCTGGAGCACGCTCGAGCCCAGATTGCCTATCTGGAGGAACTGGCGGATCGTCATTCCATATTCCCTTTGATCAACCGTCGGGGGTTGCACCGCGAACTGTCGCGCACACTGGCTCTGGCGGCCCGGTCCGAACTCACCAGTTCCTTTATTTGCTTCCATTTTCCCGACCTGGAAGAGATCAAATCTACGCAAGGCAGGGAGGCCGCCGAGGCAATGTTAAAAACCCTGGCCGAGACCCTGATCGCCGAGGTCCGTAACAGCGATGTGGTGGGAAGCCTGGGTTGTGGTGATTTTGGTGTCATCCTGACCATCGCCGACGATGAAAGCGCCACAGATAAAGCCGTCAGCATGGCTCAGGCCCTGCGTTCCGTGAATGCCGGTTCAGATGCTGTGACCCGAGTGATATTCGGAATACACACTTTTTCAGATGAAGACACGGCCGAATCGGTCTTGCAGGCCGCAGATGAAAACATGTTGCGGTGCGGATAATGCCTGTCAGGCAATAATATCGGGCAGGATCTGATTTTCCAGATGGATGATCTGGTCTTTCAGGTACAGCTTGCGTTTTTTCAGCCTTTGCACCTGTATCTGGTTGAAAGACGCGTCCTCCATCAGGCGCGCGATGACATCGTCTAGGTCGCGATGTTCCGAATGCAATTCGGCCAGTTTGGTGTGTCGTGTATCTGTATCGTCCATTGAGCCATCGTCAAATTGATCTAGTGACCAGTTTTACCACAAATTTTCAGGGTTTTGGCGAAAAATCCAGGCAGGCTGAAAAATTTGACGGTGATCAAGGAATGGCTGTCTGGAGGTGCGAAGAATGGCGAAGAGACAATGACGGTTCGACGATAGCGAACTGGAAATTTTCTTTTCATGAGGCTATAATGAAGCCTTCAGGCAACCCGGCAAAAGGGAGGACGAATGTCATGAATCTTGATGTTAGGAGAGATTCTCTGAGATCCAAACACGAAACCCTTGATTCTGAAATCGATTTTGAAGAACGAAAACCACACCCGAATGAAGTTCTCCTTCATGAACTGAAGAAAAAAAAGCTTCATATAAAAGATGAACTGAACGCATTGGGAAGTACGTAACGACAGGCTTGGGGCCTGTTTTTTTATGTTCGCTCCGCAAACCGTATCGGTGCCGCCCGGACGGATGATTTCTATCCGTTCGGGCGGTTCCCTTAAAGTTCCCTGGCTTGATCGCGCAAGACGAATTTCTGGATCTTGCCGGTTGATGTCATGGGCAAGGCACCAAAAACAACGGTTTTCGGGCACTTGAAGTGGGCCATATTGTCGCGGCAGAAATCGATGATGTGCTGCTCGCTTATATCTTCACTTCCGGCTTTCAATTGAACAAATGCGACCGGGGTTTCGCCCCATTTTTCGTCGGGCCGTGCAACAACGGCGGCGGCCAGCACGGCGGGGTGCTTACAAATTGTATCTTCGACCTCGATCGATGAAATGTTCTCGCCGCCTGAAATGATAACGTCTTTTGATCTGTCCTGAATCTTGATGTAGCCATCGGGTTGCATGACGGCCAAATCGCCCGAATGAAACCATCCTCCGGCAAAAGCTTCGTCGCTGGCCACCGGGTTTTTCAAATAGCCTTTCATGACGATGTTGCCGCGAAACATGATCTCGCCCATGGTTTTGCCATCGCGTGGTACCGCGACCATGGTTTCGGGGTCCATTACGTCAAGCCCTTCAAGGACATGATACCGAACTCCCTGACGGCCCTTCAGGCGGGTCTGTTCCTCGATCTCCAAATCATCCCATTCCGGTTGCCAGGCGCAAATAACGGCCGGGCCATAGGTTTCCGTCAGCCCGTAAACGTGGGTCACTTCGAACCCCGCTTCGGCCATCCGTTGCAGGGTGGCGGCAGGTGGGGGGGCGGCGGCAGTCATTACCTTTACCGGGTGGTCAAAATCACGCCGTTCATCTTCACTGGCGTTGGCGACGATGTTCAAGACAATGGGGGCGCCGCAAAAATGGCTGACCCGATGATCGGCAATGGCATTGAAAATGGCGTGGGCCTCGACCTTGCGCAAACAAACGCTGACCCCGGCGCTGGCCGCCATGGTCCAGGGAAAACACCAGCCGTTGCAATGGAACATGGGCAGGGTCCACAAATAAACCGGATGCGATCCTAAGTTCCAGCCGATGATATTGGACAGGGCATTCAAGTACGCACCGCGATGATGGTAAACGACCCCCTTGGGGTTTCCGGTTGTGCCTGAAGTGTAGTTCAGGGATATGGCATCCCATTCGTCGGCGGGCAAATTCCATTGAAAATCGGGATCTCCACCGGCGATGAAGGTTTCGTAATCGGTCTCGCCCAGTTCGCCCCCGACGATCCCGGCTTCGCTGTCGATGATGTCGATGACCAGGATATCCCGCTTGATTTTCGTCAGGGCATCGCGAACCGTTGCTGAAAATTCAGTATCGGTCAGCAACACGCTGGCCTCGCCGTGCTCAAGGCAATGGGCAATGGTCGCGCCGTCAAGGCGCACGTTCAGGGTGTTCAGGACGGCCCCGGTCATCGGCACACCGAAGGCGGCTTCATACATTTCGGGGGTATTCGCCCCCATGATGGCGACGGTGTCGTTTTTTGTAACGCCGCGCCGGGCCAAGGCCGAGGCCAGGCGGCGGCTACGCTCTGCCGTTTGCGCCCAGGTATACCGCTTGGTGCCATGGATCACCGAAGGGCGGTCCGGATAAACATCGGCGGCGCGGGCCAGCAGGCTTAGCGGGCTAAGGGCTGCATGGTTGGCCAGATTGCGGTCCAGATGTGTGTCGTAAATGCTGCCCGTCATATCGCTTGCATTCCTGTTGGTTGGACGTGGAAAATTGATTGAATATCAATAATCCAAACCCGCACCGGCGGCAATGCTGCGCTCTGCCTTAGTTGACGGTAACGGTACTGGTTTCCCCGAAATGGCGTTCGTCTTTAAGAATGACACTCAGGGTTTCGTCGCAGCCGTTTTGAACGCAAAAATCAATTGCGTCGTCCATGCCAAGCGAGTGCACGAGACTTGCGGCTATTTGTTGCTGATAGGGGCGATTGTCGGTTGTGGCGGGAATGCAATAACGTTTCACAGGAACCTCCTATGTTTGTGCGAGCGAAGAAAAAAAGATCGCTCAATTGCTCCAGTCGATAAAGTCCAGGTCATCAACGGGCTCATCCGATAACGAAAAATCGTCCATTAATGAGTCCAGGTCATGCGAAATAGCATCACTTGTGCGCATTTCACTGGCGTAGGTTTCCTGAAAGTGTCGTTCGATCGTAGAAGGCGTTTCTCTGATAAACATTGTTCAGCTCCTTCGTTGATGTGACGATGATCGCTGCCCCGAATCATCTTTCCAACATCAAGAGTCTACGCGGTCAACCTGATGGTATCCTGACAAGGTTTTTATAACCTCCTCTTTGCAAAGTGCTGCGTTTTCCACCACAATCGCACCGGATAATTCAGGGCGGATTCCGCTTGAAGTTTTTTATATAAGGAAAAATAACAATGTCTTCGAAACCGTTCATTCACTGGCTGGGTGCCGGGTTGTCATCTGGCCCCGGAATTGCCGCTTTGGCCCAGCGTCGGGGAAATGTGGTGTTGTGGAACCGGACCGAAGAAAAGGCCCGTGCACTGATTAAAACCATGGGTGTCGATGAAGGTGTAAGCATCGAAGTCCTGGACTTCGATGCACTGGCCGATCGGGTCAAACCCGGAGATGTGGTCGTTTCCATGCTGCCCGGCGCGTTCCATGTGCAAGTTGCCAAACTGGCTTTGGACGCTGGTGCCCATATGGTTACCACCAGCTATATAAGCCCGGAAATGATGGCGCTGGATGAACAAGCGCGGGCCAAGGGGCTGGTTGTGCTGAATGAAGTGGGCGTCGACCCCGGTATCGATCATCTGTTTGCCCACGTGTTGGTCGATGCGGCACGAACCGCGGGGCAGCTTGGCGAGGGGCATGCCGTTTCATTTCAATCCCATTGTGGCGGCGTTCCGGCCATCGCCAACGATTTTCGCTACAAGTTCAGTTGGGCACCGCTGGGCGTGCTGACGGCGTTGCGCAATCCGGCGCGATCAATCAAGAACGGTGCTGAACTGCGCACGGAAAAGGCCTGGACGGGGGTCGGCGATATCGATGTTCGTGGCGAAACTTTCGAGGTTTATCCGAACCGGGATTGCCTTGGCTATGTGGCGGAATATGGCTTGGTGGATGTTGCCGATTTGCAGCTTTTTGTCCGCGGCACATTGCGCCTGCCGGGTTGGAAAACAGCCTGGGCTGATATTTTTACAGCCGTCGAAACAGGCACGGATGACAGCCTGAAAGCCTTGAGCGAGAAACTGTGGACCGATTATTCCTACGGGCCCGATGAAGAGGACCGCGTTGTTATGTATGTGTCGCTTAGCAGCAAGAGCGCAAATGGCGAGACCTGGAAGGCTTCGCTTTGCCTGGATGAAACGGGACTGGGTTGGCAAACAGCCATGGCCCGTACCGTGTCGTTAACGGCCCAGGTGGCCATTGGTGCCGTGCTCGACGGTCGCGTTAAGCCGGGCGTTCAGGCCGCCACCCGTGACCCTGCCGAGGCAAGGCGTTGGCTGAAGTTGCTGGCCGATGACGGCATCAAGATAATGGGCGAGAACGTATCGCTTTAACCGCTGTTGCGCAGGCCCGCGGAAATGCCGTTGATGGTGAGCTGAATACCGCGCAAGACCTGGCGGTTTTCAGTTTGCTGACGGTATTTCTTCATCAGCTCAACCTGCAAGTGGTTGAGCGGGTCCAGGTAGGGGAAGCGGTTACGGATCGACCGTTCGAGCAAGGGATTGGATTGCAGCAACGTCTGCTGGTTTGAAATGGCCAGCAGGGCGTCGATGGAACGTTGCCATTCGCCGCGAATGCGTTCGAAAATTCGTTCGCGCAATTCTTCATCGGCGACCAGACGCGAATAGCGCCTGGCGATGGCGATGCTGCTTTTGGCCAAGACCATGTCCATGTTCGACAGTTGGGCGCGGAAGAAGGGCCAGTCGCGATACATTTCCTGCAAGAAGGCCATGCCCTGATCCGGGTTCGCCGCCAGCCACTTTTCGACGGCAGAGCCAAACCCGTACCAGCCCGGCAACATCAGGCGGCATTGTGCCCAACTGAACACCCATGGAATGGCGCGCAGGTCTTCGATTTTTCGGGTTTTCTTGCGCGATGGTGGCCGTGAACCGATGTGCAGGGTGGCAATTTCGTTAATCACGGTCGAAGACCAGAAATAGTCTTCAAATCCGTCGGTTTCATAAACCAGCGAGCGGTAAGCGCTGAATGCTTCAGCCGATAGCTGCTCCATCGCTTCAAGGTAGTCCGCCGGTGGTGCCGGGTTGTCGTGTTGCAACAGGGTCGCTTCCAGGGTTGCCGAGGCGAGGATCTCCAGGTTTCGTCGCCCCAGATCGGCGTTGGAATATTTACTGGAGATGATTTCGCCCTGTTCGGTCACGCGCAATTGGCCCTGAACGGCACCTGTCGGCTGGGCCAGGATCGCATCGAAACTGGGCCCGCCGCCGCGCCCGACCGTTCCGCCGCGGCCATGGAACAGGCGTAATTTAACGCCGTGGCGCGCGAACAGGTCGATCAGGCCGGTCTCGGCTTTGTAAAGTTCCCAGCCCGATGTGACGAAGCCACCATCCTTGTTGCTGTCGGAATAACCCAGCATCACTTCCTGGACCCCGCCCAGGCTGTCGACCAATGCCCGGTATGTGGGGATCGACAGCACGGCATCCATGATGTCGACGCAATTTCGAAGATCGGCGATGGTTTCGAACAGGGGCACAATGTGCAGCGCGCTGTGACCTTCGGGCGTGACCAGATTGACCTGTTTTAGCAACACCGCCAGTTCCAGCATGTCCGAAACAGATCGGGTGTTCGAGATAATCGACGTTGATATCGCCTTGGACCCCAAGGTTTGACGGGCGGCTACGGCGGCGCGAAAGATGTCCAGTTCTGCCGCAGTGGGGTCGGAATACGCCCAGCCCGTACGCAACAAAGATCGCCCCGACTGCAATTCTGCGACCAGCAGGGCTATGCGTTGGTCTTCGGATAATTGGTCGTAATGGATATCTTCTCCAACGACGTCGAACAATTCCGTGATCACCAGTTCGTGGACCTGGGAATTTTGCCGTAAATCAAGGCACGTCAGGTGCAGGCCGAAACATTCGACGGCGCGGCGCAAATTCCGCAAACGGCCATCGGCCAAATCGGCCAGGCCGGTTTCGACCAGGGAATCATGAATAACATCCAGGTCACGGGCCAGGTCCATGGGGCCGTCATAGGGCATGGCATCGCCAACGGGCTGGCGGGGTGGATGACCAAGCCCCAGGGCCTTGGCGGTCGCTGCCAAGCGTGCATAAATACCCGTTATAGCTCGCCGGTAAGGCTCATCTGCCCGGTGCAGGGATGTGTCTGGTGACTGTTCGACCAATGTCGCCAGCGCCTTGGGAACTTTTACCAGGAACCCTGACATGGACATTTCACCGCCCAACAGATGCAATTCCTTAAAATAAAAGGCAATCGCCTTGGTGCCGTGAAGCCGCACGGTATCGCGCAAAACGTCGGCGGTAACATAGGGGTTTCCATCCCGGTCGCCGCCGATCCAGCTGCCGATTTGCAGGAACGGTGCGATGGGCCGTGCCATGTCGTCGCCCTGCATATTGGCAAGGCGGTCTTCGATGGCCCGGTAAATTTTAGGCAACTGGTCGAAGAAGGCATAGTCGTAATAGGTCAGGCCATTGGCGACTTCGTCAAGAACGGTCAGGCGGTTGTTGCGCAACATGCCGGTTTGCCACAAGGCCAGCACCGTTCGGCGGATCTGGCTATCGATTTCACCACGCTCGTCCGGCGTTATCTCCGGCGACCCGCGCCGCGCAAGCAGGGCGGCGATGGTCAATTCATGGGCCATGGTACTTTTGCGCCGGACTTCCGTCGGATGGGCGGTTAGGACGGGGACGACATAAGCCTCGGCGAAGAAGGCATGCAATTGATCGGCACTGATTCCGGCCTGTTCTGCCCGGCGCAGTTGGTTGGCCATGGCACCCCGCCGGGGCAAGTCACCGGCCAGATCATGACTGCGGGTGCGGCGAATGTGGTGCAGGTCTTCGGCGATATTGGCCAGGTGGGAAAACAGGCTGAAAGCCCGCACCACGTCAAGCGCCTGAACCGGGTCCAGCTGCAGCAGTATTTCTTCCAGTTCCCGCTTGGCGGGTGCATCGTCGTCACGGTGGTACCTGACCGATGTCTGGCGGATCGTTTCAACGGTTTCAAACGCCGTCGCACCATTTTGCAGGCGCACAGTATTGCCCAGCAAACGCCCTAACAGGCGGATATCATCGCGCAGTGGTGCGTCCTTGTCGGGAGGCGTAAGGTTTTGCGTCAATTTTTTATTACTCTGCTAAGGCGTGTGAAGCGGCAGCATATTCGCATGCGCAGCGATATCCAAGTGCCGATAAATTAATTCGCAAGGATGTGATGCAAAAGGGGTGAAAGGCTCTTTGCATATGGCTGTGTTTTGGATCACAATCATCTTCAAATAAGACTTCTGGGGATAACCATGACCGATCCGTATATCGAAGCCCACAGCCGCTCCCTCGCCGATCCGGAAGGGTTCTGGGGGGAAATAGCCGAACAGATTCACTGGACAAAAAAATGGGACTCGGTGCTCGATACATCGAATGCGCCGTTTTATCGCTGGTTTGCGGGCGGCGAGCTAAATACCTGTTACAATGCGCTGGATCGCCATGTGGAAGAAGGTCGTGCCGACCAGCCGGCGCTGATCTACGACAGCGCGGTTACCGGTGGCGGCACGGTCAAGACCTATACTTACCGTGAATTGCGCGACGAGACGGCTTTGTTCGCCGGTGTGCTGGCAGCCAAGGGTGTTGGCAAGGGCGACCGGGTTATCATCTATATGCCCATGGTGCCCGAAGCCGCCATCGCCATGCTGGCGTGCGCCCGATTAGGCGCTGTGCATTCGGTGGTTTTTGGCGGGTTCGCATCAAACGAGTTGGCGGTGCGCATAGATGATGCGAAACCCAAGGCCATGGTGTCGGCGTCCTGCGGTATCGAAATTAATCGTGTTATTGAATATATGCCGCTGCTTGACGAGGCTATTCAGCTGGCGAGCCACAAGCCGGACTGTTGCGTTATTTTGCAACGGCCCGAATGCCCGGCTGCTTTGACCGCCGGGCGCGATATCGACTGGGCCGAAGCCCTCAAAAGCGCCACGCCGCATGCCTGTGTTCCCGTCGCCGCCACAGACCCGCTGTACATTCTGTACACATCGGGCACCACCGGTCAGCCAAAAGGTGTGATCCGCGACAACGGTGGCCATGCGGTGGCCCTGAAATGGTCCATGAAGGCGGTGTATGGCATGGACCCCGGTGATGTCTTCTGGGCGGCATCCGATGTGGGCTGGGTGGTCGGTCATTCGTATATTGTGTATGCGCCGCTGCTGAACGGCAATCAGACGATCCTGTATGAAGGCAAGCCTGTTGGCACGCCCGACGCCGGGGCCTTCTGGCGGGTCATATCGCAGCACAAGGTCAAGGCGCTGTTCACCGCACCGACGGCATTTCGCGCCATCAAGCGGGACGACCCGAAAGCGGAACTGCTGCAAGATTATGACCTGTCCAATTTCAAAACTCTGTTTTTGGCGGGTGAAAGGACCGATCCCGACACCCTGCATTGGGCCGAAGATGCGCTGGGCGTGCCGGTAATCGATCACTGGTGGCAAACCGAAACCGGTTGGCCGATTGCCTCAAACTGCATGGGGTTGACCGTCTATCCCGTCAAGCCTGGGTCGCCGACCAAAGCCGTTCCGGGGTGGGACGTACAGGTTCTGGATGAACAAGGGACGCCAGTCAAAGCAGGTGATATCGGTGCGATTTGCTGCAAGTTACCCTTGCCGCCTGGAACATTGCCGACGCTGTGGAACGCCGATGATCGCTTTAAGTCATCCTATCTTGAACATTTTCCAGGGTTTTATGAAACCGCGGACGCCGGTTATATCGACGAAGACGGCTACCTGTATATCATGGCCCGCACCGACGATATCATCAACGTCGCCGGTCACCGCCTGTCGACGGGGGCCATGGAGGAAGTTTTGGCCGGACACCCCGACGTGGCCGAATGCGCCGTTATTGGCGTCGCCGACCAGCTAAAGGGCCAGTTGCCCGTGGGGTTCCTGGTGATTAACGCCGGGGTCGTACGCGATTTCTCGGACATTGCCGGCGAAGTTGTGGCGCTGGTACGGGAAAAAATTGGTCCGGTCGCGGCCTTCAAGATGGCCACCGTGGTCGCCCGCTTGCCAAAAACCCGTTCGGGCAAGATTTTGCGGGGCACCATGCAAAAGATCGCCGATAACGAAGACCATAAGGTGCCCGCAACCATCGACGATCCGGCTATTCTTGACGAAATCGAGTTGGCGCTGGAAGGGCTTGGTTTGGCCAAAGCCCGGAAATAACGGGCCCGCGAGGGGGCTGATTTTATGGAGCTTTAAATGACGGGTGCCTGTGAGACCCGTCACGAAGAGTTTCGAAATATCGATGAGGCGTTAGGACCGTGATATGAGACTGCAAGACAGGATTGCTATTGTTACCGGTGGCGCCCAGGGGATCGGCCTGGCGTGTGTACGTGCCTATGTGCGCGAAGGCGCAAAGGTGATGATCGGCGACATTGACGATATCAAGGGTAACGCCGCGGCGGCAGAAATACGCGATGCGGGTGGCGAGGCCGCCTACGTGCATTGCGATGTCGGCGACAAGGCCCAGGTGGAGGCTATGGTTCAGGCGACGATCGCAGAGTTCGGAGGCCTGGATATCATGTTGTCCAACGCTGCCGTGCTGCACACCGGTGATTTTCTGGATGTCGAGGAAGAGGTCCTGGACCAGACCCTGCGGATCAACCTCAAAGGAGCCTTCCTGACCGGGCAGGTGGCCGCCCGTCAGATGGTTGCCAGCGGCGAGGGCGGCGTTGTTATCAATATGTCGTCGATCAATGCTGTGACCGCCATCCCGACGGCGTCGCCTTATGTCATCTGCAAGGGGGGCGTCAACCAGTTGACCAAGGTAATGGCGTTGTCGCTGGCTGACCGGGGTGTTCGGGTCAACGCCATTGGGCCGGGAACAATCGCGACGGATATGGCAAGCAAGATCATGGACGATGACGATGCCCGGCACATGGTTTTGTCACGCACACCCCTTGGCCGTTTGGGGGAACCCGATGAAATCGCCGATGCGGCGGTGTTTCTGGCCAGCGATGAATCCAGCTACATCACGGGGCAGACGATCTATGTCGATGGCGGTCGCCTGGCGTTGGGCTACACGGTGCCGGTCAAGGACTGACGAGGGCGTAAAGTTCAGGGCGACGTGTCGTCCTTTTTGCCCCAGTTGGGGATGATCATGCAGGTTGTGCTGCCGTGGGCATAAAGCTTGCCGCTTAAATCAACAATTTTGCCTTCGGCCGTTGCCATGCGGCTGCCACGATGAACGACCCATCCTTCGCACCGTATTTCGCCAACCTGGGACGTCAGAGGGCGTACCAGATTAATTTTGTATTCAAGCGTCGTATAGCCTTCGCCCGGTGCCATGACGCTGTGCACGGCGCAACCCATGGCAGAATCGAGCAAGGTGCCATAATAGCCGCCGTGAACGGTGCCGATCGGATTGTAATGAAATTCCGCAGGTTTGGATGCGAACACCGCCTTGCCCTCTTCGACCTCGGTCAACCAAAAATCCATGGTTTGGCCGATGGGTGGCCTGCGGGATTCATCAAGCATGCCGTTTCGTAAGAATTCAAGCCCCGACATGGTTTGTGCTTCGCCGTGGAGGGCCTCTGGGCATTCCCACTCATACGTGCGACTGCGGTGTTTGGGGGTGAGTGTCATCGTGTGTTCCTGTCTTGGGTTTCCTGTCTGTTGGCGACCCGCTTGAAGGTCGCTGACAACTCTGTGTCGACACCGTAAATCAGGTCTTCGTCACAGTCGAGCATGAGCGCATCACCCGGTAGCGGCTTTATGGATCATTCGGCGGTAGGTGTCCGGTCTTGACCCAAATTGTGCACCCTTCGGTACTGAAGGGCGTGTGGACACTGGTGTGGATGTTCCTGATCCAGGTTCCTTTGGGATAACGGCCCTGTTCGTCTTCAAAGACACCGTCGAGCACCAGAATTTCTTCCCCTCCCATATGACTGTGGCGGAGAAATTGGGTGCCTGGTGCCCACTTGACCAGGGCCACATGCTCTGTGCCAAATTCATGCAGCGACATCACCGACAGCCCGTCAACCAGGCCCGGTCGCCAGGCAGAGTTGGCCGTATCAACGCGGACCGGGCGGGTGTCTTCAGGGGCGAACTGATCCAGTTTGACAAAAATGACACAGCCATCATCGCTATGTGGTTTATGTGTCGTGCCGATGGGATTGCGCACATAACTGCCCGGACCGAAGTCGCCTGTATCGTCTGAAAACACCCCGTCCAGCACAAGGAACTCTTCGCCACCCGTGTGGGTGTGAGGGGCGAAATGGCTGTTGGGTGCGTAGCGCACCAGCGAGGTTGTGCGACCCGATTCAGGGGCCTCGCGTTCCAGCTTACGCCGCTCGACACCGGGCATTCTTGAGGTTTCCCAGTCCAGGTTGTTGCTTTCGATAACGACTCGTTGGGTGAAATCCATATTGAGGGCCATGACTGTATGTCCTTTCACAAGCCGAGATCTGATAATCCGAGATGGTTTTGTGGCCGCTTGCCAAGTGGCCAGTGGAACAGGCGTTCAAAATTTTCAATGGCCAGATCATTGATGCTGGCAATGCGTCGTTGCATCAGGCCATGGGCATCGAATTCCCAGTTTTCATTGCCATAGGCTCTGAACCAGCTATTTGTTTCATCTCGCCATTCGTAGGCAAAACGGACGGCGATGCGGTTGCCGTCAAAGGACCAGAGCTCTTTGATCAGTCGGTAGTCGAGTTCTCGTTGCCATTTTCGGGTCAGGAAAATTTCGATCTCTGCCCTGCCGGATATGAATTCGGCGCGGTTACGCCATTTGCTGTCAACCGTGTAGGCGAGCGCAATTTTCGCTGGGTCACGACCGTTCCAGCCATCTTCTGCCGCCCGGACTTTTAGTCGGGCCGATGAGTCGGTAAATGGGGGGAGGGGAGGGCGTGTCACTATTCTTGTCCCTTGTATGTTTGCAATTCAGTTTCAAGTTCTTCAATGCGGCGTTTGAGAATGCTGACGGCTTCGCTTACCACAGTTTCCGTATATCGAGGTGTTATGTGTTGCGGGCAATTGACGTCCCAGGCACCTATGTCGAAGACGATGGCTTGTTCTGGCTCTCCGCCATAATCTTCGTCGGTCAGGCGGGCGATCAGTTTCGGGTCGTCGGAAATATGGGCCCGGCCCCAGATCTTGATACGTCGGCGATGGGCGTAGTCCATAAGAAATATGTATGCCTTGTCGTTTTCGCTGAGATTGCCCGAGGATATGTATTGTTTGTTTCCCTGAAAGTCAGCAAATGCCAGTGTCTTGGTGTTCTCTACTTTCAGGAAACCGGGCTTGCCGCCGCGGTGTTGAATATAGGGTTGCCCTTCCGCGCTGGCGGTGCCGAGGTAAAATGAATCCTGGGCGGCGATAAACGTTTCCAGGTCCGGCGTGACGGTATCCTTCCAGCCACTATGTTGCTCCATGCTGGCGTAGCCTGACCTTGATCCCTTGATATCCTGTATGTGTTTGACAGCGGGCGTAAATGCGATGTCGCTGGTATAGCCGGGCATTGCCTTCTCCTGGTCATCGTTAGGTTAAAGGGGGGCGTGTCCGTTTTGCGAACACGCCCCGACTGCTGGTTTAAAGGTTTTGAGCCTTCAAGAACTGCCGGATAAGGACAGCGATTTTGTCTCCGTCTTCTTCCAGGGCAAAGTGCCCTGTATCAAGCAAATGAAGCTGTACGTTCTTCAGGTCACGCATGTATGGGTGAGCACCGGTGGCCGGAAATATGACGTCATTTTTACCCCATACAATCAAAGTTGGCGGCTGGTGGATTCGCATGTAGGCCTGCCAGGAAGGATATAGCGGCGGGTTTGAACCATAGTCGAAAAACAATTGCAGCTGGATTTCCTTGTTGCCGGGGCGATCCTGGAAATATTGATCGGTGGTCCAGGTGTCTGGGCTGATGCTCTCGGGGTTGCGCGTTCCATGCGTATATTGCCATTTTGTGGCGCCGATATTCAGGAACCCCTGCAGGGGTTTGGCGTTTTCGTCGGTGCGGTCTTTCCAGTAGGTGCGAAACGGGTCCCAGAATTTACCCAGACCTTCTTCGTAGGCATTGCCGTTTTGAACGATTAGCGATTGAACGCGTTCAGGGTGGGCTGTCGCAAGACGGAAGCCAACAGGTGCGCCGTAGTCCATGACGTATACGCTGTACCGATCCAGCTTCAGTTTTTGAGTAAAGCCATCAATGACTTTGGCCAGATTGTCAAAAGTGTAATCAAACTCGTCAACCGAGGGCATGGCGCTGTTCCCAAAGCCCGGGAAGTCGGGTGCGATCAAGTGGAAGCGGTCCGCCAGTAGCGGGATCAGGTTGCGAAACATTTGCGAGGACGTGGGGAATCCGTGCAGCAACAGAATTGTTGGCGCGTCCTTCGGTCCGGATTCGCGGTAGAATATCTCGAGGCCATCAACCTGGATGGTCTTGTGCTGGGTTATGGGGGCGGCGGTTGTGGTTGATTTCGCCGCATTGGCGGCATCGGCAGAGAAACTCAGTCCGGTGATGACAGCGGAAGCGAGCGCTATACGGCCAATGCGGGTTATCAGTGTTCTGCGATTTATCATAGTCGTTCTCCGGTTTCATGAGGGGGAGCCGCCCCGACGCGCTCGTGTATGCTTGTCGGGACGGTGGCGTGATCAGTTGCCAGCAGCGGAATGCATGTTCTTGACCACGACTTGGGTGTCAGCCACATGGCTGGCAATCATGCGAAAGTTCGTCAAGGCGGCCTGGTAACCGTCGAGGCCGGGCAACTGAGCCGCGGCAGTTGCGTCGGACACGACCATTACCTCGAAGCCCTGTTCGACAAGTTCACGCATGTGCGATTCAGTGCACAGGTTGGCAGACATGCCGGCGATGATTACTTTTTCGATGCCGCGTTTCCTAAGCTGGAGCACCAAGTCATTGGTTTCCGGGCCGAAGACCTTGTGCGGGCTGGTTACGACTGTTGCGCCGTCGTCGATGTATTTCTTGTACCTGTCCAGCCAATCAGCACCAGAACCGTCCAAGGTATCGACCTTCAGGGGATGTTTGCGATCGAACATGCCTATTTTGTGCATCAGGGTTTCCAATGCGCCTTCGACCTTCCAGCCGTGGTCGTGGGGGTAGTAGTAGTGCGGCGAAACGAAGACCGGTAAGTCGGTGGCTTTGGCTGCAGCAAAAAGCTGATCGATATGCGCAACGGTTCCGTTGGCCTGAACGCTCTTGCCTACAACGCCCCAGGCTACTCCGTTCGGGCTGAGAAAGTCATTTTGTGGATCTGTCACGAGCAAGGCGGTGCGGCCTTGAACAATATTGAAGCCTGGATCCGGCAAGTCACCGGCTTTTGCTGAAACGTGTAGAGTCGTGGCAACAAGGAGGGCAAGAGCCCCCGGCGCAAGTATTGATTTAAACTTCTTGATCATTTTGTTGTCCTTTCAAGTCGCGGTGCAATGGCATCGCATAACCAGTTGGAGAGTAAGTGTACCAATCGGTACGTTTATGGTTTTCAATAAATGTACCGATCGGTGCATTTAGTCAACACATTACTCCAGTGAAAGGAGTGTTTATCCGCTGAAACACGTCTATCATGCTGATTTTGTTTAATTTATTTATGGAATATTGATTTTTGAAAATTATTCATTTATATACCGAATTGTAAAAACAGGAGAAAACGTAATGAGGCCATCAAAGCGAGATCAGCTTGTTCGAAAGGCACTTGAAGTGTTTTACCGAAATGGATTCCACGCGACGGGCATGGATATGCTGGTTGTTGAAACCGGTGTTTCAAAAACGTCGATGTACAAGTATTTTAAAAGCAAGGAAGAGCTGATTGTCGCCGTTTTGAAATTACGAGATGAAAACTTTCGCAATTGGTTCATCAATCGAATTGAGGAACTGGCATCCACGCCAAGAGACAAGCTGATCGTCATGTTTGACGCGCTCAGGGAGTGGTTTGCCCAGCCTGACTATTGCGGATGTATGTTCATCAATGCATCTGCGGAATACCAGAACTTGGATCATCCCATTCATATGCAGGCGGCGGAACACAAGCGCCTATTGTTTGATTATTTTCTTGGGCTGGCAAAGGACACGGGGGCGTCTGATCCTTCGGCCCTTGTCCGGCAACTATTGTTGCTAAAAGAAGGGGCCATCGTTACGGCGCATTTGGGTCATACCAAAGACCCTGCGGGAGATGCCAAATCTGCGGCCCAGGCTCTTGCAGCCGAGTTCATCGCCCAATAAGCATTTCGCTTCGACTGAAGGGAATTTGGAAACTGCGGGAACAGGCGCAAAGCTTCAGGTCGTGAAGCCAGGCATGAATTGGGGCGGAGTCAGTCGCCAACCTGTTTGAAGATCACCAGCAATTCCTGGTTCTTGCCGTAGATCAGGAAATCGTCACCGTCGCGCCTGAGTGCACCACAGAGTTTCTGTCCGGCATACCAACTCATATACTGGCGGCACAGTTGATCTCCCTGAACCCACCATTTACCGCTGTCTTTTCTTGGTGGACGGGCAAAATTGTTGAGAACATCGCTTTTCAAAGAACCCGTTCTCCCCCACATGGTTGTGGTGCGCAGGCCATTCCGGGTGATGCCGTAGGCAGACATTCCGGCAAGTGCCGCAGTGATGTCACTACCGCTGAACGTCTCCCCCTTCCAGGGAGATGAAAATATGCGCGTCGCGTGCCTGTTCCAGTAGGGTTCGATCAGATTTTTAATGGCAAGCGCATCCATGCCGACGATGATTTCGTCGCCCAGTGCGTAGAGCTCGCAGTTTCTTGCCTTTTTTCGGCAATTATAAAGGGCTTGTTCCATGGCCGCTTCGGGGCCTGGAAAAGACAGAGCCTGACCGTGCTTTTTGGCACCGCGATCTATCGCAATGGCCTTGTAATTTAGCCGCGAACGGGTCTTTTTGTAGTTTTTATAGGGCGCATCCATCCAGGCGAATTCGCCTGTAGGATAGAAAAAATAAACGCCTGCACCGGCACCCAGGGACAGTAAAGCGATCAATGCGATGAATAATTTCATGGCAAGGACCGAACCGGATTAACTGTCCGCGTCGGCTGTCGGTGATTCGGGTGTTTCTTCCTTGGCGACCCGTACCGTGCCTGCCCGTGCGCGCGCGACAAAAATGGCCTTTTCCAGCGCTTCGCCAGTGCATAGCCCCAGGCTGACTGGATTCTGAGCCGTAATATTAGGCGAATTCCAGTGCGTGCGGTCGCGGATGGCGTTGATGGTTGGCTTGGTTGTGCCAATCAACTTGGAAATCTGCGCATCGCTCATTTCCGGATAGTTCTTTACAATCCATGAAATGGCGTCGGGCCGGTCCTGGCGCTTGGAAACGGGTGTGTAGCGCGCCCCTTTTTGCTTGGGGATCGGAGTACGGCTCGGCGACGGATTAAGACGAGCAGAAGGATCGGCAACACAGCGTTCGATTTCGGCCATGGTCAATTCGTCGGCACGGATGGGGTCAAGCCCTTGCATACCGACAGCGACTTCATCATCGGCTATGGCGTGAACTTCAAGCGCATGCAAGCCGCAGAAATCTGCAATCTGATCAAAAGTCAGCGCGGTGTTTTCGACCAGCCAAACGGCGGTCGCCTTGGGCATAAGAGGTTGCGTCATCGCTTATCGTCCTGTTCGTAAGATGACCGGGAAAAAACGCCGTTCAATCTTAATCTCGGCGTAAGGGGAGAGACTTAATTCATTTTTGGCCGCCCGTAAACCATTTGATCAGCTAAAATCACATCTGAAGCACAATCTTTCCGATATGTTCACTGCTTTCCATAAGGGCGTGGGCCTCTGCGGCATCGGAAAGCGGGAAGGTGCTATGGATGAATGGGGCTATTTTGCCGTCTTCGATTAGGGGCCAGATGTGTGCTTTTAGTTTTTCGGCGATGGCAGCCTTGAATTCGACCGGGCGCGGGCGCAGGGTCGATCCGGTCAAGGTCAGGCGCTTGAGCATCACCGGCATCAGGTCAACCTGAACCTTGCTGCCTGTCAGGAAGGCGATGCTGACCAGTCTTCCGTCCGGAGCCAAGGCATCGAAGTTGCGCGCCACATAGTCTCCGCCGACCATATCGAGGATGACATTGACCCCTTTGCCGTCCGTCAGTTCTTTCACCGCTTCAACGAAATCCCGCTCGCGATAGTTGATGGCGTGATCGGCGCCCAAAACTTCACAAGCGCCGCATTTGTCATCGGTTCCGGCAGTGACGAAGACTTCTGCGCCCAGGTGGTGGGCAATCTGGATGGCGGTGGTGCCGATGCCGCTGGACCCCCCATGGACCAGTAGGGTCTCGCCTGCCACCAGGCCAGCGCGATCAAATACGTTCGACCACACGGTGAAAAATGTTTCAGGCAGTGCCGCCGCTTCATCCATATCCAGTCCCGCCGGAATTGGCAGGCACTGGGGTGCCGGGGCGGTGCAATATTCACCATAGCCACCGCCGGTAACAAGGGCGCATACTTGATCGCCGATTTTCCAGTTGTGCACGCCAGAACCCAGGGCGACGATATCGCCAGCAACTTCCAGTCCCGGTATGTCTGATGCTCCCGGGGGCGGTGCGTAGCCTCCTTTGCGCTGCAGGACATCGGGACGATTGATACCGGCTGCATGGACCTGGATTAGCACTTCGCCGTCGCCAGGAACCGGAACCGGGCGAATGGCGGGCACCAACTGGCCTTCGCTGATTTCCATGCATGACATGGTTTCTGGAATTGTTGCGGTCATGGTAATGTTGCTCCGGTATATTTTTGAATGAAGATGCAGAAACTATCATGGACAATGGAGATTGAGAACATGGATACCGACGATCTGCAACCGCCGGTCAGGAAGCCGGGCCTGAAGGATCTCGAAGTGATGTCCATCGAGGCCCTGCACGATTATATAGCAGAGCTGGAAGTAGAGATATCAAGAGCCCGGGCCATGATCGAAAGTAAGCACAGCGCACGTGATGGCGCCGAGAAATTTTTTAAATCCTGAAACAGCGTTAAGCAATCGTTAATGTGGGGGCAGGTATTGTTCCATGTCGGTTGGATATCGGCTCGGATTCTGAGTCTTTGCACACAGCAATCCTTCCGGCGCCTCCCTGTTAAAACTCGCCGCCCCCCAAAGGGGGCGGTCTTTTTTCATAAGGAAATTTTGCAATGAAATTTCTTGATATTCAGGCCGGCCCATTTTTCTTCAAGGCACGGCTCGAAATTCAGGCAGCGCCCCGGACCTGTGCCGCATTTGAAGGCTTGTTACCTTTCAAAAACAAAGTCATTCATTCCCGCTGGAGCGGCGAAGCGGTATGGATACCGTTGGGAGATCTTGACACCGGACTCGAATTTGAAAACCACACGTGTCATCCCTCGCGCGGCGATTTTTTGCTGTATCCTGGTGGGTTCAGTGAAACGGAAATTCTCTTTGCTTATGGCAGTTCGAGTTTTGCCAGCAAGATGGGGGAACTTGCAGGGAATCACTTTCTAAGCGTCACAGAAGGTTTTGAAAACCTTTCCGCATTTGGGCGGCTGGTGTTGTGGGAAGGGGCCCAGGATATTGTTTTCAGCGCGGCATAAAATATCTGGCGATCATCACATGGTTTATTTAACTCGCCAGATCCGGGCGCGCTGGGCTGGGTGATCTTTCGCGGGACACGCTAAGAATGTCATCAATGATGGCGATCGATTTTTCAACATGAAACGGCTTTTTAAGATAATCCCGGATTCCCGCCTTGATTCCGGTCTCGATTTCTTTTGGGGTGGAAATTGCAGTTACGGCAAGTATCGGCGTGTTTTCGTTGTTCGGGGCATCCCGGTTTTCTTTTAGGTATTCGACGCCGTCTAATCCGGGCAGGTCGACATTTACAATGATCAGGTCGGGTGGTTGCAGGTGCGCGATTTCTGATCCGGTTTTCCAGTCATGGGCGGTGATGAGCTTCGTGGCATCGATCCTGCGGACAATGGCTTCCATGGACATTATGCTTTCGGGGTTGTCTTCGATGTAAAGCACCGTACTCACAGCGCTATCCGACGTGGCCTGGTCGGCGGTAGCGAACCCTGCTCGCACGGACCTGACATCTGATGTCACGGAGGCAGTCTTTTCGATCATCGGAATGTCGATCCAGAATGAGCTGCCAACGCCCGGTTCACTGGTGAAACCGATACTTCCCCCCAGGACTTCGACAATTTTCCTGGTGATAGACAGGCCAATGCCGGTGCCTTCGATCTGCCCGGCCTCCCGCCCCAGTCGTTCAAAGGGTTCGAACAGGTTTTCTTGCAATTTCACTGCAATTCCAGGGCCCGTGTCGGTAACGATAATGCGCAACATTTTTTTTGATCGTTGTTCGCTGGAAACCGTCACTTTGCCCCCTGCGCGGTTGTATTTGATGGCATTGGAAAGGATATTGAGCAGTGCCTGTTTGAGCCGCACTGCATCTGTCCACAGCAGGGGTAGGTTGTCGGCTGTCGTCTGGTCGCAGATTTCGACATCATTTTCTGCTGCCCTGATACGGACCATCGCCAGGCAGTCGTCAATTACGGCGCGGGGCGCGGTGCGATCGATGGTCAAAGAAACCCTTCCGGCTTCGATGGTATTCAGTTCCAGGACCTGATTGACCAATTCTAGAAGATAGTCGCCGCCTTTGATGATGTATTCGACACGCGCCGTCTGCTCTTCGTTCAGGCTGTTCTGCGGGTCGTATTTCAAAAATTGCGCAAAACCCAGGATGGCGTTCAATGGCGTGCGCAATTCGTGACTCATAGAGGCCAGAAAGTCTGATTTGGCGCGGTTTCCCAGCTCTGCTTCTTCCTTGGCTTTAAGCAGGTTTATCTCGTAGTTCTTGCGCTCGCTGATATCGCGTATGACGCCGATGAAGTATCTTTTCCCCCTCAGCAGCATGGGCGTCACGCTCAGTTCTGCAGGAAATGTCGTGCCGTCTTTCTTTTGTCCTTGCAGATCACGAACCTTGTCGATGACGCGGGCCGAATTGAGCTTTGATTCCCGGGTGTAAGTTTCATGCTCCGGTCGAAGGTGTTCGGGCATTAAAACAGAAACGTTCATGCCGACAACGTCATCCGCCGAATAGATAAATATGTTCTCTGCCCCACGATTGAAGGATTTTATCAATCCCTGTTCGTCGATTGTAATAATTCCTTCTGCGACGGAATCGAGAGTTGTACGTTGCAGCGTTTCACTGGCTTCAAGCAATGATGTCAGTTCCATTCGACGGCTTAAATGGACAGCTGAAACCAG
>Ga0316204_10004378_pt1 | contig 25452 bp, 20 predicted proteins | sample 6monrhotite_MG_2_FD_205661 | JGI IMG/M metagenome (GOLD analysis project Ga0316204, IMG submission 205661) | Microbial mat bacterial communities from mineral coupon in-situ incubated in ocean water Damariscotta River, Maine, United States -... | ecosystem: Environmental > Aquatic > Marine >...
CGGGCATGGTCCTGGAAACGCTTTTCAATATGTTGATAGCAGGATACCGCCCCCGTTCGGCAATCGCCCGGTCCAGTACGATATGACCGTCGAGAATACCGCGAACGGCATCAGCCACGGGTTCATTATGATCATCGCCTTCAACCAGAACCGTAAACAACCCGGTAATACTGCCTTGTCCCTCGCCGCCAGGCCCCGCCCGTTCAAGCAACCTTGGAAGCTCTGCAAAAACCGAAGGGGTATAGCCTTTTGAAGCCGGTGGCTCACCTGCAGACAGGCTGATTTCCCGTTGGGCCATTGCAAAGCGAGTGACGCTATCCATCAGACACAGAACATCACACTTTTGATCGCGGAAAAATTCCGACACGGCCATGGTTACATAGGCGGCCTGACGACGGACAAGCGGCGGCTCGTCTGACGTTGCAACAACGACAACACTTCGCGCCATCCCTGACTCGCCCAGGTCATCTTCAATAAATTCCCGTGCTTCGCGTCCACGTTCGCCGATCAAACCGATAACGCTGATTTCAGCATCCGTATGACGGGCCATCATCGACATCACGGTCGATTTCCCGACCCCGGATCCGGAAAAGATACCCATGCGCTGACCTCTACAACAGGTCAGGAAGGTGTTCAGGGCACGCATGCCAAGGTCGATTTTGGCACCGACGCGCTGACGGGTGTGGGCATCTGGCGGGCGGGCATGAATTCGATATGCCCTGGGGCCCCGGGTCAATGGCCCTTTGCCATCTACAGGGTCGCCAAAAGCGTTGATGACCCGGCCTGCCCAACTGTCGTCGGGGTAAATTACCGGGCTGTGGACGCTGATTTCTGCCCGACAGCCAAGGCCAATGCCATCGAGCGTTCCAAAAGGAAGCATCAAGGCGAGGCCATTTTTAAAGCCGACGGTTTCGCATAGGACCGTGTTATCACCACGACCAATCAGGCGGCAATGATCGCCGATTGAAAGTGTTCCCTCCACTCCCTCGACTTCGACCATCAAGCCAAGAATACCCCGCACCTTGCCATACACCTTATAGTCTGACAGGTGACCAACTTCAGCTTCAATGGCGTCTGCTATCAGGCTCAATCCGTATTTACTCCAGGCATGGCGCAGGACAATGTGCATCTGACAGGTTCATTGCTGCGAATTTCGATTATCGCGATGAGTCTTTAAGGTTTTGTTACTCCGGTCCACGATCCCGAAAACTGTGCCCGAGCAAAGTCAACTCGACGCAATTTAAGGTTAACAATTATTAATTTTTACGGTTATGATATCGAATCATAAACGAATTTGAGGGTGCCGAGATGAGGGTACTTCTTGTTGAAGACGATCCGGCGACCGCACAAAGCCTGCAATTAGTGCTCGAAAATGAGGGCATGGTTGTCGATTCTACTGATCTGGGTGAAGACGGCCTGGAAATCGGTAAATTGTATGATTACGACATTATTCTTCTTGATTTGATGCTGCCCGATATTGATGGCATTGAAGTGCTAAGGCGTCTGCGCGACGCCCGTGTGGATACGCCGGTGCTGATCCTGTCGGGACTAACCGAGGCTGATAACAAAGTCAAAGGCCTGGGATCAGGTGCCGATGACTACTTGACCAAGCCCTTTGACAAAGCCGAACTGCTAGCCCGTATTCAGGCCATTGTCCGCCGCTCGAAAGGACATTCACAATCAATCATCAGCACCGGTCGGATGGCTGTCAACCTTGATGCCCATACAGTAGAAGTTGATGGTGCGCCCATTCATTTGACAGGTAAGGAATATGGCATTCTGGAACTCCTGTCCCTGCGCAAAGGCACGACCCTGACCAAGGAAATGTTTCTCAATCACCTGTATGGCGGTATGGATGAGCCAGAGCTCAAGATTATCGACGTTTTCATCTGCAAACTGCGCAAAAAGCTAAACAACGCGACGGGCGGTGAAAATTACATCGAGACAATCTGGGGGCGCGGCTATGTCTTGCGTGATTCCGAGATGGTGACCGACGCCCCGGCAAAAACAGCCAGCGCCTAGGCGGGCAATTCGGCCCGTTGCCAAATTATACAGCGTCGAACGTTATGTTTGATCCCGACAAGCAATACACGCCTCGATAGCCAGCTACGGGCTTGAATTTATCGGTAATTCCAAGAACCGTTTCCGCACCACCCAAAAACAACACCCCGTCATCGGGCATCAGGCGGCTGATTTTTTCCAAAACCTTGCCTTTGGTTTCCTGATCGAAATAAATCAGCACGTTGCGGCAAAATACGATGTCAAATTTGCCAAGTGGTTGCAAGTCATCCAATAAATTGAAAAACTTGAATTCAATCAGCGCCTGCAAGGAAGGATCTACTTGCCACATTTCATCCTGTTTTTTGAAATACTTCAAAAGCAACTGGATAGGCAATCCGCGCTGCACCTCGAACTGGGAATAGATACCGGCAGATGCCTTTGCGAGGATATCCTTGGAAATATCGGTGCCGACGATTTCGGTACGCCAGCCCGCCAGCTTTGCAGCTTCTTCCTTGAGGATCATCGCCAGAGTATAGGGCTCCTGACCGCTGGCCGCCGCAGCGCACCAGACCCGCAATGATTTACTGGAAGTCCTGTTAGATAGCGTTTTAGGCAATACGTGATCGCGGAAAAGATCAAACGGCTTGATATCGCGAAAGAAGAACGACTCATTCGTTGTCATCGCCTCGGTGACGCTGTTCACCAGAGCGGCATCATTCTGGCCCTTCATGGTATCAACGAGCTCTTCAAGCCCCTTCAATCCACGTTTTCGGGCAACAGGCATCAGGCGGCTCTCAAGCAGATACGACTTCTCCTCGGTCAGTACCAACCCTGATTGTTCTTTAATAAGAACGGACAAAAATTCGAAATCGCCAGGCCTCATTTACCTGCCCTTACTAATAAAGTTCATTACATGTGTTGCCATATCCTTGAGCGGCAATACGGCGCTGCACGTACCAGCCATGGCGACGGCGCCCGGCATTCCCCATACGACACTGGTTTCTTCGTCTTGGGCAATCACTGTTCCACCATTATTAACAACCTCTTCACAGCCTTTTTGACCATCGGCCCCCATCCCTGTCAAGATAACGGCCAATACATTGCTGCCAAAGTTACTGACGACACTGCGCATCATGGGGTCAACAGCCGGCTGGCAGAAATTCTCCGGCGGATCCTGATTTAACCGGATCACCTTCTTTCCATCTTTTTCCGCAACCACCATATGGTATTCCCCTGGGGCCAGAAAAATGGTTCCGGTTTTCAGCTCTTCCCCGTCAATGCCTTCCCGACAGTCCCAATCCGTCATCTTGGACAAATGTTGGGCAAGAATGGTCGTAAAGGTTGGCGGCATGTGCTGGGTTAGAACGACAGGGACATTGATCGACGGACTTAAGCCTTTAAAAAATTCCAACAACGCCTGTGGTCCACCGGTCGAACTGCCCACAGCCAGAATTTTGGGGTTTGAAATTCCTGCATTGCGCAAGGTATACGAATGATCGACTTTTTTTATCGACACCGGCACCCTTGGCTCACCAACTTTCACTTCGGCTTTGGCAGCAGGTTTCACTTTCTGTCTGCGTGCCTGACCAAGCGCTTTGACCTTGTCCATCAGTTCTCGCCGGAACCCGCCGCCGGAATGAATATCGGCAGTCGAAGTCGGTTTCGGAATATAATCCGATGCTCCGGCTTCCAACGCCTGAATACTGATGTTTGCGTTTCGAGCGGTCAGCGTTGAAGAGATGACCACCTTTACAGTGGGATCGATCTTGAGCAATTCAGGCAGCGCCGTCAGCCCATCCATCACCGGCATCTCTATATCAAGAACCACAACATCGACATCGTACCGGGCAAGATTGCTTACCGCTAACTTGCCATTGCCGACAGATGCAACAACTTCCACCTCATCATCTTCATTGAGAATTCTTGTCGTCAGACCACGGATGACTGCCGAGTCATCCACAATCATTACCCTGATTGGATTGGTGGAACTGATAGCCTCATAAATTGGCACGATAAATGTCCATTCCTTCGAAGAGGAAAATCACCCTGGCAGGCTTAAAGAAGTCCGACCTGGGAGAATTTTGCTTGAATTATTTCACTATCGAAGGGCTTCATGATGTACTCATTTGCACCGGCTTCAATAGCCTCCTGGATGTGTTCAATATCATTTTCCGTCGTGCAGAAAACAACAATTGGCGCCTGCCCACCTTCTAGCGCACGCAACTCTCTTAGGAATTCGATCCCGTCCATCACGGGCATATTCCAATCCAAGAGAACAGCATCCGGCATGTTCAATTTACAGGCGTCAAGCGCCTGCAAGCCATCGGCAGCTTCTTCCGTTTCAAATTCAAGTTCCTGAAGGATTTTTCGGGCCACCATACGGATAACCTTCGAATCATCAACAATCAGACAAGACTTCATGCCAACCTTCACTTTTCTTCCTAGTGCTCATCGCCTAAGAGCAGACGATACCAAGCAGTATTCATGAACAAAACACGATAACAGCCTTTAAGTTACTATTAACGCACAGTTCTTCCAAGTCATTTAGTCACTAACATAGGGATCCACATGCACTTTATAGATCACCATCATCAACAGGCCAAAGCTCAAGTTCGACGGCCTGATTTTCCCCGGGACAGAAAGGCTTATTCCTAGTCGGATTTGACAACTGTGGAAACAGCGGCTGAAAGTGTTTCGACCAAGGCGTCGCGGTCAAATTTCGCCACATAATCATCAAAACCCACTTCCCGGCCCCTGGCAAAGTCCTTTTCCGTTGCATGAGACGACAGCGCGACCATCGGTGTTTTTTCCCACCCCCCGCCGCCACGCACCGCCTCGGCAAATTCAAAGCCATTCATATCCGGCATCTCGATATCACTGATGATGACATCGAATGTCAAACCAGCTTCCCGCATTTTCAATGCTTCACCGGCACTTTCCACCGTCGTCACATCATATCCGGCGACCGACAGGACCGGAGTCAACAAATTGCGGAAAAACGGACTGTCATCGACCAGCAGGACCCGCTTCGAACCATGGGTCAATTCACCGGTACCAAAAGCACCATCGTTGTCGCCAAACCAGTCAGGGAACCCTTGGGTCAGGTAAAATGCAGAATCGATAACATCAGTTGCCTTACCGTCAATCACCGCACTACCAATTAAGCCTTCGGCGTTGGCCGAAAGTTCGATCTTCAGACGATCCTCGACGATATCGACGATTTCATCGACGACCAGTCCCATGGAACGATCACGATCAGTAAACACCAAAATCGGTTGCCGACCTTCCTTCTTCCATTCGTGACCGGTATCGAAGGGAATAAGCGGCATCAAGTGGCTACGGTACTGCACAACATAAGTACCGTGAGACTTTTCTGCCTTGGCCATATCAATTTCTTCCAGCCTGGCGACCAACGCCAAGGGAACCGCCTTGAGTTCATCGCTACCAGCCCGGAACGTCAACATGGTTGACGTTTCGTTGTCATAATCGAGGGCACCCTTGCTTTCGGTATCTGCATCCTGCCCCTGACTGCTTGTATCGCCAGTCGATGACGCAATGCCATTTGGATCAAGGATCATGATGACACTGCCATCGCCAAGGATGGTATTACCCGAATAATATGGAATATGCCGTAGAATTGGCGTCACCGGTTTGACCACAATTTCTTCGGTATCGAAGACGCGATCAACGATGATCCCGAAATTGTAATCCCCGACCTGGGCGACAACGATGAACAATTCATCGGCAACATCGTCTTTTTTCTCACCCAACTGCAGTAAATCATGCAGGGATACAAGCGGCAGCAATCTATTGCGCAGCCTGAGGACCGGGCTTTCATTGATCACTTCAATTGCATTTTCAGATTCCGTAGAGGCTCTGACGAGTTCCAAGACACTGATCTGCGGGATCGCAAAGCGTTCGTTACTGCATTCGACAACCAATGCAGAAACAATCGCCAACGTCAGCGGTATTTTGATGGCAAAAGTCGACCCTTTGTCTTCAACCGACTTAAGGTCAATGGTACCGCCAATTTTTTCAATGTTGGTTCGCACAACATCCATGCCAACACCACGCCCGGAGACGCTGGTAACTTTCTCGGCGGTCGAAAAACCAGCCTTGAAAATATGCATGTGAATTTGCTGATCGGTCATATTTTCGACTTCGGCCTCGGTGGCCAATTCGTTGTCGATAATTTTCTGAATGATCCGGGCGGTATTCAGACCGCGACCGTCATCGACAATGGATATGATGATATGCCCGCCTTCATGATAGGCGCTAAGGACAACCGTGCCCAATTCCGGCTTACCCGCTGCGGCACGATCGGCCGGCATTTCCAAACCGTGATCAGCAGAATTACGGACCATATGGGTCAAGGGATCCTTGATCAAATCCAGCACCTGACGGTCCAGTTCGGTTTCTGCCCCAACCATTTTCAATTCGATCTTCTTGCCTGATTCAACAGCCAGATCGCGCACGATACGAGGCAATTTGGCCCATGCGTTGCCGATGGGCTGCATACGGGTTTTCATCACGCCTTCTTGCAGGTCCGACGTAATATGGCTCAATCGTTGCAAGGGAACAGTAAATTCACTGTCGTCCTGGCCACGGACCATCTGCAAAAGCTGGTTTCTGGTCAGCACAAGCTCGCTAACCATGGTCATCAGGTCTTCCAGAACATCAACGTTAACGCGAATAGACGCTGCGGCGATGCCTCCTTCGGTTTTCTTCTCGACATCACCGGCGGCTTCTTTCTTTGCGGTCGCAGCAGGAACTTTTGCTTTGGTGGCAGGAACCGAAGCTTCGGCGATCTCTTTTTCTGCCGCCGCTTCGGCTGCTATTTGTTGATCAGTCGCAGCAGAAACGCCGCTGGCACTCGCCGCCTCGACCTCGGCCAGCAGTTCAGCTGCGACCGGCGCACCAAATTCATTGGAAGCCGGTGCTTCATCACCACCGCTCGCGGCTTCGACTTCGGCCAAAAGCTCGGCGGCAACTGGCGCGCCAAATTCGTTGGAGGGCGGCGCAGAATCGCCACCACCCGCAGCTTCAACCTCAGCTAAAAGCTCAGCTGCTACCGGGGCACCAAATTCATTGGCTGAAGGAGCCGCATCCGCAACATCTGCCGCGGCCGGGGCTGCCGCCACGGCAGGGGCTCCGCCATCAGCGTATGCATTTAACTCATCGATCAATTCCTGATCGCTACCTTCAGGCTCTTCACTCGTTGCCTCCAGGGCATTGAGGAGCTCGCGAATGGTATCAAGACATTTAAGAATGATCGTTACGGCCTGGGGTGTCACCTCAAGGACGCCATCGCGAAATTTACCAAGAACATTTTCGCCGGCATGGGCGACAGATTCCAGCCTGGGAAGCCCCAGGAAGCCGCAAGTCCCCTTGATGGTGTGCACCAGACGGAAGATATTTCCCAGGATATCCATATCACTGGGATCCTGCTCGAACTGAACCATTTGCTGGTCCAGGCTTTCAAGGGCCTCGGTGGTCTCGGTAAGAAATTCAGTTAAAAGGTCATCCATTGCACAAACTGCCTCTTAATAAAGCCCGATCGCTGGGACGGGAAAATGTTCGTTTCATCAAATATCTATCTTGTGATCGATATCCTATATGGTGATCGTTTTTAAAAAACGAACCTTTCATTCAATTTTTCGAGGCAGAACACAAAATAACCTCGAAAATTTCGATTCTAATCAGCACCAGAGTACGATAACCCTACCCTAAGCATCTATATTTAAATACAAAAAATTAAATAACTGTATTTCGAGGTGAATCTTTAAAAACAGCCGCAATTTTCACTTCATCTGTTCCCGCCGTCACTTCGAGCTGTCCGCCAAGGTTTTTTGTCATTCGCTGCACGAAATAACCATGGACATTGTGAGCGGTCAGTCCTTCGCCTCCGCTCCCTACGGGATGGCTTAAAGCCGCCATTCTGTCGTTCTTGACAGACGCCCCCTGCCCTACCCCCCTGACCATGAGACCACGTGCGGCAGGGTCTTCCAAGGTCGACGCGAAGCGGACTTCTAACACGCCACCTCTTGGCAGCGATTCAGCGGCAAACAAGATCATATTGAGCACTAACTTGGCTACTTCAGCGGATTTCTTTTGATCCGGTTGGGCATCTGCGGTTGTCGCAGGGGAATCTTGCCAGTCAAGGCTCGACCGCCCCCCGCTCAAATAAGCCGTTGCCAGATCGTGTGCCTCGCTAAATGGTGGTTTACGGCCGCTTAAGCCCCCCATACCAAAGGCCAGACGAAAAAATGCCAACCGGACATTCAACTGCTTGACGCTCATGGCGACAAGCCCCAGAGCGTCCTCTTGGTCTTCGGGGGATTCCTCCAGAATCTCCATGCCGTTATGGATCGCCCCCGCTGGTCCCGCCAAATCATGGCATAGCCGCGAACACAAAAGTTGTACAATGTGAAAGTCTGTCTGTTCGTTATTTTCCATCTTGGTTACTTCCTGCGAGAGTCTTTCCTGACCACAAAATGTCGTTTCTTCGTCAGGCAACAGCATTTTATTGACGTTATGAATATTGTCAGGTCAAGTTCATATTGAATTGCACCTTTTATATATGCCCGAGAAACAGATGTCCGCCTCCGTATCGCCAAACCAACACACCCGCAAATTCAGGGCCTTTCCAAAAGGCCGCCAGGTCGATGCCGGCGCCCTGGACGAAATTTGCGGTGTGCTGGGCAACAAGCCCAGACGGGCTGACCTGCTGATCGAACATCTTCACCTGATTCAAGACAAATTCGGTCATATTTCGGCACGCCACTTGCTCGCCCTAGCCGACGAAATGAAGCTATCGCAGGCCGAAGTCTATGAAGTCGCAACATTTTACGCCCATTTCGATGTTGTCAAGGAAGGGCAGACTCCGCCACCGGAGCTCACCGTTCGGGTATGCGATGGAATTGCCTGTGAACTGGCCGGGTCCGGGGCTTTGGTCGATACCTTGAAGTCGGCTTTGGGTGACGCCGTACGAGTGATCCCTGCTCCGTGCATGGGGGCCTGTGATGCCGCCCCCGCCGCCATGGTTGGTAAAAATCGCGTTGCCCCTGCCGACGTTTCAATCGTTACCTCTGCCCTTGATTCCGGTCCGATACGGCCTGCCCCAACCGGTTTTGAAACCTATCAGGCGCAGGGCGGTTATGCCCTGCTGAAATCCTGCCAGGCCGGTGAGCGGGAGCGCGAAGACGTGCTGGATGGAATCGAGGAATCGGGCCTGCGCGGACTTGGCGGAGCCGGTTTTCCCGTGGCGCGCAAGTGGCGCTTCATGCTGGATGCGCCAAAACCAAGGCTGATGGCGATCAACGCCGACGAGGGTGAACCCGGAACCTTCAAGGACCGCCATTGCCTGGAAACAGACCCGCACCGGGTCATCGAAGGGGCGCTGCTGGCCGCCTGGGTCATCGACGCCGAAGAAATCTATATCTACCTTCGCGACGAATACCCGCACATCCACCTGATCCTTGAAGCCGAAATCGCCAACGTCGAAAAGGCGGGATTGTGCAACGGCGTGACCCTCCATCTGCGCCGCGGTGCCGGGGCTTATATATGTGGCGAAGAATCCGCCCTGCTGGAAAGCCTTGAAGGCAAGCGCGGCCTGCCCCGCAACCGCCCCCCTTACCCGGCCCAGTCTGGCCTGTTTGGGCGACCGACCCTGATCAACAATGTGGAAAGCCTGTTCTGGCTGCGCCAAATCCTTGAAGAGGGTGCCAAGGCCTATCAAAACGCAGGTCGCCCACACTTTTTTTCAGTTTCGGGACGGGTAAATAATCCCGGTGTTAAACTTGCCCCCGCAGGAACGACCGTACGGCAATTAATTGATGATTATTCTGGTGGCATGGCCCAAGGCCATACCCTGAAAGCTTATTTGCCCGGTGGTGCATCTGGCGGGATCTTGCCAGCATCCATGGCCGATGTGCCCCTGGATTTTGGAACATTGGAAGAATATGGCTGTTTTGTCGGCTCCGCCGCCGTGGTGGTGATTTCCGATCAGGACGACATCAAGGCTGTGGTTCGCAATCTGGTTCGATTCTTCGAAGACGAAAGCTGCGGCCAATGCACCCCGTGCCGGGCCGGGTGCGAAAAACTCACAGTCCTGTTGCGGGCTCCCGACTGGGATGAAGATTTGATTGCGGAACTGGCCGACGCCATGCGCGACGCATCCATCTGCGGCCTTGGGCAGGCAGCAGCGAACCCTGTGGTCAGCGCTTTGCGCTTCCTGAAAGACCAGATGGATTGATATGAGCAACACCATTTCCTTCACCCTGGATGGCACAACGGTCGAGGCATTGCCTGACGAAAGTATCTGGCAGGCGGCCGAACGCTTAGGGGTATCCATCCCGCACATGTGTTCGGGCATGAACAAGCATTACCGGGCCGATGGTAACTGTCGACTGTGTATGGTCGAGATTGAAGGCGAACGAACATTGGGTGCCAGTTGCAAGCGGCAGCCAAGCCCCGGCATGGTCGTTAAAACGTCATCCGAGCGGGCCACCCGCGCCCGCAACATGGTCATGGAACTGCTGGTTGCCGATCAACCCGAACGCGCCGAAGTGCGCGACCCGTCCCATAAATTCTGGCGTATGGCGCAGCATATGGGGGTCACGACCAGCCGTTTTGCGCCCCGCCAGCAACCCGCACCCGACATCAGCCACCCGGCCATGGCCGTTAACCTGGACGCCTGCATCCAATGCACCAACTGTGTGCGCGCCTGCCGCGAAATCCAGGTTAACGACGTAATCGGCATGGCCGGTCGCGGCGGCCATTCAAAAATCGTATTCGATTTCAATGATGATATGGGCGCAAGCACATGTGTAGCCTGTGGCGAATGCGTGCAGGCCTGCCCGACGGGCGCACTTACCGCTAAATTTGCCCCGGCGCCAGCCCCAGAAGATACAAAGACCAACTCCCTTTGCCCCTATTGCGGTGTCGGTTGCCAAATTACCTATCGAGTGCGCGACAACGTCATCATCGATACCGAAGGCCGCGATGGTCCGGCAAACTTGAGCCGGTTGTGCGTCAAAGGTCGCTTCGGGGTCGATTATATACGTCATGCGCACCGCCTGACGGTGCCGCTGGTCCGTCGTGATGACGCGCCAAAAGATGCCGATGTCGCCTTTGATGCCGGCGCCCCCTTAAAATACTTCCGCGAGGCAACCTGGGAAGAGGCGCTGGACCGTGCGGCTTCCGGATTGACAAAAATCCGAACGCAACATGGCGACAAGGCGCTGGCCGGTTTCGGTTCAGCCAAGGGCTCCAACGAAGAAGCCTACCTGGTGCAGAAGCTGGTACGCACCGGGTTCGGGTCCAACAATGTGGACCACTGCACCCGCCTGTGCCACGCCTCGTCAGTTGCCGCCCTGATGGAAGGCATTGGTTCGGGCGCTGTCACCGCACCGTTCACCGCCGCCCTGGAATCCGATGTGATCATCGTTATCGGTTCCAGGCCCGCGCAAAACCACCCGGTCGCCGCCACGTTTATCAAAAACGCTAAACGAGGCGGTGCCAAACTGATTGTCATGGATCCCCGTGGCCAGGAATTGTCCCGCCATGCCGATTTCATGGTGCAGTTTCGCCCTGGCATGGATGTCGCCCTGCTCAACGCCATGCTTCATGTGATTATCGAAGAAGGCCTGACCGATGACGCATACATCGCCAAGTACACCGATGGCTTCGAGGACCTGAAAAAAAGCGTCGGGCAATACTCACCCGAACGCATGGCTGCCGTTTGCGGAATTGACGCTGGAACCATTCGCGCCATCGCCCGCACCTATGCCACGGCACAACGGGCCATAATTTTCTGGGGTATGGGCATATCCCAGCATGTCCATGGCACCGACAATGCCCGCTGCCTGATTGCACTGGCGGCGATCACCGGACAGGTCGGACGACCCGGCACGGGCTTGCACCCGCTACGGGGCCAGAACAATGTACAAGGGGCGTCAGATGTGGGGCTTATCCCCATGGTTTACCCCGACTATGCGTCTGTCTCGGACGACACTATCCGCACCAGGTTCGAAAAATACTGGGGCGTTCCGCTTGACCCGGAACCGGGCCTGACGGTAGTCGAAATCATGCATGCCATCCATGACGATACAATCAGAGGCATGTATATCATGGGTGAAAATCCCGCCATGTCGGATCCCGATGTTAATCATGTTCGCAAGGCCCTGGCCAAACTGGATCATCTTGTCGTGCAGGATATTTTCCTGACCGAAACGGCCCATTTCGCGGACGTCGTGTTGCCCGCTTCGGCATTTCCCGAAAAAACCGGAACGTTTACCAATTCCAACCGTCAGGTCCAGCTGGCCAGAAAGGTCGTCGAACCGCCGGGTCAGGCCAGGCAGGACTGGTGGATCATTCAGGAAATTGCCAATCGCATGGGGCTGGGTTGGCACTATGGCGGCCCCGAGGATGTTTTTGCCGAAATGCGCGGCGTCATGAAATCGATCAAGGGCATTTCATGGCAACGACTGGAACACGAAGACGTCGTCACGTATCCATGCGCCGAAGAAGACCAGCCCGGCAAGGCGGTCCTGTTCGGTGATGGCTTCCCAACCCATAACGGCCGCGCCCAACTGGTACCTGCCGACGTCGAACCTCCGGGCGAGGCACCTGATGATGACTATCCGGTGGTTTTAACAACCGGGCGCATGCTGGAACACTGGCACACCGGGGCGATGACCCGGCATGCTGGTGTGTTGAGCGCCCTGGAACCTGAAGCCGTCGCCAGCCTGCACCCCAAGGAACTTGAAAAATTGAGCCTGTTACCGGGCGACCCTGTGCGGGTGACCTCACGCCGGGGTGCGATTTCCTTGAAAACCCGCGCCGACCGCGATGTGCCCGAAGGAATGGTGTTCATACCGTTTTGCTTTACCGAGGCTGCAGCAAACTTGCTGACCAGTCCAAAGCTGGATCCGTTTGGCAAGATCCCCGAATTCAAGTTTTCCGCCGTACGGTTGGAGAAGGGTTAACGGCCCGATAAATCCGGCAAACTTCCATTCCTTGACCTATATCAAGGCCACATTTTTCCAGCGGTGCTAGAACAGGTTCATAAGCGTGAAGGACGCAGTACCCTTACTGCTTCTGAAACCGGACGGAGCCTGTGTCCTCAGCCCTGGGCTCCGTGTAATAAAGCCGCTGCCACCATCTACGGACACTACACTCCCCCCCAATGTCCGTATCCCCGATGGAGGTGGCGGCTATTTTTTTATTTTTCGACCAGATCAAATATTCGTCCAGCCTCGATCACGTCTTCGGGACGATTAACATTGAAAAACGGGTCAAACACGCCACCGTCAACGGTGACAGGGTTGAAATTGACATGAACAATATGATGACGCGCCGTCCAGCGGTCGATTTTGCGGATATCTTCCACGGTCAGAGCGTGGCGTAGGTCATCGATCAGGCGCACCGGCCACAGGGCGACCACGGGATGGGTTCTGTCCGCCGATTTAGCGCACGCCATGTCAACGCCTTCGCCGGACACAGCAACGGCCAGGCGATCAACCAGATCATACGGCAAAAACGGGGTATCAACGGCGAACGATGCCAGCCACTTAGCGTCCGGGCGATGGGCCGACATCCATTCAAGCCCGGTCAATACGCCCGCCAGAGGACCGGCGAAACCTTCGACAACATCGGGAACAACTGGCAGGTCCAGGCTATCAAAGCGGGCGGGATCGCCTGCAGCGTTAATAATCAAATCCGACACCTGCGGGCGCACCCGGGCAATGACATGTTCGATCAGGGGTTTTTCACCCAGCACAGAGGACGCCTTGTCGACGCCGCCCAACCGCCGCCCCTGGCCACCGGCCAGGATAACCCCGACGATGGTTTCAATCTTTGGGATATCTTGCATTTACTGGTCCCCGTCAGTGCCTTGGGCGTCATAAATAATGCGCTGTTCTCCGGCCAGGGCGACGAAGCGCTTGCCGCGGGCACGACCAATCAGGGTTAGCCCCACCTGACGGGCCAGTTCGACCCCCCAGGCGGTAAACCCGGACCTGGAAACCAGTATGGGAATACCCATTTGCACGGTTTTGATGACCATTTCGCTGGTCAGGCGCCCAGTGGTATAGAAAATTTTGTCATTTCCGCCCAGTTTTTCGCGAAACATATAACCGGCTATTTTGTCGACCGCGTTATGCCTGCCGACATCTTCCATGTACAATAACGGCTGATCGCCCTGGGCCAGCACGCAACCGTGAATGGCCCCTGCCTGCAAATACAGGCTGGGTTGAGTATTAATATTCTTCAACAGGGCATACAGCCCGGACGTGTGAATGATCGAATCGACCGACAAGGTGACATTCTCGATACTTTCCATGACATCACCGAACACCGTGCCTTGGGCACAGCCCGATGTAAGGGTCTTTTTCTTCAGCTTTTCCTCGAAATCCGTTTTGCGTTCCGTGCGCACGACAATGGTATCGATATCTTCATCAAAATCGATGGCGGTGATCTTTTCGTCTGCCGTAATCATGTTCTGGTTGCGCAGGTAACCCAGTGCCAGATACTCGGGATAATCACCGATGGTCATCATGGTGACGATTTCCTGACCATTGAGGAACAGGGTCATGGGTCGTTCAACGGTCACCGAAGTAACGATCGTTGCGCCGTCCTGGTCGATCCCTTCGACCCGCTGGGTCAAGCGTGCATCGTTTGGATCAGGCGCGATTAATATGTCGGTTTTCATCTTCATCCCAGTTTACCTTGGCATTTATGATCGCCGTGGTTGATAACAATGTCGGTTCCGCCAATAATCAGGGGCCATCGATACTAGGCCTATTGAATACCACAAGCCAACCTGGGAAAAGACGATACATGAGCGATTTTCCATCCGCATTGAACGCCGCTCTTTCCCTGCTTTTGAGCGGCGACGCAGCGCTTGGTGAAATCGTTGCCCTGTCGCTCAGGGTTTCCCTAAGTGCTGTTTTCATTGCCACCGTCATCGGCATGCCACTGGGTGCTGCCACGGCGTTGTATCGATTCCCCGGACGCAAGGCACTGGTTGTCCTGCTCAACGCACTGATGGGGTTACCGCCGGTGGTGGTTGGATTACTGGTCTATCTGGCACTATCCCGCATGGGGCCATTCGGTGTGTTGGGGTTGCTGTTCACACCAACCGCCATGATCATCGCCCAGTCGATCCTGATCATCCCGATCATTGCCGCACTAAGTCGTCAGATTGTCGAAGACTTGTGGCGCGAATATGAAGAACAGTTGCGCTCCTTCGGTGCGTCGCCGGGCAGGTCCATGCTGACCTTGTTGTGGGACGGTCGCTTTTCATTGACGACCGCCGTGCTTGCCGGTTTCGGCAGGGCCTCGGCAGAGGTCGGCGCGGTGATGATCGTCGGCGGCAACATCGACCATGTTACCCGGGTCATGACGACAGCCATCGCGCTGGAAGTCTCAAAAGGGGACCTGGCGCTGGCTCTTGGCCTGGGAATCATCCTGATTGTCTTGTCCCTGGCCATAAACGGCACCGCTTTTGTTCTTAAAGATATGGCCGAAAGGCGGCATGCATGACCGAAAATGGGCCGCACGAAAGCAATATACTGCCTCTGGAGCTAACTAATGTTTCCTTCGAAGGTGGCGGGAAACGATTGATCAAGGACTTAAACCATACCTTCACCGCCGGTCCCAGAACGATGATCCTGGGCCCCAACGGTGCTGGAAAAAGCCTCCTGCTCAGGCTTTGCCATGGATTACTGACACCGTCCGCCGGCAGCATTCGGTGGCGCGGGAACCTGGGCGATGATCCTGTGGTCCATCAGGCTATGGTATTTCAACGCCCGGTCATGTTGCGCCGAACCGTCGCCGCCAATGCAGCCTATGCCCTGAGTTTGCGCGGAATCCCGCGGTCCGAACGAAACGACCGGGTGGAAGATGCCTTGAAACGTACAGGCCTGAGCCGACTGGCCGACCACCCGGCGCGGGTTCTGTCGTTTGGAGAGCAACAAAAGCTGGCCCTTGCTCGGGCCTGGGCGTTACGCCCGAAGGTTTTGTTTCTGGACGAACCCACCGCCAGCCTGGACCCGGCGGCAACCCATACCATTGAAGAAGTGATCACGGCCTTTCACGATGCGGGCACCCGTATCATAATGACCACCCACGACCTTGGTCAGGCCCGTCGCCTGGGGGATGAGGTCATGTTCATGCACCGGGGGCGGTTACTGGAATTCAGCACGGCCAAAAAATTCTTCGCGGGCCCCCAAAACGATTTGGCCCAGGCTTTCCTTCGCGGCGAATTATTGTGGTGGAAACGCCGGGATACGCGCCCGAAATAATGTCTTAATGTTTACAACTGGCGCCGATCAGCGTTTCGGTAAGTCCATCACTTTTGCGCGCCGTAAGGTTGACCCAAAGAGTTTGATCGCCATCCAGGATTGTCCAAATTTCAGCATTTTTGGGCGGACACGCCAAGCTGACAATGAGCGACTGTTCAATCTTACTGCGGGATTTGATCTGATCGACTTGTTGTTTCATAGGCACCAGCACATCCATGACAACTTTGTCGGCACTCGCGACCTCGATATTTGTCGTCACCCAGCCGCCATTCGGAGGGTTAACCTGGGTAAAGTTTTTCAGCCATTTAGCTGCTTTTTTCACACGCTCATCATCGCCTCCGCAGGCGCTGACCTGGACCGCAAAAACAACGGCAACGATGAATAGCACGCGAATATTTAGGAACGTCGACAACATCACTCTCCCCCTTTGAGCCCCCGAGTCGAACGTTCTTTATATCACAGGGGCCGGGGGATCACAAATCCACCGAACCTTCCGAACATTTCCCTCAGGCCGCAGTGATATCTTCAATTGCATGGGGTAAGGAGATGATGAAGCGGGCGCCTTCGGCGGTGTTTTCCGCTGCAATCGTACCGCCCATATCAGTGATGATTCCGTAACTGATGGATAACCCCAATCCGGTCCCCTGACCTATATCCTTACTGGTATAAAACGGCTCGAAGATACGTGGCAGAATATCTGGATCTATGCCGCCGGCGCTATCTTCGACAAAAATCCTAACGCAGGTATCTTCGTCGGAAAAGTAAATATGAATGCGATTTTTGTCCCCTGGAGTTTCACGCAACGCATCGCGGGCATTGGACAACAGATTTAACAATACCTGTTCGACCTGAACCTGATGACCGATGATTGAATGGCAGGATTCAGGTTTGTCGACCTGTACATCGATATTGGACAAGCGCAACTGTTCGCCAATCAGGTTGAGAGTGCCTTCAACCATTTTTACGGGGTCCAGGACCTGCATTTCGGCGCCCGGCTTGCGCCCGAAGATACGCATGTGATCGATTATTGCTGATGCCCGTTCAATCTGTTTTTCAACTTTGTCCAGTTTTTCTGACAAATAAACTTGATCAGCCTGATTACTCTCTGATTTCCGCTTAATATTATTCACCGCCATACGAATAACGTTCAGGGGCTGGTTCAGTTCGTGGGCAACACCGGTCGCCATCTCGCCCAACGTCGCCATCTTCGACGACTGGATCAACTGTTCCTGCATCTGCCGGTTTTCGGTAATATCCTGGACCACACCCAGCATATTCAGCGCGTTGCCCTCGCTATCGCGAACCACATCACCCGTTTCCGAAAGCCAACGGACCGTCCCGTCAGGCCAGACAACCCGATGTTCAATATTATACTCGGCCCCGGTTTCAACACAGGCAGTGACCGCACCGGTCACCAGGTCGCGGTCATCGGGATGAATCGCGCCTACGAAATTTTCATAGGTGGTTTCCAGTTTTCCGCGTTCGTACCCGAATAACGGAGCAATCATGTCGGACCAATACAGTTCTCCGGTTTGGACATTCCAGTCCCAGGTGCCAATATTGGCAAACTGCTGACTTACCGTGAAACGCTCTTCACTTTTCCGAAGCGCATATTCGGCCCGGCGGCGTGTTGTCACATCACGGCCCGTACCACGATAACCAATGAAAACCCCGTCATCGTCATACAGGGGAAGGCCATTGACACTGAAGATGATATCCTCGCGCTCGTTGAGCTTGACGGTGTATTCAAAGTCCCTGAAGGGCAAGTGATTTTCCAGGACTGAAATATGCTGGCGCCAGTTCTCGTCCAGAATATCGCTGGACGCCATATTCCATCTCTTGCTTCCTATGACATCCTCAGGGATAGCGCCTATTGCTTCCGGTCCTTTGTCAGAAATAAATGTAAATTTGTGCTTGGCGTCCGTCTCCCAAAACCAGTCAGAAGACGAATCCGTCATATCGCGAAAACGTTTCTCACTGAAACGCTGCTCGTGCTCAATCCTGGTGCGCTCGGTAATATCCATGACAGACCCGGTCATAGTGAGCGCTTTGCCTTCAGGATCCCGTTGAACTTCGCCGTGAGCCCGGATGTGACGGACCTGACCACCGGTGTCGATGATCCTGAACTGAGTGTCGTAAGGAGCGTCATTTTCCAGGGTGTTCGCGACCGCGTGGCCGACTCTTTCACGGTCTTCGGGATGGATTGCGTTAACGAACAGGTCCATGTCAGGCACAACCTCTCCCGGTTCGTACCCAAAAATCCTGAATTGCTCGTCTGACCATTCTTCCGAATCGTCAGATATATCCCAGGTCCAGCTCCCCAAACCGGTCAATTCCTGCGCCTTGGCAAGTGCCGCCTGACTTCTGGACAATTTTTTCAGAGCCGCATCTTTTTCGGCAAATGGGGCTGCATAGAACCGTACGGCATAGCCCCCAATGACCAACATAATCGCCGACAAAACCGCAGCGACAATACCCGACATGATGAAGGGCCGATTAAGCTCGGCAGTATCGATCTTGGCGACCAGCCCAATATTGAGAATGGGAACCGGCTGATAGGATGCCAAAACCTGATGGCCCCGGTAATCTTGAGCAACAATTTCTCCGGTTTTGCCCGACAGTGCCAACTTCATGGGAACAGGAACAAATTCCGGCACCTGGAAATTGATATCGCCCTCAAATCGCGGCTTTCGCAGCAGGGAAATCTTTCCATCGATCAATCTGCCAATCACAAATTCTCCGGTTTCGCCAAATCCGCCGATGGATTTATGGGCGGCAACGATTTGCTCGATAGTCGCCCCGAAAGCACCGCCAGGATGAGAATGCATACTGTTTACGGCATCGAATTCTGCAACGGCCTCCATCAAATGAGCTTGACTGCGAACCATGTGCGTCAATCTGTTCTTGTCTTCATCTACTGCAACTTCAAACAAGATGGCGATTGAAATGGCTGCGGTTGCGGCGCCGATCAGGCAAATCAACACGGGCAACATCAGGGTCGGGCGTTTGGCGAATCTAAGTTTGGTTTTCATGACGATACAATCCTGAAAAGACCTGGAAAGTCAGTTGCCCTGCGGCAGCGTGATGGTTACGGTCGTTCCGGTTCCCGGCGTAGAGATGATTTCCAACCCACCGCTGTGCAGTTCAGCGATCCCCTTGGCCAAGGGCAACCCCAGCCCCATGCCTTCGTTCTTTCGCGACAACGACCCATCCACCTGGCGCAAAGGTTCCAGGGCGGCGGCGATCTGGTGATCAGACATTCCCGGTCCAGTGTCGCTTACGCTGATCGTGGCCTGATTACTATCCAATGCCAAAGACATGCTTACCTCACCCCCGTCATTGCCATACTTGGCGGCGTTTTCGATCAGATGACCAACGGCTTTTCGTAAAACCTGGAAATCGGCTTTAATATCCACCGGGCGTTCGGGCAATTCACAAAGCAAATGCGCGTTCCAGCTTTTCAGCCGGGTTGTGTATTCCGACATAACGGAATCGACAAAATTACTGGCCGAAAAACGCTCAACATCCAGGATCAGATTTCCGGCGGAAATCTCGGACAGGGTCAAGATAGAATCCACGACATCGGCCAAGCGCGTCCCGGCCGAAAGAATATGATCCGCACATTTCAGGGATTTTTCATTGCCTGCGCCCCCCAATTGTTGCTTCAACAACTGCGCAAAGCCAACAATGGCATTTAATGGCGTGTTCAATTCGTGGCTCATCATCTGAAGGAATTCATCTTTCAGCCTGCTGACGACCTTTAGCTCTTCATTATTTTGTTCCAACAACGTGTTTTGTTCGGCCAGATTGTCAGCCATTTTGCGAATTTCTGCTGTTTTTTCGCGAACCTGTTGTTCCAGATGAACCTGGAACAAGCGGTCGTTCGAACGCAGTTTAATCATTTCTTCGGCACGGCGCACGGAATGCAGCAAATGATCAGGCGAAATGGGTTTCGTCAGAAAATCTTCGGCACCCAACTGCAAGGCTTCGATGGCTTCGGCCATGCCGGCGTGGCCCGTGACGACGATGATATAGAGGTCGCGTGACGACCCCGCTTCTGCTTTCAGTTTACGGGCCATTTCCAGGCCATCCATGCCCGGCATACGAATGTCGGTGACGATGACGCCGATAGCCGGATCGCTGGCAACCATTTCCATAGCTTGCACGGCATTGAACGCGAAGACACACGTGAACCCTTCATGGTCGAGTTGCTCGACAACTTCCTCGACAATATCGGGTTCGTCATCAACAATAAGGACCTTGTTCGGTAACACGGTAGCATCCAAGATACGTTTTTTGTCGACCAGACTGGTACTTCTTCTGATCGCGATATTATCCGTGTGTTCCATGTCGCTCATCCTCAAATTATGTTCCGTGCAGGCGCTGTCAACAACTGACCGCAATCGAAGAAGTGGAATATGTCATGGCGATGTTGTTTTCATGTGACCAACATGTTGCTATCATGTGACTAGGTTTATATGGAAAGGTACTGGTTTGCTTTCAACTAAAAGCCAAAATCGGTCACAGCATATTCTGGTCGTTGAGGACGATGAGATGATGCAATCCCTGTTGTCAGCCTATCTTGATAACGAAGGATATAAAGTAAGTGGTGTTGGCACCGGAAAAGAGATGCTGGCCTTTTTAAACATCAATTCCGTCGATCTTTGCCTGCTTGACCTGACGCTGCCCGATGAGGACGGCCTGACCCTGGCCCGGCAGGTTCGGGCACGATCGAACATACCCATTATTATCATGACGGCACGCACCGGGATGGATGATCGACTGACCGGTCTGGACATTGGTGCCGACGACTTCATGACCAAGCCATTCGATCCACGGGAACTCGTGCTCAGGGTCCGCAATGTCCTCAACAGGGGCGGCGGCAGGGGTAACGATGCCCACGATGTCATCGGATTTGCCGGCTGGCAGCTCGATATTTCTGCCCGTTCCCTGGTCGCGCCAGATGGCATCGAAGTTCCCCTAACGGCCGGAGAGTTCAATTTGCTGTCGGCACTGGCACTGGCGCCCAACCGTGTCCTGTCAAGGAATCAACTGCTCGACGCCGTCAATCATAGCGATGAGTCACCATCGGACCGGATGATTGATGTTTTTGTCAGCCGTTTACGCAAGAAAATAGAACGGGATCCGAAGCGACCTGTCTTCATCGTCACCGTGCCCGGCCACGGGTACAAATTTGCCGGTGATACGCAATAATCAAGCAAAATTACCCTCTAAATCCCCTACGAAAGTTAGGGGCGACAATCCCCGAACGAGCGGTTACTCTGCCCGTCCGGACAGGGTAATCCTACGAACCGAACCTGGGACATCTGCGCGAATGACAACTTTACCGATGATCGATCCACACGGACGCACCGTTTCTTATCTGCGGGTTTCAGTTACCGACAGGTGTGATTTCAGATGCCATTATTGCATGTCCGAAGATATGACCTTCCTGCCTAAATCCGATGTGTTGAGCCTGGAAGAACTGGACCGGGTTTGCAGCGCCTTTGTCCGCAAGGGTGTTAAGAAACTGCGCCTGACCGGGGGCGAACCCCTGGTTCGCCGCAATATCATGTCGTTGTTTCGGTCGCTGGGGCGACATATCGAAAACGGCGCGCTGGACGAACTGACCCTGACCACCAATGGCTCGCAACTGGCAAAATACGCCGATGAACTTGTTGACTGCGGTGTCAAACGCATCAATGTTTCGCTCGACACCCTGGATGCCGATAAATTCGCCAAGATTACTCGCTGGGGCAAGCTCGATCAGGTCTTGCGAGGCCTCGAGGCCGCGAGCAAGGCTGGCCTGAAAGTCAAAATCAACACCGTTGCGGTGGCCGGGTTCAACGAACATGAGTTGAGCTCGTTGGTGGGCTGGTGTGGCGAACATGACTTTGACATCACCTTCATCGAAACCATGCCGTTGGGCGACATTGGCGGCAATCGGGCCGAACAATACCTGCCCCTGGACAAGGTCCGACAATCGCTGGCCCAAGACTGGACCTTAAGCGAAAGCAACCACGCGACCGGCGGCCCGTCCCGTTATGTGAAAATCGCTGAAACCGGCAACCGGGTTGGATTCATTACACCGATGAGCCATAATTTTTGCGCCACCTGCAACCGGGTCCGCCTGACGTGTACCGGAACATTGTTTATGTGTCTGGGACAGGACGATGCAGCCGACCTGCGCACACCCATGCGCGCCAGCGAAGGCGATGAACTGCTTGAAGACGCCATTGATGAAGCCATCGGACGCAAGCCCAAAAGCCACGAGTTCTCTATTGAACCCGGAGATGGCCCGCCCGCCCTTGCCCGTCATATGAGCACGACGGGCGGTTAGAAACCGCTTCTGGATGCCTCTGGAAAGTCCCGTTATACTCTGACCCAACGTCAAGGGGGGGTTGATCCGACTGCATGAGAAAAATTCCAAGAATTTCCTTCACCGCCGCTCGCCAGCCCGGAGCCCAAAAGGCCATGAAGCGGCTGAAGGCCATGTATGACCACGTCAAGGTGGACCAGGCCGATGTGATTGTCGCCCTTGGTGGCGATGGCTTCATGTTAAGGACCCTGCATCGGCACCTGAAACATGGCCTGCCCATTTTTGGCATGAACCGGGGTTCCGTCGGCTTCCTGATGAACAAGTATGATGAAGACGGGCTGCCCGGTCGTATTGGAAAGGCGCAATCGGTCGCCGTACATCCCTTGAAAATGTCGGCCACGGACATTGACGGTCACACCAGAACCGCGCTTGCCATCAACGAGGTCTCCTTGCTGCGTCAAACCCGGCTGGCGGCCAAAATTCGCATCATCGTGGATGACGTCGTACGGCTTGATGAAATGATATGCGATGGCGTGATGTTGGCAACACCGGCAGGCAGTACGGCCTATAACCTGTCTGCCCACGGGCCCATTATCCCCATAGGGGCGGGTTTGCTGGCCCTAACACCAATCAGTGCCTTTCGTCCTCGCCAGTGGAGCGGCGCGCTGTTACCCCACGATGCCAAGGTAACCTTTGAAGTGATCGACCCCCATGACCGACCGGTCAGCGCCGTTGCCGATTACACCGAAGTGACGAACGTCACAAAAGTGGTGATAACGGAAGACCGCAGTAAAACCCTGACCATGATGTTCGACCCCGAACACAATTTCGAAGAACGCATCCTGAAGGAACAGTTTCAACCCTGATACGCAGAAGTTCGTGTAGATCTGCCTTTATCGGTGATCGGCCCCGACCGCTTGGGATATATGATCAAAACCATCCGCCTTTAATAACCGGGGCAGGCCAGCGACGATGCGCCCCGGCAGTCCCGGTCCTTCATATACCAGCGCCGAATACAGCTGTACCAAAGATGCCCCTGCCTTGATTTTGCCATAGGCATCAGCGGCCGATGCTATGCCACCAACGCCGATCAGGGGCAGTTTTCCCTCGGTCAATTGATACATTGTTGAAAGCACCCGGGTAGAGGGCTCAAACAACGGGCGACCACTCAGGCCGCCTTGTTCGTTCCGATGCCGGTCGCTCAATTCAGCCGGGCGTTCGATTGTGGTATTGGTCGCAATCATCCCGTCGACTCCCGTTTCCAAAGCGACGGCAGCAATGTCGACCTTGTCTTCTTCCGTCAGATCCGGAGAAATTTTCAGCAACACCGGCGGCGTGGGCCTTGTTTCACCTGTTGCTTCGCCCGCCTCGGCCCGCGCAGCCAAAACCGCCTCGAGCAATTTGCGAAGCGGTTCCCGCCCTTGCAGCGCTCGCAATCCAGGCGTGTTGGGCGAAGATACATTGATAACCAGATAGTCTGCCAGGCCGGACAACCCCAAAACACCCTTCCGGTAGTCGGCAATGACATCCGTACTGTCCTTGTTCATGCCCAGGTTAATGCCCAATATTCCCCGTCCTCGCCGGGCGCGAAGGCGGCCTGCAACGGCCGACAAACCTTGATTGTTAAAACCCATGCGATTAATCACGGCGCGCTCGGCGGGTAGGCGAAACAATCTGGGACGTGGATTTCCCGGCTGCGGACGAGGCGTCACGCTTCCAATCTCCAAAAAACCGAACCCCCACGGGGCAAGGCTATCCACTGCTTCGGCGTTTTTATCGAACCCGGCTGCCAGTCCGACCGGATTGACAAACGTCTTGCCCCACAGTTCCTGTTTCAGCATGGGGTCTGCCTGCACTGTCTTTGGTGCTGGTAAAAGTCCACGTTTTAAAGCCGTAATCGCCAATCGATGCGACGTTTCAGGATCAATCATCCGGAGCAACGGCCCGGCATAGCGATAAAAATTGATCACGACCCCGCCTTAATCATTGAGATCAAAGTCCGGGATATCATCCGGAAACCTGTGATAACCTTGGTCTCCAAGGGGGAGTTCTTCGACGCGAACCACGCAAGCGACAGGCAATGCTCCATAAAGATGTGGAAACAGTTGTCCCGCTCGAGAGGGTTCCCATTTCAGGCTTTCGCCAAGACTGGTCGGGTCGACGCCAAGCAGCAACAGGTCCGATACACCCGCACGGTGACGGGCAGCGCTTTCGGCGACCTGGTCGCGGGTTGAAAAGTGCAAGAACCCGTCCCGCAGGTCGTCCCCTGTTCCTTCATATGTTTTTTCTTCGAGCGCCGAATGCCAGTCGGCACGCCGACACAGATGATAGATGAGTTCGTCAGATTTCATGATGAGATTTTCAATTTCGATTCGCAATTTGCAAAGCAGGCTGCAACGGTCAACGTTCGGTTGAATACCATAGTATATAGCCAAAGCCAATATAGCTCACCACACAAACGCGCCAAGCGCCATGATATTCAAATACACGAATAATTTATCATTACATTCAAGGAGTTAGATCTACTTTTCCTGACTCACGATCTTAGCGTCAAAAAAGTGGCATGGCCTATGCATTGATAGGCATATAACGATTTTTAGGAGAACTGATCAATGGCTATCCTTGATACAAAATGGCAACAGGAACTTGATCCCCCGGTCGGCGCACTGACGCAGACATTCAATTTCCTTGATGGGTTAGCCCAATCGGGATTGGCGGTCGCATCTTACCAGCCATCCCTGGAAATGATTGAGGCCGGTGCAAGCGCCGGCAATATCTCGGCATCGCAGGCAAAGGCAGTTTATATGGCCATGATTTCACATAACG
>Ga0316204_10004379_pt1 | contig 25444 bp, 24 predicted proteins | sample 6monrhotite_MG_2_FD_205661 | JGI IMG/M metagenome (GOLD analysis project Ga0316204, IMG submission 205661) | Microbial mat bacterial communities from mineral coupon in-situ incubated in ocean water Damariscotta River, Maine, United States -... | ecosystem: Environmental > Aquatic > Marine >...
GGTTAACAAGACACTGGATATGGTCCGCCTGGGCGGATTTGGTGATCGCCGTCCGGCACAGCTTTCCGGCGGTCAGCAACAACGTGTCGCCGTTGCCCGCTCTTTGGTTTTTCAGCCGAATTTGGTGCTGATGGATGAGCCTCTTGGCGCCCTTGATAAGAACCTGCGCGAAGAAATGCAGTATGAAATCAAGCACATTCACGAAAACCTGCAAGTGACCATGGTTTACGTCACCCATGATCAGTCCGAGGCACTGACCATGTCGACCCGCATTGCGGTGTTTGAAGATGGTGTCGTGCAGCAGCTGGCGAGCCCAAGCGAACTTTATGAAAAACCCAAGAATGCCTTTGTTGCCGGGTTTATCGGTGAGAACAATCGTCTGTTCGGCACGGTTAAAGGGATAGAGGGCGATTATTGCCAGGTTGAACTTGAAGGTGGTGGCGGCATGGTCCGGGCTCTTAAAGTCAACGCTGGTGGCGTTGGGTCGCGGACTACTCTGTCTTTGCGTCCTGAACGTGTCTCCATCGGTGTCGAGGTCGGCCAAACGGAAAATTCACTGGAAGCAAAAGTCGAAGAACTGATCTATCTGGGCGATCATTTGCGCAGTCGGATCAGTTTGTCCGGTAACAACCAATTCATCGTCAAGGTTCCCAACTCTCATGGGCATGTTCATCTGAAGGAAGGTGAAATTACCCAGATTGGATGGGAAGCGGAAGACTGCCGGGCGCTGGATGGCTGAGGGTGGATCAAGAAAGTACGAAGTTAAATCGAAAATTATTACAAAAGGGAGTTCTAAACCAATGAAGAAAATGTTGAAATATTCAGCGTTCGCGATGGTCGGCATTGCTTTTGCTGGCATGACATCGACGGCAAAAGCCGTTGATCTCAACGTTGTATCCTGGGGTGGCGCTTATACCTCCAGCCAAATCAACGCCTATCACAAACCTTATATGAAGATGAATCCCGGCGTTAAGCTGAATTCGCTTGATTACAGTGGCGGCCTGGCCGAAATGCGGGCCCAGACGGAATCCGGAAACGTAACCTGGGATCTGCTTGATCTGGTTCTTTCCGATGCGATCGCCGGCTGCGACGAAGGCATGTTCCGTCCGATCAAGATTGATTCTGAATTGTCGGCTGCACCTGATGGAACACTCCCTTCGAAGGATTTCCTGGAAGGCACGTTGTTGTCGGAATGCTTCGTTCCACAGATCATCTATTCCACGGTTTTCGCCTACCGTAGCGATGCCTGGGGCGGCAAGAAACCGACCAAAATGTCAGACGTTTTTGATCTCAAAAACTTCCCGGGAAAAAGAGCGCTTCAGAAAAAAGCGATCAATAACCTTGAATGGGCTTTGATCGCCGATGGCGTTCCTTTGGCCAAGGTTTATGAAGTTCTGGACACGGATGAAGGCAAAGACCGTGCGTTCGCCAAATTGGCGACCATCAAAAAAGACGTCATCTGGTGGACTGAAGGCGCCGTGCCGCCGCAGCTTCTCGCTGATGGTGAAGCCGTGTTCGGTACAGGCTACAACGGTCGCTGGTTCTCGGCCATTGCCGAAGAAAAACAACCTTTCGCCATGCTTTGGGATGGCCAGGTTCTTGACATCGATGGTTGGGCCGTTCCTGCCAAAGGCAAGAATGTCGACGCTGTCATGAAGTTCCTGAAGTTTGCCACCGATACGCAGCGGTTGGCTGACCAGGCGAAATACATCTCCTACGGTCCGGCTCGTAAGTCTTCCGGCCCGATGGTTTCCAAGCATGCGACGCTTGGTATCGACATGGCCCCGCATATGCCGACACAATATGCTGACCAGGGCTTCCTCACCGGCTTTGAGTGGTGGGCAGATAATGGCGATGAAATGAACGAACGTTTCGCTGCCTGGTTGCTCCAGTAGGATCAATCTTTTCGGTAAAGCGGGGCAGGGAAACCTGCCCCGCGACCGAAACTTTTAGGGTTACTTATTTTATTAATTTTTAGATTTGAATTTACGAGGGGTTTGCAATGGCAGAGCAAAATACCGGGGGTGAGATTGTCTTAGCCGCCGATGGCACGCCACTGAAAGCCAGCCTGAACAAGGCGCTGCGGAAAAACCGCATCCGCGCCATGTTATTGGTTACCCCTTTGTTTTTGTTTGTTCTTTTTTCTTTCCTTATTCCCATCTTCAATATGACCATGCGCAGTGTCGATAACTGGCACGTTGGCACATTAATGCCCGAAACGACCGCGGCATTGGAAAATTGGGATGGCAAGGAGCTTCCTGACGAGGCGGTCTTCGCCGCGCTGTTTAAGGATTTGCAGGCTGGTGCCAAGTCCCGCGAAATCGGCAAGGTCGGGACCCGCCTGAACTACGAAAAGTCCGGCTTGCGCAGCATGATCACCAGATCGGCCAAGAAAACCCTTAAGATCACCGAAGGACCTTATAAAGAAAAGATCCTGAAGATGAATAGAAGGTGGAGTGAGCTCGAAACCTGGACCGTGATCAAGCGCAACACTGCCCCTTATACGATTGGCTATTATTTAAATGCCGTCGATATGAAGTATGACAAGGACGGCAGTATCATCATGCAGTCCGAGAACAGGCAAATCTATGGCAAGCTGTTCTTGCGCACGTTTGCCATAAGCCTAGCGATTACGTTGATTTGTGTGGTCCTGGCCTATCCCATATCGTACCTGCTGGCGACATTGCCGACACGATATTCCAATTTGTTGATGATCTTTGTGCTGCTGCCCTTTTGGACGTCGCTACTGGTGCGCACAACGGCCTGGATTGCCATGCTTCAAAGCCAGGGGGTGCTGAACGATATGTTCGTCTTCTTAGGCCTTGTCAGTGATGATAATCGATTGCAGCTTATTCACAATTTGACCGGCACGATTATCGCGATGACCCATATCTTGTTGCCGTTCATGGTATTGCCGCTTTACAGCGTCATGAAAACCATCCCGCCAAGCTATATGCGTGCGGCTTTGTCCTTGGGGGCAAATCCTGTGGTTGCGTACGTGCGGGTCTATGTACCGCAAACTCTTTCGGGCATCGGTGCGGGCAGTATTCTCGTGTTTATTTTGTCGATCGGTTACTACATTACACCGGCATTGGTCGGCGGCACCGGTGGCACATTGATTTCAAACCAGATCGCGTACCACATGCAGTCGTCATTGAACTGGGGATTAGCGGGAGCCTTGGGAGCCTTGTTACTGTTCTCGGTTCTGGCGCTCTATTTCCTTTATAACAAGCTCGTCGGTATCGATAACATGAGGTTAGGATAACATCATGGCATTACCCCCATACGCAGGCCCGGTTGAAGTCACGTGGTATTATACGTTCCGCCTTTTGTGTGCTCTGATCTTCATATTCCTGATCACGCCAATCCTGATCATTATTCCGCTCAGCTTTAATGTCGAGCCTTATTTCACGTTTACTAGCGGCATGTTGGCGTTTGATCCTGACGCCTATTCACTGCGCTGGTACGAAGACTTCGTAAACAATACGCAGTGGACCCACTCGGTTAAAAACAGCTTCATCATCGCAATCGCGTCGACGATTTTGGCTACTGTATTGGGAACACTTGCCGCGCTGGGCTTAAGCAAGCCTCATATGCCCTACCGGTCGTTGATGATGGGGCTTCTTATTTCGCCAATGATTGTACCGTTGATCATTTCGGCAGCTGGCATGTACTTCTTTTATTCAAGCATCGGCCTGGACCAGACATATCTTGGCATTATCCTTGCGCATACGGCGCTGGGAACCCCCTTTGTGGTGATCACCGTAACGGCAACGCTGATCGGTTTTGATCAGTCATTGACGCGCGCTTCGGCCAATTTGGGGGCTACTCCGACGACGACATTTTTCAAGGTGATCATGCCGCTGATTTTGCCGGGCGTGATTTCCGGCGCGTTGTTTGCCTTCATCACATCGTTCGATGAAGTCGTTGTCGTGTTGTTCCTGGCGGGCTTCGAGCAGCGCACCATTCCGCGTCAGATGTGGTCGGGAATTCGCGAACAGATCAGCCCGACCATTTTGGCCGTGGCGACTATTCTGGTGTGCATTTCAATCGCCTTGCTGACCGTTCTTGAACTGCTCAGGCGACGTAACGAACGTTTGCGGGGGATCGTTTGATGATCAAACATATTGTTGTTGCTGTTGATTCCTCTCCGTCGTCGGATAATGCCGTGGACATGGGGGTCGGTTTGGCTAAAGCGCACGGGGCCAAGTTGAGTTTCCTTAACGTTATTCGCGACATGCAGTTGCCAGATAGCGTGCTTCGCATGGCTGAAGTCGAACATATTCAAGGCGCGCGTAGCGACGTTTTACGTTTTGTCGGCGAAAAAACCCTGAAACAGGCTGAACAGAAGGCTAAGGAATCCGACCTTAAGGATATCGAAAAGAAGGTCGCCGTCGGTGATCCGGCCTCGGAAATAGCCGATTTCGCTAAAAAGAACAAAGCTGATTTAATCGTCATCGGTACCCGTGGGCACAGCGATCTCAAAGGCATGTTCCTGGGCAGTGTATCGCGCAAGGTGTCAAACTTGGCCCATGTCAACGTTATGATTGTTCGCTAAGTTAGCAACAGTTCGCCAAAACCCTGAATTTTCCCGTTGTACCCGGCCAGTCGCATGGCCCGCCACAACATTGCCTGATTGCTGGTCAGGACAGGCTTCCCCAGGGTTTGTTCCAGTTCCGTTATACAGTTACTGGCCTGCAAGGCGGTACACGACAAGAATAGGGCTTGGGCGTCTTCGTGGTCGGCAGCCACCGCCGCCTCAATGATGGCCGGCACAGGAATACGCCCGACGTCGATGTCACTATCCAAGTTAAACGTCGACATTTTATCAATGGCGATGCCGCATCCTTGAATGAAGCCGGCAAGTGGCTGATTCACGGCGTCCGGGTATGGGGTCAGCAGGGCAATGCGTCCAAGCCCCAATTGTTTCAACCCATCAATGGCCGCGGTGACGGGGGTGGTAACGGGCACGCCGGGTTGCCCGTCGGTTACTCGTTGCATGACCTTTTCCGGCCCAATGGCAATACTTCCAGAGGTACAGGCAAAAGCCATGGCATCCAGTTGTACACCGGGCAAAATATCGTGGGCGGCCTGGGCCAGGCTGTTTTCTACAGCGGCCAGGTTTTCCACTGTCATAGGGTTGTTGTAGGGCACCCGGTTTACAAAGACCGCGACCTGATCGCTTGGTATCAGGCGGTGTAGCAGGCGTTCCAGCGTCAGGTCAGTGCTCAGCAGTATCAGGCCGATCAATTTGCGCCCGCCATCGGTCGTATCGAGTGAATATTTGACATTGATCGGTTGGCTGATCGGACGTTCGTTTATCATGGGGCGTGATCCATGAGTGCTTCTTTGATCGTGGCAGCTGTCCGTTGCAAATCTTTATCGCCATAGTCTTTTGTGGAAACGGCCCCCCATACCGGGCCCGGCCAGGCCGGATCATGTTCGAAACGGGCGATGACGTGTATGTGCAACTGCGGCACTACATTTCCCAGCGCGGCCACGTTGATGCGGGCTGGTGTGTAAATCATGTCCAGAACTCGAGAAACATGTGAAATTTCCGACATAAGGGTCGTCGCATCTGCTGCACTTAACTGATGAATTCCGGTCAAGCTATCCCGCGCGGGGATCAGGATCAACCACGGGTAATTCGCGTCTTTCATCAACCTGACGCGAGATAGATCCCAAGTCGCGATCTCAAGGGTATCGGTGGCAAGTTGAGGGTGCAATGTGAACATCTGGTGATAGTGCCACCAACGTCGATTGACGGGTAATAAAAAATATTCACACTGGATTTTCTCAGGCATGCCCATATGGTACTGGCGATAACAACATGGATAATACCATTGGCCTGGACATCATCGAAGATCAGGGCCGGCATCTGGGTGCAGGTGCAGGTCCGCTTGTGTGACATGAATTGCATTCCTATCTTTGTGCGTCACAAGGGGGATCCCGATGCCGGTAGTATCATGCTCAAACTTGATCGGGGAGCTAGAGGGTGCACGGTGCTGTCCCAGGTCCGCGATCAGGATGGAGCACCGGCCTGGATGCATGGTGGGGGAAGTGAATTACTTCCAGACGCTGATGCCGAAGCCTATATCGAACGTCAAACCGGGCGCGATCCGGATCTTTGGGTGCTTGAAATTGAAGACCCAAACGAACGCTATGTCATTGACGGAAAAATAATTTTGTAATTCTCTGCTCTTAATCCGACACTTTCTCATAGACAGATATCAAAATCAGGTCTAATTGAGAAAATAGGTATTTCGACTGGAGGAACGTTATTGGATGCATTGAAGACTGAAGGACCGCTTCATAAAGTCGCGTTCTTCCTGGCTCAGAGCTTTTCTTTTGTCGCATTTTCTTCTGCTGTCGAGCCATTGCGCCTCGCCAACCGGGTTTCCAATAACAATCTTTATGAATGGAAATGCTTTTCTGCTGATGGTGAAGCGGTGTCAGCCAGCAATGGCGTCAGTGTCAATGTCAACGGCTCGTTCGAAGATTGCCAAAACTACCCCATCGTCATCGTATGCGGTGGGGCCGAAATTCATGTTCAGTTAGATCCAAAAATGGTCTCTCGTTTGCGCCATATGTCGTCCCACGGCGCAACGCTGGGGGCCATCTGTACGGGCAGCCGAATTCTTGCCGAGGCCGGATTGCTTGATGGCTATAAATGCACCATCCATTGGGAAAATCTGAGCGGATTTGGCGAAGAATTTCCCGAGATTGAAGCTACCGACGATTTATTCGAGATCGACCGCAATCGTTTTACCTGCGCCGGAGGCACTGCGGCGCTGGATATGATGCTTCACCTGATCGCCATTCACTTTGGGCACGATACGGCGGCTCTGACCGCCGATCAGTTGATTCACCACCGTATTCGTGATGGTCAGGAACGCCAGCGCATGGCGCTCAGGACACGCCTGAACGTCAGTCACCCGAAGCTTCTGGCGGTGATTTCCTATATGGAAGAAACCCTGGAAGAACCCGTCAGTTGCTCGGAATTGGCGGACAGCGTAAATCTGTCGACCCGGCAACTGGAACGCCTGTTTCGCAAGTACTTGCACCATGCACCAACCCGCTACTATCTCGAACTCAGGCTCAGTCGGGCCCGCTTCTTGTTGTTGCAAACAAGTCTGACGGTTTTGGATGTGGCGTTAGCATGTGGGTTTGTTTCTGCCTCGCATTTTTCCAAATGCTACCGGGAATTTTTCGACCGCACCCCCAGCGAAGAACGTCGCATCGTCGCCTGACACCTTAAGGGAATTATTTGATACTTCGTTCAATTGCCGGATAGCGCAGCATCAGGGTGATCGCCCTGGCCACCATCAATATCATGAGTGATGCCCACAATCCGTGATTTCCAAAGGCCGGGACCAAAATAAACAAAGCACCGACGTAGACGATGACGGCCTGCAACATGGCGTTGCGCATATCGGCGGTGCGGGTCGCGCCAATGAAAATTCCATCAAGCTGAAAGCTCCAGACCGAAATCAGCGGGCTGACCACTGTCCATAAAAGGTAGTCCCGTGCCAGGATGCGAATGTCTGGAATATTGGTGATGGTATCAATCACGAGGCCGCCGAACACGGCATATACCACGGTGAATGCAAGCGCAAAAGCCAGTGCCCACAGGCTCGAAACCCTGACGGCCTGGCGAAACTTCGCCCTGTCTTTGGCGCCGAAATAGCCGCCGGCCAGGGCTTCGGCGGCATGGGCAAACCCATCAAGCGCATAGGCCATGATGCTTTGGAAAATCATCAAGACGGCATTGGCTGCAAGAACCGCATCCCCCATGCGGGCGCCAAGCGCAGTGAAGGTGGCAAAGGATAGTTGCAAACCCAGCGTGCGGATGAAGATATCGCGGTTCACCGCCAGCAGATGAGTCAGCCGTCCTCCATCCAGTATAGCCTGGCGACGCCAGTTTCCGCCAATTCGCTTTAGATTGCGCCGCACCAGATAGCCGCCAATGGTGATGGCACCGACTTCTGATATCAGGGTCGCCCAGGCGACCCCCACAACACCAAGGTCTAACCCGATCACGAACCACAGATCCAGGATGATGTTAACGCCGTTCATGGTGACCTGCATGACAAGGGCAGATTTTGCATCCCGAATTCCGATGAACCAGCCGACCATGGCATAATTCAACAACGCTGCCGGGGCGCCCCATATGCGAATTTCATAATAACTACGTGCCAGATGTTCAACGTCATCACTGGCATCAAGCAGGGCGAAGGCGAATTCACCCAAGGGCCATTGCAGGGTCGTCACCGCCAACCCCAGCAATCCCGCCAACAAGGCCGCGCGGGCAAGGACCGAACGTACTTCGTCGGAGTTTCCGGCACCGAAGGCTTGCGCAGTCAAACCGCCGGTGCCCATGCGCAGAAAACCAAAGCCCCAGTACACGAAGCTGAAAATAAGTGCGCCGATGGCGACACCGCCGATGTAATGTGCGCCGGGCAGATGCCCGACAACGGCTGTATCAACTGCGCCAAGCAGCGGCACAGACACATTGGACAAGATAATGGGTCCCGCCATGTGCCAGACGTCGCGATTCATTGATCCGCCCGTTACGGCAGTGTCAGGTCGTTTTGTTGTCATGTTTCAGATCTTTAGGGCGTGCGTCGTCTGCGGCGCCTGGTTCCATTGGTAGCGCCCGGTATGCTAGCTTCACTGACGGGCAAGGCAACCACTTTCGCCAGATTGGGGTAGGGGCGGGTCTTGTGGGGGAAGGCCATGGCCTCGATGAAGTGGGCTTGAAACGCCGGTTCCACGGCCGTTTCTATCTTTTCGATCCGCCGCACCAGGGATTCGATCTCACCACGGGCGGCCTTGTTTAAAAGTGCGATACGAGCACCAGTGCCTGCCGCATTGCCGGCCGATTGAACCTGATCCAGGGCACAATCGGGAATCAGGCCCAGAATCATGGCGTATTTAACATCAATGTGGCTACCGAAGGCTCCTGCCAGCAAGATCCTGTCCACGGTATCGATGGCCAGCCGATCCATTAATAAACGGGCCCCGGCATAAAGCGCGCCCTTGGCCAGCTGGATCGCCCGCACATCGTTCTGATAAACACAAATTTCCGGCTCACCCGCGCGCAGGAGATAGGAAAAAGTTCGACCGTTGGTGTGATCGTCGGGCTGGATTCTTGGGTTTTCTTTCTCAACAATGACGCCATCGGCACTGATGATACCGCACAGGAACATTTCGGCGATGGCTTCGATAATACCGGACCCGCAAATGCCGGTAATGCTATCGGCGCTGATGGCTTCGTCAAATCCCTCTTCGTTGGACCACAGATCGCTGCCGATAACTTTAAAGCGGGGTTCCAGTGTATCTGGATCAATGCGGACCCGTTCGATGGCACCCGGTGCAGCCCGCTGACCCGATGAAATTTGCGCCCCTTCGAAAGCGGGGCCGGTTGGACTGGAACACGCAAGCAACCGGTCCTTGTTGCCAAGAACAATTTCGGCGTTGGTGCCGACATCGACAATCAGGGTTATATCGTCACGCAAATGCGGGGCTTCGGACAACACCACGGCGGCGGTATCTGCCCCCACATGACCGGCGATACAGGGCAAGATATAGGCACGTGCCTCGGGGTGCAGGGTCAAATCCAGATCCGACGCCGGCAGTTCAACCGCCCGGTCGATGGCCAGCGCAAAAGGTGCGGACCCCAGGGGTACAGGGTCGAGACCCAGCAAAAGGTGATGCATCACCGGATTTCCGACCAGGGTGACGGATAGAATATCGTCGGTACTGACGTTGACTTGGGCGGCGACATCGCTTGCCAGGGTATTCAGGGCCTCGCGCACGACCTGGGTCAGAATTTTTTCACCGCCAGGATTCATCATGACGTAGGACACCCGGCTCATCAGGTCTTCGCCAAAACGAATCTGCGGGTTCATCAATCCTCCCGATGCCAGGACCTCACCGGTAGACAAATCGCACAAGTGGGCGGCGATGGTGGTCGAGCCGATATCATAGGCGATGCCCAAATGGGTTTCGTGGTAACCAGGCCAGACGGCGATGATGCGGCTGTGGTTGCTTATGCCCACGGTGACTTTCCAGTTGCCGTCGCGCAGTGCGCCCTGCATCTCGCGGACCACCCTGTTGTCAGCGATCAGGTCAGCCAGCTTCCATTGTTCGAACAGCGCTTCTTCAAGGCGCCTGAGATCACCAGAAGGTTCATCCATGTCGGCTTCGGTGACTTCGACATAGTGCAAGGTGATGGTGGGGTCAGTAATGATGTCGCGGGCTTCGGCACGTTTGCGCACGACTTGGCGGTGAACTTGACTTTCTTCAGGGACATCAATCACCACATCACCTTTGATGCGGGCTTGGCACCCCAGTCTGCGACCTTCTTTCATGCCCTTTACATTGCGATAATGCTTCTCGGCTATTTCGGCGTCCGTCAAATGATCCGCCGCCGAAGTAATGCCGTACTTGGCGAATTCTCCTTCAGCGACATTGATCTGGCAACGTCCGCAAATACCGCGACCGCCGCAGACGGTATCCAGATCGACGCCCAACTGGCGCGCGGCATCCAGAACCGATGTCCAGCGGGGGAATCTACCCTGCTTGCCCGAAGGCGAGAAGACCGCCAGGATTGTATCGTCGTCAGCCACCGCGTCGGCGCCTTCTACTGCCGCCGCCGCGTCCGCCGCCATCTCCGGCCTCGGCACCGGGTACGGCTTCACGAAACTTCCTGATCCAGCGGCCGCAGTTGGGGTCGTGGCCCATCATCACATCGGCCGCCATGATGGCGTCGGTGACTTCCTTGTGCAGGGGATTGGTTATGGCCGAGGTCAGCCCGGCGCTCATGGCCATGGAAATAAAGGCGGCATTCAGGCCATTGCGGTTGGGCAGGCCGAAACTGACATTGGATGCGCCACCGGTGGTGTTGACCTTTAATTCCGTGTGCAACCGGTGCAGCAGCCTAAACGACACCGCCCCGGCGTCGTTTAGCGCCCCAACAGGCATGATCAACGGATCAACCACCACATCACAAGCCGGGATGCCATAGTCAGCGGCATGGTTGACGATTTTTTTTGCGACCTCGAACCGCACATCGGGGTCTTCAGAAATACCGGTTTCATCGTTGGAAATGGCAACCACCGCGGCACCGTATTTTTTGATCAGCGGCAATACGGCCTCCAGGCGTTCTTCTTCACCTGTTACGGAATTGACCAGGGCCTTGCCTTTGTACACGGCCAGTCCTGCTTCCAGCGCTTCAACGATGGATGAATCAATAGACAGCGGTACATCGGTCAAAGATTGCACCAGTTGAATCGATTCGGCCAGAATTCTCGGTTCATCGGTCATGGGAATGCCGGCGTTGACATCCAGCATATGGGCACCGGCTTCGATTTGGGCCAGGGCATCCGATTGCACACGGGAATAGTCTCCGGCAGCCATTTCCGCAGCCAGTAGCTTGCGACCGGTCGGGTTGATGCGTTCGCCAATGATCACGAAGGGGCGATCAAAACCTATGACGACTTCGCGGGTGGCGGAACTGACGATGGTATCGGTCATGGCGGGTGATGCTCCTGTCACATTTTAGTTCGAATTACCTGTTTAAGGTTCCTCGAGAACACGGACTTTCCCCTTAGCGACATGTTAACGACGGATGGCGGCAGCGGCTATGAATCACTCTTGGCATCAGCGGCTAAATCAGCGGGATTTGCCTCCTTGCGCCAGGGCTTGCGGCCTCGCAAAACGCCAGATCGATGAACGATATCGGCGACGTGTTCCTCCTGCCGGTAGGCCATGACATGAATACCCGAAATTCCAGCCATGTCGTGTACTTGCTGGATTATCTCGATACAGATATTGCGTCCTTCCAGCTTTTGATCCTTGGCACCTTCAAGGCGATCGATGATGGCATCGGGTATGTGGATGCCCGGCACATTCGCCCTGATCCAGCGCGCCGACTTGGCCGATGCCAGTGGCCCGACACCAGCCAGGATAAAGCACTTGTCATCCAGGCCCTGATCGCGGACCTGGGTCATGTATTGCGCCAACATGGGTACGTCGAAACAATATTGGGTTTGTATGAACTGGGCCCCGGCGTTGATTTTTTTGGCCAACCGGTGGACCCTGAAGTCGTGGGGCGGGGCGAAGGGGTTTGCCGCCGCACCCAGAAACACTTTCGGCGGCTCGGTGATTTTGCGTCCCGACAGAAACTGGCTTTCATCCCGCATCATGCGAATGGTCGTCAGCAGGGACATGCAATCCAGGTCAAACACCGGCTTAGCACCAGGTTGATCCCCGGCCTGTACGCCGTCTCCGGTCAGGCACAGGATATTGTTGACGCCCATGGCAGCTGCCCCCAGCACATGTCCCTGAATGGCGATGCGGTTTTGGTCACGACACGAAATTTGCATCACGGGTGCATACCCGACGCGGGTCAACAGGGCGCATATGCTAACCGATGACATGTGGCAGTTGGCGCCCGAACCATCTGTGGCATTGATGCCGTCGACCCAGCCTTCAAAGACGCTGGCCCGATTGTAGACATCGTTCGGGTCGGCAGAATCCGGTGGATTCAGTTCGGCGGTAACGGCAAAATCACCGCGTCTGAGAATCCTTTCCAGACGGCCCCGGGACGAATGACCCGGCAATGGTGGCAAGGGGGCATTGGGGTCGAATGTCGCTTCATCCTGGTTCATGTCACTCATTTTGTACCGCCTGTTTGCGTGCATAGGCCTGTTCGGCAGTGGCGCGCAACCACGATGATGTCCCTCGCAGGCTTTGATCGGGCGGCATCTGGACGATACTAATGTCGCCCCCGTTCTTCATCATCAGGCTGCCTTTCCAGGCTTCTGTCCAGACACATGGCATATCGGGTTCGACCTCACAATTGCCATCGGGGCGCACACCTCCACAGGGGCCGTTGCGCAATGATTTTGGGCAATTCATGGGGCACGACATGCCCGTGGATGACAGGACGCATTTGCCGCACATGCGACAATCGAACAAAACGCCTTTGACCCGGCTTTCAATGGCGACGATCGGGCGTTCGATCCGTTCATAACCAATCAGGTTCCATAAGGGATGCAGACCAAGCAGGAGATCGGCGAAGAATGTATAGAAAGCTTCAAGCAGCCGGGCGTGGCGAACCGACCATCTGCGGATCGTATATTTGCGGGCACTGCGTCCGATAACGCTGGTGCCGCCGGGTTCGTAGATAGGGTTGGGTGCCATTTAAGCGGTTTTCCGGCCTTTGTTGTTGATCAGTCCGGTCAGGCGAATTTCGTCATAATCAGATTCTAGTCGGGTGACCGCAGCAGTCGCTTCGGCTTCTATATCGGGTCCGCAAGGTTCAGGCGAGCTTTTTCGCCACCCGGTCAGGTAATCATCCGTACCGTGACAGCCGGCGCGCATGGCGGCACTGTCGATGGCCTCCTGGAAATGATCGGAAAGTTGTCGTTTGGCCTTCTTGCGCCCTTCGGCAACGATCACCTGGGCTGGTATGTCACGCCAATAAACGATTGATATCGTCGCCACCTGGGTTTTCTCCTTCGTTTGTGTTTGCCATGAAGTCGGCTAGGCCTCCCATGCCGGTGAACCGGTATTCATAGGATAACCCCAGTTGATCCGCCGCGGCCTTGGCGCGAACAACCAATTCCGGATCATCACTTTGGGCCAGATAGATCAGTTTGTTGTAGTTGCCAAAATAGGCATCCCGAAGTTCCGGATGACGGTCCAGGCCCAAGCCCTCAATCACCAGTTGCCTGAATTGGCGAACCAGATAATCGGTCAGGTAAAAGGTGCCGGGATCGGCCTCGCTTAGGGCGCGGAAGTTTTCCGCACCGGCGTAAAATTCATAGCAATGCGGGCCGGCGATGCGTTCGACACCTTCTTCGGCCAGTACGGCATCAAGCAGGCCGCCCGTGCCACAGTCGCCGTAGACCACCAGAATTTTTTCAAACGCCGCTTTGTTTTCACGAATTTTTTGCCGGACACCTTCGGGAATGTCGCCAGGTGTATTGTGCAAAATCGCTGGCAGGCACTGCACGGCTATATGCTGCCAGTCATGAATTTCGATCAGGTCCGTGATTTCACGCGCCAACGCGCCACAGGCGATCAGCAATGTATTGGTTGGCTGCGCCATAACGAAACTTTTCAGGCGGATCAGGCCATTGCCGCCATTGCCGACCCTTGACGACGGCTCATGACATCCTTCGCCGTTTCCACCGCCATTGCGGCGTCGCGGCAATAGGCATCAGCACCAATGCTTTCTGCAAAGGCTTCGTTCAAGGGGGCGCCACCGACCAGCACTTCGATATCGTTGCGGATACCTTTTTCGACCAAGGCGTCAATAACGACTTTCATGTAGGGCATGGTCGTTGTTAGCAGCGCCGACATGCCAAGGATGTCGGGTTGATGTTCTTCGATGGCTTCGAGAAATTTTTCCACTGAATTGTTGATGCCCAGATCGATCACTTCGAAACCGGCACCTTCCATCATCATGGTAACGAGGTTCTTGCCGATGTCGTGAATGTCGCCCTTGACTGTACCAATGAGCATAGTGCCCATCTTTGGAGCACCCGTTTCGGCCAACAGTGGTTTCAGAATGACCATACCCGCCTTCATGGCGTTGGCTGACAGTAGAACTTCGGGCACAAACAAAATGCCGTCACGGAAGTCGACGCCGACGATGCGCATGCCTTCAACCAGGGCTTCGGTCAATACCTTGTAGGGATCCCAGCCGCGCTCGAGAAGAATATTGACACCCTCGACAATTTCTTCCGCCAGGCCATCGTACAGATCGTCATGCATCTGGCTGACGAGCTCTTCGTTACTCAGGGTCGACAGGTCCAGATCGTCTTCGGTCTCATCCATCTTTAAACACTCCCAAATGGGCCAAGGCAAACGGGAAGCACCACGTTACCGATTATAAGAAAAAGCTAATTGAAAATGCGCCGTCAACTGTCTTAACGTGGACATGAACTTATCGAAAACCGACATTTTCAGGCTCGAATTTTCTCATTGTTGGGATCATAGGGGCTTTCGGGCAGCACTGTAGCTGCGAATCGCTTGCCAAGTATCTCGATTTCAAGTTCGGTGCCAGGGGTCGCCAGGTCTGGACGGACCATAGCCAGGGCCAGCGATTTACCCAAACGCCAGCCATACCCACCGCCGGTCGCCCGGCCGACAACATTGCCATCTTTAAGGATCGGATTATTGCCAAGGGCATCGGCATCTTCGGTTCCTATAACTTCCAAGGTTGCGAATGCGCTTGTAAATCCTTTGGCTTGCCAGGCGGCGAGAGCTTCCTTGCCGGTGAAGTCGGCTTTGTCCATTTTGACAAAACGATGCAGGCCAGATTCAAACGGCGCGTATTCGATCGACAGTTCGGTGCCGACCAGTCGATAGGATTTTTCGAGCCGCAGGCAGTCCATGGCACGAATGCCGAAGGGCTTCAGGCCCAGGTCTTCGCCGGCTGCCATCAGGGCATCAAAAATATGGTTCTGGTATTCCATGGGGTGGTGTAATTCCCAACCCAGTTCGCCCACAAAATTGACCCGGACCGCCAGGCTTGGCGCCATGCCGACGGTGATCTGTTGGCCTGATAGCCATGGGAATGCAGCGTTGGAAAAATCAGCCGTGGAAACCCGTTCCATGAGCGTGCGCGCCTTTGGTCCAGCCAAAACCAGCACGCCGATCTGATTGGTAAGTTGATCAAAGCGCACGGAGCCGTCATCTGGCATGGCTTTTTGCAGGTAGTCGTGATCCAGGCGTTGCATGGCCCCGGCTGAAACCAGATAGAAGCTGTCCGCCGCCTCGCGCATGATGGTGAATTCGGAATGGACGCCGCCATTTGTATTGAGGGCATGGCAAAGCCCGATACGGCCGATTTTTTTGGGCAGGGTGTTTGCGATGAAGCCTTCAAGGAAACTTTCTGCGCCGGCACCGGAAATGCGGCACTTGGCGAATGCCGTCATATCCAGCAGGCCAACGTTTTGGGCGACGTTCTTGCATTCATTTCCCACGTGCGGGTGATACGCCGAATGGCGGAACGACCAGTCGTCTGTTTGTTCTACACCTTCGGGGGCGAACCAGTTGGCCCGTTCCCAACCAAACTTTTGACCGAACACTGCGCCCAGATTTTTCAGGCGATCATAACAAGGTGCCGTACGCAGGGGGCGGCCATCTTCGCGCTCTTCGTCCGGGTAATGGACTACGAAAACACTGCGATAGGCTTCTTCGTTTTTGACCTGCAAGAAAGGTTTGGTCGCATAATCGCCAAAACGCCGGGGTTCTACGCCCAGCATGTCGACCGTTGGTTCGCCCTCGACGATCCATTCGGCGAGTTGCCAACCGGCGCCGCCCGCCGCAGTAATGCCGAAGCTGTGCCCTTCGTTAAGCCAGAAGTTTTTAAGCCCCCACGCCGGGCCGACAATGGGGTTGCCATCAGGCGTGTAACAAATAGCCCCGTTGTAGACTTCTTTGACGCCGACCTCGCCAAATGCCGGGACACGGTTTATGGCGGCTTCGATGTGCGGTTCCAGGCGTTCCATTTCTTCTTGGAACAGTTCGTATTCGCTTTCGTCGCCAGGGCCATCCACATAGCAACACGGGGCGCCATCTTCATAAATGCCCAGAATCAATCCACCGGCTTCTTCGCGCAGGTACCAGCTGCCATCGGATTCCCTGAGAACGCCCATTTCCGGCAGGCCCTGTTTGTGGCGGGCCAGAATTTCCGGGTGCGGTTCGGTGACGATGAACTGGTGTTGAACCGGAATCACAGGAATGTCCAGGCCGACCATAGCACCGGTTTTTCGCGCAAAGTTGCCCGAAGCCGATATGACGTGTTCGCAGGTAATATCACCCTTGTCGGTGCTGACAACCCATTCACCGTTTGCCTGTTGGGCTATCCCGGTGACCGATGTATTGCGATATATTTCGGCGCCCCTGTCGCGGGCACCCTTGGCCATGGCCTGCGTCAGATCGGCAGGCTGGATGTAGCCATCGTCCGGGTGGACCAAGGCACCGACCAGATCATCGATATTGGCCAATGGCCACAATTCCTTGATCTCATCGGGGCTGATAAACTTGTAGTTGACGCCGATGGTCTGGGCGACACCGGAATACTGGTAGTATTCATCCATACGATCCTGGTTCATGGCCAGGCGGATATTGCCGACGGTTTTTAACCCGACGTTCTGTCCTGTCTCGGCTTCCAATTCGCCATACATCTTCACCGAATACTGGTGCAGCTGGCCGACGCTATAGCTCATGTTGAACAGGGGCAGCAGCCCCGCTGCATGCCAGGTAGACCCCGAGGTCAGTTCCTTGCGTTCGCAAAGCACAACATCAGTCCAGCCTTTTTTTGCCAGATGATACAATGTCGAGACGCCGACGACGCCGCCTCCGATTATGACTGCGCGTGCGTGGGTCTTCATGTACTCTGTCCCCTGAAGTAAATATCTTGCCTAACGCTCGGAATTTGATGGTTTTTCGTAGCAAGTGTGACCTTCTACCGGCTGATCACCTTACGACGCCCGCTGTCTGTTTTTCGCCATGTCTGCCTGCAAATGGATGACGGAGTTGAAACAGAGGGAGGCGAAAGCGGCAAAATGAGAATTTAGAGCCGGGGTTTATATGCAAGACATAATTATTCCAGGGAAGATCAACATGAACGAGCCGACGACGACAGAAACAGGTGGTACGCGCAGGCGTGGTCGCGATGCCAGGCGTGTGGCCCGTGGCGATCGCATGGCCGTTTCTCAGCCCTATATCAATCGAAAAATTCCGCCTACTGAAATGCTGGATGAGGAAGGTCTTTTGTTGATCGAGGCCAACGCCGAAATCGTTCTCGAAGAAATCGGCATCGAGTTTCGGGATGATGCGGAAGCCTTGGCGCTTTGGAAAGGTGCCGGGGCAGATGTTCAGGGTGAACGGGTGCATATCCCCAAGGGGCTGGCGCGCAAGTTGATATCGACGGCACCGTCACAGTTCATTCAACACGCACGCAATCCGGCGCGCAACGTCCAGATCGGCGGCAATGCCACGGTGTTTGCGCCGGTGTATGGCCCCCCGTTTGTTCATGACCTGGATCAGGGCCGCCGCTACGGTACCATCGAAGATTTCCGCAACTTCGTGAAACTGGCCTACATGTCACCGGCCATTCATCATTCGGGCGGCACCGTTACCGAACCCGTTGATTTGCCGGTTAACAAGCGGCATCTGGACATGATCTATTCCCACATCAAATATTCCGACAAACCGTTTATGGGGTCCGTCACCCACCCCGAGCGGGCGGCCGATACGGTGGCTATGGCGGAAATTGTTTTCGGCAAGGAATTCGTCGCCAACAACGCGGTCACGCTCAGCCTGATCAACGCCAATTCACCGATGACGTTTGACGCCACCATGCTGGGGGCGCTGAAGACGTATGCCCGGGCCGGCCAACCAACCATCGTTACACCATTCATAATTGCAGGGGCCATGGCGCCTGCTTCGGTCGCCGGTGTTTTGACGCAGGCTCTGGCCGAAGGCATGGCGGGGCTGGCTTTCACGCAACTGGTCAATCCCGGCTCGCCTGTGGTGTTTGGCCTGTTTTCTTCTTCCATGTCCATGCAGTCGGGGGCTCCGGCTTTTGGAACGCCGGAACCGACAAAGGTCATCCTTGCCGCCGCGCAGCTTGTCCGCCGATTGGGCGTGCCGTTTCGTTCAGGCGGGTCGCTGTGTTCGTCAAAGCTGCCCGATGCGCAAGCGGCTTACGAAAGTGCCCACTCGATCTGGCCGACCATCATGGGCGGGGTTAACTTCGTCTTGCACGGGGCCGGATGGATGGAAGGGGGCCTAAGCAGTTCGTACGAAAAATTCATCATGGACGCCGATCAACTGGCGATGATGGAGGTATTGGCATCAGGGATTGATTTGAGTGAAGAAGGTCAGGCCATGGACGCCATCCGCGAGGTCGGGCCGGGCGGTCATTACCTGGGCTGCGCCCACACCCAGGCCAATTTCGAAACAGCCTTTTATCGTTCGCCCGTCGCCAACTATGAATCTTTCGAACAATGGCAGTCCGAAGGATCGCTCGACGCTGCTACGCGGGCCAACGGCATCTGGAAAGAAATGTTGCTCAAATACCAGGAACCCGCCATAGATCCCGCCATAGATGAAGCGCTGTGCGCTTTCATCGATGAAAAGAAGGCGGCGTTCCCTGATTCCAATATCTGATCCAGGCGACTTGATATAGGCTGCCTATATGTCGTTCAGCATCGAATTTGGCGAACATATTCTGGATATGCTGGCACCGCTTGGCGCGCTCACCCTCAAGCGGATGTTTGGCGGTGCGTGCATCAACTATGGCACGGCGACGTTTGCATTGATGTTCGATGACACCATTTACTTCCGGGTCGACGAGAAAAATATTGAACGATTCCGGGAAGCCGGTTCAAATCCCTTTAGCTATACTGCCAGGGGCAGGGAGGTCGTTGTCGGTTCCTATTATCTGGTTCCTGATGAAGCGCTGGACGATCCGGACGAATTGCTGGGTTGGGCCCGGGGCGCACTTGATGCGGGATTGAAAGTCGCGCAGGAAAAACAAGGAAAGACAAATGGACGAAAATAGTAAAATAGCCCAGCGGGTCCTTGATTTTTGGTTCGGCCATGAGGATTCAGACGTATTTGGCACCAATCGACCCGAATGGTTCTTAAAAGATCCTGAGTTCGACGCGGCCATACGCGAAAATTTTCTGGGCGATGTGGAAGCGGCATTGGCGGGCGATCTGGATTCACTGGGGGATGACAACGGGCAAAACTGTTTGGCCCTTCTGATTTTACTCGATCAGTTTCCACGCAACCTGTTTCGCGATACTGCACGGGCTTTTGCGGGGGATGAACGGGCGCGCATGCTAGTCAATTGGGCCATTGATCTGGGCTTTGATCAGCAAACCCCCTTGTTTCAGCGGTTTTTCTATTACCTGCCCCTTGAACACAGCGAAAATCTGGATGATCAGGTGCGGTGTACTCAACTGGTGACGGCCATGAATGACGAAAACTTGCTAAAATACGCGGTCGCCCACCGCGATATCATCGTCCGTTTCGGACGCTTCCCGCACCGGAACAAGGCATTGGGGCGGACCAGCACGGCAGAAGAACTGGAATTTCTGGAAGGACCCAATTCTTCTTTTTGAATGGGCGACGTTTTCTGTCGCTTTGCCATCATGACAAAGAGTAAAGGTGGGGGATGGAGAGCTCTAAAAACCCCGAAACCGCCCTGTGGTTCAGGCAGCGTTTGAGCCGCCATGTGTCGGAAGTCCTGCGTCTGTCGTGGCCGGTTATCATTTCGCGCGCAAGCCTGATGACCATGGCGCTGGTCGATACCATTATGGTCGGCCAGTACGCGACCAGTGAATTGGCTTACCTAAGTATTGGCATCATGCCATTTATGCCGGTATTCCTGATCATGTTGGGGATGGTCATGGGCACGGTGGTGGTGACATCAAGGGCCTTGGGTGCGAACCAGTTCACTGAATGCGGCGCTGCGTTGCGGCGCTCGTTGCCCTATGCTTTTGCGCTGGGTATGTTGGGTTTCGGGGTCTCGTTTTTCGGCGAGGAACTCTTGCTTCTAAGTGGGCAAAGCGATGATCTGGCCTATCACGGCGGCCGGATCATGTTCATTCTTGGCATGGGGCTACCGGCTTATCTGGTTACGGTCACCTGTTCACTGTTTCTTGAAGGCATCAAACGACCAAAACCGGCAATGGTGGCAATGTTGGTGGCCAATATTTTCAATGTCGGGCTGAACTGGGTGTTGATTTATGGCCATCTGGGCATGCCAGCGCTAGGGGCCGAAGGTTCGGCCATCACATCTGCTTCGTTAAGGTGGATGCTGGCCGTGACCATCCTTATTTATATCTGGACCATGGCCGATCAGGAAAAATTTGGTATCAGGCTGGCCCCGGCTCAAGGCTGGCGGACATGGGCCGAACAGCGTCGTATCGGGTATTCAGCGGCCGTCAGTATCGGAGGCGAATCCGTGTCGTTTGCGATTATTGGCTTGTTTGCGGGGTGGTTGGGCACGGTGCCGCTGGCCGCCTATTCGATCACCTACAATTTGATTTCCATGGCGTTCATGGTCTCCCTTGGGGTTGGTTCGGCGACCGTGGTGCGTGTCAGCATCGCGCGCGGTCGTAGCGACCTGGCCGATATGCGTCTGGCGGGGTGGACAGGGCTTGGCGTCAATTCGGTGTTTATGGGGATGATTTGCCTGTTCTTTATATCTGTTCCGGCGGTGTTGGCATCGGCCTACAGCGGGGACACGGCGGTTATTGCTATCGCCGTGCCGTTGATCGCTTTTTGCGGCATTATCATCATCGTCGATGGCGGGCAATCGGTGATGGTCAGCGCCTTGCGCGGCAGTGGCGGGATCTGGTCACCCGCCATCATCCAAACTTTTGCATATGTCGGCGTCCTGATTCCTTTGGGATGGTATTTGGGTATTCATCGTGACATCGGGGCCTTGGGGTTGTATCAGGCGACTTTGACCGCCAGCCTGGTGTCGCTTTCGCTACTGTCGGCACGGTTTTATTGGGTCGGTCGTCAGGCCTTGACCGGGGAAGTGAAGAATGGCTGAAGTTACCGGACTTGTATTACCGTTTTTCGGACTGATCCTGCTGGGGTTCATCGCTGCAAAATTCGCCAAGCAGCCAGAACACGCCATGGGCTGGCTGAATACCTTTATCATTTACCTGGCCCTGCCGGCGCTGTTCTTCAAACTGCTTTCCAAAACGCCCATTGAACAGTTGGCAAACTGGGAATTCGTCACCACTAATATTTCAGTGACATTTGTTATTTTCGCTCTGGTCTTCGCCATCGCCAACTGGGTCCGGCGATCGGGAATCCCCGACGCAACCATTCAGGGGCTTGCGGGGGCCTATGGTAATATCGGTTATATGGGGCCGGGCTTGGCGATCCTGACGTTTGGCGAAAAGGCGGCGGTGCCGGTGGCGCTGATTTTCTGTTTTGAAAACATCATGCATTTCACCGTCGCCCCGACCTTAATGGCCATCGCCGGGGGGAAAAGCGGCGGGCTGTCAGCCCTGGCGTTACAAGTGGTGCGCAAAATTGTCTTTCATCCATTCATCATTGCCACGGTATTCGGGGTCGGTGCTGCCGTGTTGGGCATTACGCCGCCCGTGCCGATCGAACGATTGATCGGTTATCTGGCCCAGGCCGCCGCACCGTGTGCGCTGTTTGCCATGGGGGTGATCCTGGCGCTCAGACCCTTGAAACGGGCCCCGGTGGAACTGACCTTCATCGTGCCGGTCAAGTTACTGGTGCATCCGGTATTGATGTACGTGGCACTTAGTTGGGCTGGTGATTTTGAGCCGGTCTGGGTTTATACCGCCGTGCTTTTATCGGCATTGCCCACCGCAACGAATGTCTTTGTTATTGGCCAGCAATATGGTGTGTGGGTCGAACGGGCATCGGCAACGATCCTGGTCACCACGGTGCTGTCGGTGCTATCGGTCTCGGCGTTGTTGTACGCCATAACATCGGGCCTGATGCCGGCGGATCTGTTTCCGAAAATGCCCTAGTACGACGCGTAGACCTTTGCCGATCCGTCAGATCTGAATAGAAGGACGTCGTATTTGTCTACCGAGCCGACCTCCATGCCGGGCGATCCGGCAGGCATTCCGGGAACGGTAATGCCCGCAACTTCCGGTTTTTCAGCCAACATTCGCGTCACGTCCGCAGCCGGGACGTGGCCTTCGACGACATAGCCATCGACCATGGCGGTGTGGCAGGACTGGAATGGATCTGGAACACCAAGCACTTTTTTGATGGCTTCCAGGTCATCAACATTTTTGCTGACAACGGTATAGCCGTTGGCCTTCATGTGATCGACCCAAGCCGAACAACATCCGCAGGTCGGGGATTTATACACAGTAATTTCCGTCGCCTGGGCCGTGGCCGTCATGAAAACCATGCTGAGGGCGAAGATTACAGGTAAGGACAGTCGCTTGATTATATGTTTCATCATGCCAAACACGATAGGCGCAGTTGTCGTGCTTGTCAGCCGGTAATTACGCCAATGCCGTATTCGTTTCCTGCATCTTCCAGCCACGCCCACAGGTACTCGGCGAAGCTGCGGTGGACGTAGACGTGATAGGTCGGTGCGCCGGTGCCTTTGTGCTGTGCCGTTTGGTGGATCATCACGTGGGCCAGCGCCAGGGTCGATTGCACGCACTGACCGGGGCCGAAGCTGCGGGGGTGGAAATCGATGTTGCAGCCCTTCATCAGGACTTGGCGCGCGTACTTGCCTGATAGCTCGATAATGATCCGGCTATCAGAAACATCGACGATCGCCACGTGCTGGTCGGCCAATTTATCTTCAAGGTTCGTTCGTGTTTTTGCCGCGCCATCTGGTGCTGTGACGATCAGCCATTCATCCGGGCCCATCCATAAGGCCGATTTGCGTCCTTTGCCCGTGGCGGTGTTGGCGGTGACGGGCAGGGCAAAACCGAGCACTTTTTCGACGGCGCTTGAAAAAGCGGTATCGTCCGTATTGCCGCGCAAACAGATCATACCGAAATTCGCATGTTCGCCCATCCTGACTCCGGCGTTGGCGTCGGATGCTCTGGCACTAAGGCCCAGCGGGGCAAGGGCGCTTTGCCTGAGATAGCTTTCAACCATTGAGGCGTTCTCCCTCGGGGTCGAAAAACACGGGGCTTACGATTTCCGCACTGATGGTTTTGTCCTTCAAAGGGGCATGGATGGTCTCGCCCATGCGGCTGTGCCCACCCTTGACCACGGCAAGGGCGATGGATCGGCCCAGGTTGGCGCTGAAATAGCTTGATGTGACATGCCCGATCATTTCCATGGGCGGCGCGCTTTTCAATTTTGATACCAGTTGCGCGCCTTCGGGCAGAACCACGCCCGGTTCGCGCGTTAGCAATCCAACCAGCTGCTTGCGACCTTCACGCACGCAATCGGATCTGCTTAAAGATCGCCGACCAATGAAATCCTTGGTTTTTGAGACGATCCAATTCATGCCCAGATCCGGTGGTGTCATGGTGCCGTCGGTTTCCTGCCCGACTATGATATAGCCTTTTTCGGCCCGTAGAATGTGCATGCTCTCGGTGCCATAAGGAGTGATGCCATATTTTTCCCCGGCGTTTATAAGTGCCGTCCAGACGGCTAGTCCATAGTTGGCGGCGACATTGATTTCAAAAGAAATTTCGCCGGTAAAGCTGATCCGGAAAATGCGTGCCGGGATGCCGCAGACGGTGGCATTTTGGAAGCTCATGAACGGAAAGGCATCGCCCGAAAGGTCGATATCTGTGAATTCAGCCAGAAGATCGCGCGCCTTTGGGCCGCAAATGGTCATGGTCGACCAGTATTCAGTGACCGAATTGCAATAGACCTTCAGGTCGGGCCATTCGGTTTGCAGCCATTCTTCCAGCCACGCCAGCACCCGTGCCGCGTTGCCCGTCGTGGTCGTCATGTGAAAATGGTTTTCGCCAAGGCGGGCGGTGACGCCGTCATCCATGACCATGCCGTCTTCGCCCAGCATCAGGCCATACCGGCATCGTCCGATGCCAAGCTTGCTCCAGGCGTTTGTATAGATACGATTGAGGAATTCCGCCGCATCCGGACCCTGAATATCGATCTTGCCCAGTGTAGATGCATCGAGAATAGCAACGCCGTTGCGCGCCGCCAGACATTCCCGGTTCAGTGCGTCCTGCATGGTTTCACCGGGTTTGGGATAATACCACGGGCGTTTCCACTGGCCGACATCTTCGAACATTGCTCCGTTGTTCTGATGCCAGTGATGCATTGCTGATTTTCGCGCAGGATCGGAAAATTCGCCGATGTCGCGCCCGGCCAGTGCGCCGTAGGTGACGGGGGTAAAGGGGGGGCGGAAAGTCGTTGTGCCGACCTGCGGTATAGGTTTTTCCAACGCGCCCGATAGCACGGCCATGCCGGGGATATTGCCGGTCTTGCCCTGATCCGGGCCCATGCCCAACGTCGTGTAGCGTTTGACGTGTTCGACTGAATGATATCCCTCGCGGGCCGCCAGTTCGATATCGGCGACGGTGACATCGTTGTGCAAGTCGATGAAATGCTTCGTGCCGTGGCCTTTGGTTTGACCGTCGGGCACGATCCACATGGCCTTGATAGGGCTTTCATGGGGATGTTCGGCACGAACTGGTTTTGACTTGATTGCAGCCTTGAAGCCGGTCAGGGCGGCGGCGTCCGTACCGGCAGCGTGGCCCTGGGTCAGGCAATCATCCAGCGCAAAAGCACCGTTGGCGGCCCCGGCGGATCGTTCGGCTTGAACGGGTTGGCCGGGGGCAAAGCTTTGAATGGAGGCATCGAAGTTGACCTTGGCCCCGGACTGGGAATGCAAGTGAACAACCGGATTCCATCCGCCGGACGATCCCAGCACGTCACAGTCGATACGCCGGGGCGGGCC
>Ga0316204_10004381_pt1 | contig 25428 bp, 14 predicted proteins | sample 6monrhotite_MG_2_FD_205661 | JGI IMG/M metagenome (GOLD analysis project Ga0316204, IMG submission 205661) | Microbial mat bacterial communities from mineral coupon in-situ incubated in ocean water Damariscotta River, Maine, United States -... | ecosystem: Environmental > Aquatic > Marine >...
GGCTGGGCATGTCTGCGCAGAGTATGGCGGCCAGCGCCGGGGTGGCAAAGCGAGGGCTGATATCCCAGTTAACTTCAGGAAAGAATCTATTTAACAAAGGGCGCGGTGGCACAGCGCCGATAAGCGCTACTGACCGTGCCGGACCAGAGGAAAGGGGTTTGCTGCCGCCTGTGCCAGAGGAAAAGGGTTCAGTCTCTGCTGTTGCTACGACTGTAGCCTTGTCGGGCAGCGACAGTGGCTGCTGTTTTTCTCTGAGGCGTTTGTCCAGTTGGTCAGAAATCTCCTGAACCATGCCGGCAGAAGCGGTTTCGCGCACATTTTGGCTATACCAATTACGCAAGTTTGCGCTGCGTGACAAAGCTGCGACAGCTGCGACCATCTGGTGAAGGGCGTCTGCGTGGGGCAGCCTGATACAGCTATCTGCCGGAAGGCCCGATGACCAAGGCCCGGCGGATACAATCATTGCTTTGTTCTGTGCCAACCCTGCGGCTAGCGGCATGGGACAGCCAGTTGCAGAAGATGTGACAAGCAAAATATCGGCGGCAGCTACAAGAGCTGACATGTTTTCTTCTGCCCCGGTGATGAATTTAAAATGCAGTTCGCCGGAAAGGCTATCCGGAAGACTGTCAGGCTTCGAGCCCGGTACTGTATTCAAATCATGTAGCTTGGTCAGGGTATCGGCAGTTTCGCGTGTTGCGCCTGCTTCTGTTGACAAAACCAATATGTCGTCTGCTGCCAACGAAAGTTCAGTACGGCAATTTGGACGCACTGACGGGTGAACCGGGGGCAAGCTGGTGAGGTTTGCGGGTACAAATGCATCGTCCGGGCAAATAATGTCCGAGTTTTCAACAAGCGGCAGTTCCCGCATCAGGCTTTTGGATAAACGTCTGTGATGCAGCAGGCCGTGTGCAATGGTTTCCCCTTCTGTGCCAAGCTGCTGTACCAGCCATTCGGCATAATTGCGGGGCCAGCCTGTTTTGCTGGCATGAAAATCCTGGATAAGCTGGTTGATACTGCCGTTTGGTGCCCAAACAATGCCGGGTGCCTGCAGATACAATTCCAAAGCAAACAGCGACTGATAAGTATCGCCGAGAATATAAAGTCTGCGGTGATCCCGGTAGGTGTTCGGGTTTGTCTGTAAATGCCGCAGGCGGATGATTTCAATATCAGCATTGGTGCTAAAAATATCAAAGGGCGGCGCTGTATCGCTTACCACAATTGTTACATCAAATGAGCGGGCAAGTGCGAGTGCGGTTTGCACAGCAGCGCGGGCAGCAGGGCAATTGGAGGGCGGTAATGCGCTGATGATTAACAGGGGCATGCGCTTTTTCATAAAACCCCCTCTGGTTGTTCAGCCTGAGCACTAGCCTGTGAATGGTTGACCGGGAACAGATGATCAAGTGTTTTGGCCTGTGCGCCTGCATAAGCGGTGAAAACATCTTGCCCTGAGGTGCGAAGCGTTTCCAGTAATGCCGGGTCATGCGCTAAAAGCTTCAAAGCATCAGCCAGAGCGTTCATATCTTTACACTGGTGAAGGGGATTATCTGAGGCAATGCCAACCATGGCGTCAGCAGTGGCCACAAGGGGTTTGCCGTAGCTCAGCGCTTCTACCGACTTTATCTTCAGGCCTGTCCCGCCTAAATTGGGGTTCAGGATGATATCCATATCTTCATAGAATGAGACCACGCTTTCCACAAAGCCAAGCTTTTCAAAAGGGGTGTCCTGCGCAGTATCACTGCCACAGATGGCCCCGGCAAGGTGAAAGCTGAAGGCTTCAGCAAGGGCAGGGTGTCCCCGCAGGGTTTTACTGAAATGATGCAGCGAATGCTGGTTAATGGGGTTGCTGCTGGCCAGATAGCCAACCTTCAGCTTCTGCTTGGTTCCGGTCGGGCCTGGTTCAATTGGCTTGGCCGGTAGAAACTGCGCGGGCAAATAATGGCCAAGGGTAGATACGGGCTGCTTGGTTGCTTCCTTGAATTTTTGAGCTTCGCTGTCCTGAATTGCCAGCACACAGTCTGCACGCCGGAAGGCCTTGGCCTCTTCGCTGGGTGTAGTGCTGTACCAATTGCCATCAATGCCCGCCTTTTTTAACGACAAATGCCGATTCGCAAACATATCGTGCGTATCAAGGTATTTGGGGATGCCCGGCGGTACTTCTTCGAGCCACCGGCTAAACCAGACATAATTGGCAAGGCAATAACTGATATTCCAAATTTTGAGAATGCGATTGGTAATGTCAGTAACTTGCGGCACATACCAATCATCAATCATATGATGCTTGCGGTGGCTTTGCTTGCGGGCAGCTGGATCATGGGGCACCACATACACATGTTCCCAGGTTTCACGCATGGCTTTTTCCTGAGGTGCAGTCAGGCCTTCAAAACCGCCGTATACAAAATGAATTTTATAGCCGCGCTTTTGCAGGGTACGGCACAAGGAATATACCCGCGCACGGTTACCGTGGTTTTGCGGGTGTGAGGGAATGGGGGATGTAACAAGCACTTGCATATGGTTTGAACGGTACCCGGCAGCAGAATTAAAGGCAAAATATTTAGTGTTGCTTTAAATAACCCCAGGCATGCGCCACCATTTGTTCCAGCGCAGGATATTGGGGTTGCCAGTTGAAGGTGGATTTAGCCTTGTCGGCATTGGCTACCAACACGGCGGGGTCACCTGCACGGCGGCCTTCTTCAACCACAGTAAAATCAATGCCCGTAACCTGTTTCGCAGTTTCAATCACCTGCCGTACGGAAAACCCTTTTCCTGTGCCAAGATTGAATGCCTCGTAAAAGCCTGCATTGTCACCGGTCTGGGGGGACGGCAGGTCGAACAGATGTTGTAGTGCCTTAACATGGGCATCAGCCAGATCGCTTACATGAATATAATCACGGACACAGGTGCCATCTGCTGTTGGATAATCAGTGCCAAATATTTTGATATTGGCGCGCTTGCCGCTGGCTGCCTGCAGAGCAAGGGGGATCAGGTGGGTTTCCGGGTCGTGACATTCACCGAATCGCCCGCTTGGGTCTGATCCTGCTGCATTGAAATACCGCAGAGCTATGGCTTGCAGGCCGTGTGCTGTAGCACAGTCACGCAGCATACATTCCACAGCCCATTTGCTTTCCCCGTAGGGGTTTATAGGTTCTTTGGGCAGAGTTTCCGAAAGCGTGTTGTGACCTTCAGGTTGGCCGTAAACGGCAGCGGTGGAGGAAAACACAATTGGTTTCACGCCTGCGCGCTGCATCGCAGCAAGAAGGCTAAGGCTACCTGCGGTGTTGTTATTGTAAAAGCTCAACGGATCAACAACGCTTTCGCCTGCTTCTATTAGCCCGGCAAAATGAATAACCGCTTTAACCGTGTGTTCGGCGAATATCTGGTCGAGCAGGGCACCGTCACGGATATCACCTTTGATCAGTTTGGCAGCAAGCAGGGGCGAGGCATCTGTAGCCGCTGCGCTGAAAGCGTCGGCATGACCATTTAACAGGTTATCAAGCACAATTACACAAAAGCCGCCAGCTTCAAGAGCTGCAACAGTATGGCTGCCAATAAAGCCAGCGCCGCCAGTTACCAAAATGGTTTTCACAAAAGATCCTCTTTTACTCAGTCTTGTTTTTTAGGTTTTGTGCCGTTGTTTCAGCCGACAGATAAAGCCTTGGCGGCTACTGTCAAGGCATCAGAGGCATGTTTGTATTTGCAAATAAACGTATCAGGCGTTGCAGTGGTATGGCTTTTTAGGTAACTGCTCTTGCTTGGCCTTTGTTCTGTGTACCGGAATTCAATCCGGATTAAAGATACCGGATGGCCGAACGTTGATGCTAGATTGTGGGGTAGAGAACACGTATGCGTATATTGTTTGTACATAATAATTTCCCGGCTCAGTACCGGCGTATTATGACTTATTTGGCAGATCGCCCCAAGCTGGGCGTTGAAATGTATGCCGTAACGCTGGAGGGAAACCAACAGAAAACGCCGGTTAAAAAAACCGTGCGTTTCAAGCCCCACCGCGACGCCAGAAAAAACATTCATCCTGCCTTGGTTTATACCGAGCGTGCAGTTATTCACGGGCAGGCCCTGTATCAGGCTTTGCTACCGTCAAAAAAGGCTGGTTTTACACCTGATATAATTCTCTCCCATTCTGGTTGGGGGTCAGGCATGTTCCTGAAAGACCTGTTCCCGGATTCGAAATTACTTTCCTATTATGAGTGGTATTATCACAGCCTGAATTCAGACGGGTTGTTTCTACGGGACGAACCCTACGACCCAAATGAACAAATGCGAATCAGAATGAAAAATACGCCCATATTGCAGGATTTGGCTGCTATGGACCACGGGCAGTGCCCTACCGGGTTCCAGCACAGCAAGTTTCCGGCGATATTCAGAGATAATATATCAGTGATGCACGACGGCGTGGACACGAAATTTTTCAAGCCCAATACCAAAGCGCGGGTAAAAGTGGGAGATCATATTTTTACCGCTGAGGACGAAGTTATCACGTATGTGGCGCGCGGCATGGAAGAATACAGAGGTTTCCCGCAGTTTATGGAAACCGTTTATAAACTGCAGCAGCGGCGGCCCAATTTGCATGTGGTTATTTTGGGTAATGACCGGGTTGCATACGGCAACAAGCGTAAGGACGGCAAAAGCTTCAAGGAAGCAATGCTTGAAAAATATGAATTTGATATGAGCCGTCTGCATTTTATGGGGCTGCAGCCCTTGAGTGTATTTTGCGGCCTTATGCAGATAACAAAGGCGCATGTTTATCTGACAGTACCTTTTGTTTTGTCGTGGTCCATGCTGGAAGCTATGGGTACAGGCGCGCTTGTCGTTGGTTCTGATACTGAACCAGTGAAAGAGCTGATTAAAGACGGGGAAAACGGCGTGCTGGTTCCCTTCTTTGATACAGACGCCATTGCAGACAAGATTTGCCACATCGTTGAAAACCCGGCCGATTATGAACCGCTGCGTAAAAAAGCCAGACAAACCATTGTTGACAATTATGCAGTGAAAGACCTGGTGCCCAGTTATTGGGATATGATCAAATCTGTTGCAAACGGGTCACACATTTAGGTAGAAGCAGCGAATTGTTTGCGCTGATGCGACGGCAGAGTTGAAATTGAACCATGACAATGCTGTGGTACTAAACAGAATTTGGCGATGAACGGAAACAAAGAATTCTTATGATATATTGTAATCTTAATCAATTATGCGGTTGACATCATTGGCATTCTCTCGCTAGAGAGTGTCACTAGGGGGCTATAAAACCTTACCGTTCGTGCCTCGTAAACAATACGTAATTTGCTTTTTCAGGAGGAAAGCTATGGCGAATATACTTTTTGGTACTAGTCTTGCGGACACCATGTTCGGTACGGGCGCAGACGATCAATTCTTCGGCGGCGGTGGCGATGATGTCATTACCGGCGGTTTTGGAGATGACTCACTTAACGGTGAAGCAGGTAACGATACTATCGAAGGCGGCGATGATAACGACGTTCTTTCTGGTGGTGCGGGCCTCGATAGCCTTATGGGCGAAGACGGCGACGATAATCTTGATGGCGGCGACGGCGTAGATACGCTTGATGGCGGCGCAGGCGATGACGTACTTTCAGGCGGCGACGGCAATGATAGTATTGTTGGTGGCGCAGGCGCTGATAGCATTGATGGCGGCAATGATGATGATAACATCACGGCTGGCGATGGTGCTGACACCATTAATGGTGGTGCGGGTAACGACACTATCACTGCTGGTAACGATGACGACGTGATCGATACTGGTGCTGGTAATAGTACAGTTGATGGCGGTGATGGTAATGACGATATTACTGGCGGTGCTGGTACAGACGCTATTACTGGTGGTGCTGGTACCGATACTGTCACTATTTCCGGTGAGTTGGATGCAGCAAGTGGCTTCAGTCTTAGTGCTGCTGGTGCTGGTGGTTCATCTGAAGATGGTGTGGATACATTCACTACTGTTGAGAGTGTGATCTTTGACAACGTAACGATCGTTGCAAATGAAGACCAAACTTTCACGCATTCGGAAACTGCTACAGTTGATGACCCAACGGGTGCTAACGGTGCTGATATCGATCTGCTTGATAATATGTTTGATTTCACTGCCTCAACAGGCTTGGTGACTGCTTCAAACGATGCTGATGCAGGTAATGATGATTTCACTATTGTTAGCATTAATGGTGTCGATGTTGACGCAAATACTGACGAAGTTGCGCTGGACGACGGTCACGGTTCCGTGATTGAAGTGAGTGCTACCAACGGCTTGGGTATTAATGCTGGAGATGCTGGCGCTAACCTCACGTATGTTCCGGGTGAAACACTTGGTAACGATGCGAATGAGGCTAGCCAAGGTAGCGTTGCTGTTGTTGTTGAAAACGCAGCTGGTGACCAGTTCACGGTTACTGTAAACCTTGCTGTTACGCACACGAGCAATACGCTAATAGCTGCGGCTGGTGGCTCTACGTTGACCGGTATTGTTGCTGGTACACAAGCTGAGACATTCACTGGTGCTGCTGGTGATGACAGGTTGCTTGGTAACAACGGCGACGACGTTCTCAATGGTAATGGCGGCAACGACACCATTAATGGTGGCGAAGGCGCTGATACAGCTTCAGGCGGCGACGGCAACGACACCTTCTTTGCTGGTTCAACAGATACTGGTGCTGATCTTGTCAATGGTAACAACGGCGACGACGTGTTGTTTGGCGGCGCTGGTAATGACGTTATTATGGGTGACCTTGGTTCTGACCTTATCGGTGGCGGTTCTGGCGATGATAGTCTTGTCGGTGGTTCAGCTATTGGGGACACTGCGGCTACAGACGGTGCGAATACCATCTGGGGCGGCACTGGTAATGATGACATCTACGGTGCTGGCGGAGCTGATGTGCTCGGCGGTGGTAACGGCGACGATTCTGTGACTGGTAACGGTGGCAATGATACTGTCTTCGGCGGCAAAAGCGGCGCTGATACAGTTCGCGGCGGCGACGGTGATGATCTTATTTTTGGCGGCGTTGGTGCAGACAGTCTGTTCGGTGACGCTAATGATGACGAGATCTTCGGCGGTGCTGGTAATGACATTGTAACTGGTGGTACCGGTGCTGATACCCTCTGGGGTGGCGATGGTGCCGATACTGTTTCAGGCGGCGATGGCAACGATGTTGCGCGTGGCGGTGACGGTGACGACTCGATTGTAGGCGGTGCCAACGACGACCAATTGTACGGTCAGGGCAACGAAGATACTCTGAACGGTGACGGCGGCGACGATACTATCTGGGGCGGCGACGCTGACGATACTATTGATGGCGGTGCTGATGATGATGACATCTACGGTGATGCTGGTAATGACGATCTTACTGGCGGTACTGGCGACGATGAAATCTGGGGCGGCGACGGTGACGATACTATCAGTGCTGGCACTGGTGATGATATTGCCAACGGCGGCGCCGGTGCTGATGTATTTGCTGGTGAAGCTGGTAATGACAGCTATACCGGTGGTGACGGTGCTGATACCTTTAATTTTGCATCGGGTACGCATGCCGATAATACCTTCATTTCCGACTTTAATGTTGATGAAGATGTGCTGGTCATTGACTCGACATATGGAATCACCAACTTGAATGCGGTGTCAGAAGAATCCGTGCAAGATGGCGTCACTGGTGTCTTGATTACGCTGACCGACGGATCAACTGTCTTCTTGGGCGATGTCACATTGGGTGATTTGGCTCTAGCGTCTGTCGATCTGTCTACCAACATCTAAACTTGACACGATCTATGATTTAAAAAGGGAGGCTTTGGCCTCCCTTTTTTTTGTTAGGTACCTGGGAGCCTATGGAAGGCTTGGGTTCATTGTAATTATCCATGTGAATGGGTGTGCTTAAACGACCAGCAGCACTGGCTAAATCGCAAGAAAGTCAGTCGACAGGCTATTTTTGCTGTGGTAGGTCTCAGGCCCATGAAATACAATTGAATGAGACTGTGTTAACGCAGGTCTGCAATATATTTAACTGTTTCAGTATATTTCTGTGAGCCATATCCATAGGCGCGCAGCCTCGGGGGATAGAGTGAATAATGTCACTTATTGACGACTATAAAGAAGAAGAGATTAAGCTTAAGAAATCCTTCCGGCCAGTGATGGGCTACAGCCTGCTGGCCACGCTCTGCATGCTGGCCATGCCTATTTTCATGTTTCAGGTTTACGATTCAATTCTGAAATCCCGTAGCATGGAAAGCCTGCTTGCTATGTTGCTGTTCGCCGTGGTTGTTCTGATATGCTACGGCATATTTGATAGCGTTCGATCAAGGGTGCTCACGCGCGAAGCCGTAAAGCTGGAAACACGGGTTGGTGGTTTGTTGCTTGCTGGTGAACTATCCCGTCAAAGTGATCCGAATGTTCAATGCTTGCGGGATTTAACCACGCTGCGCCAGCTTGTATCATCCCCCGCGATGACAGCCCTGTTTGATCTGCCAATGTTACCTCTTTTTGTTGGCGTGCTGTTTTATATCCACACGGTGCTTGGTGTTGTTGTTCTAATAGGTGCTGTAATCATCGGCGGCGTTGGGCTGTGGGGTGAGCGCGCAACCGCTCACGAAAATAGCGAGCATATGAAGGCGGCGGTTAAAGCGGTAAAAACGCTAGAAATGCATATGAATTCGCAGGAATTGATTCGTGCACAAGGTTTGTACCGCGAATCTGTTTTGGATTGGGGCTCAGCGCACGGTGAACAACTGGAGCGCTATATTAGTAGTTCGTCCAAAGCAGCGAAATTTTCGTCAGCATCCAAAGCTGTGCGGCAAATTGTACAGGTTTTGCTTATCGCCACAGGGGCTCTGCTCGTGTTGATGGAACAGGCTAGCGGCGCTGTTATTTTTGCGTCTGCGATGATTGGTGGCCGGGCTCTTATGCCTGTTGAACAAATTGTAGGCAGTTGGCGTGCGCTGAAGCAGGGCTATGAAACACGGCTGCGCCTTATGGACCGACTGAAAGATATGAGCCTGCCGGTTGACCGCACAAAATTGCCGCGGCCCAAAGGTAATATAGGGCTTGAGCGGGTTGCTTATGTGCCCCAGCCGGGTATGGCACCTATCATTCGCGGTATCTCTGGTAATATTATTGCAGGTGAAAGTATTGCGATCATCGGGCCATCGGGTGCCGGTAAGTCTACACTTGCCCGATTGATTGTAGGGTATTTGTTGCCAAATGCAGGCGCCATCACGCTTGATGGTCAGGATTTAAAAGTATGGGACCCAACAGCGCGCGGCCTGCATATGGGCTATATGCCGCAAAATGTAACTTTCTTTGATGCCACTGTGCGTGAAAACATAGCGCGCCTGCGCCGGTCGGACCCGGAAGAATGGGCAATCACTGCTGCCAAGCGCGCGGGTGTTCACGACGTGATTATGCGGTTGCCGCAAGGCTATGATACGATGATCGAACGCGGGCAATATATGCCGTCGGGTGGTCAGGCACAGTTGATAGCGCTCGCCCGTGCCTTTTACGGCAATCCGGTTGTATTGGTGTTGGACGAACCCAATTCTGCGCTTGATCAGGAAGGTGAGCGGATTTTCCATAAGGCAATTACTGGCGCGCGCAAAGCTAAAATAACAACCATTATCGTTACCCAGCGCCCCAGTGTGCTTCAATATGTTGATAAAGTTATGTTGTTGCAAGGCGGCTTGGTGAAGGAATTTGGCCCGAAAGAAGAAGTTTTGAAAGGTGGAAACGTGCGTGCAGCCTCTGGCCCCAAAGGTAAACAGGGCCAGAAAGTTGCAAATCAAAACGCGGAAAACCAAAAAGCCGCAGCTCAAAAACAGGTCCAGAAAAATTCGGCGCAAAAAAAACCGAGTGCCGAAAAACCTGTAGCTCAGAAACCTGTAATTCAGACGGCGGCTGATCAGCAGAAATCTGCAACAAGCCAGCCCGCCGAAGCGGGCAAAAAACCAGTAGATCCACCGAAAAAACCAACCGTTAAGAAGGAGGCCTGATATGAACGAACTTGCACCCGTTCCGGACGGCTCCAAAGCGCTAGTCCCTATTGATGATCGGTTCCAACGCAGTGACCTGCAAAATTGGCACACAAATGTGGACACGGATGGCAAGCCAATTCTCAGGGTGGCTTGGTGGGTTTTTATAATTGTTTTTGGTTTTGGTGGTGTTTGGGCCTTTTTTGCACCGCTTGGCGGCGCAATTGTTTCTTCTGGCCGGGTAGTTGCTGAAGACCGAAACCGTGTTGTGCAACATCTGGAAGGCGGTATTCTGGCTGAACTGCGCGTGCGGGAGGGTGATATTGTTACCAAGGGCGAGATTATTGCCACTTTGGACGACACCCAGGTTGAAGCCCAAAGGCAGGCAAATTTGTTGCAACGGGCAATACTACGGGTGCAACTGGCGCGCTACCGAGCTGAAACAGCAGAGCTAAACGCCATACAGTTTCCGGAGGATATAAACCCTGATGTAGCTGCGCACCCACGTGTTGCGGAAGCAATTGCAAGTCAGCGGGAAGAATTTCGGGCCCAGCTTGGCTTCTTAAAGGCGGGCGCAGAAATTAATGACGCTCGTATTCGCGGCCAACAAGGGGATATTGAAGGCTTGGGTGAAGTTTTGGTGGCAATGGACCGCCAGCTGGAACTTTATGAGCTGGAGCTGAAAGATTACCGTGAATTACTGGCTGCAGGCCGTATTGACAGGCCGCGTGTTTTTGCGACCGAACGTCAGGTTGTTGATCTGCGAGCCAGAATTGCCAGAACCAATCTGGACATTAGGGCCGCTGAAAACAACATCGAAACATTGGGTAATGAAAAACGCCAAATGAAGCTGAAATTCAGTAAAGACGGGTATGAGGCTCTCGTGGGTATACAGCAAAAAATGAACCAGATTGAGGGCACAATCGTTCGATTGCAGGACGTTAAAAAGCGCCTAACGATTCGATCCCCTGAAAACGGTACAGTTTTCCGTATAGCCAAGCGTACACTCGGTGCCGTGATAAAGCCCGGCGAACCGATATTGGAAATTTTTCCGGATGATGATCTGCTGACAATTGAAGGCCAACTTGAACTGAGGCACAAAGAAAAAGTTAGTGTTGGTCAGGAAGCCGAAGTGGTGTTCCCGGGCAACCGTATTGAATCAGTGACCCAGTATCCTGCGACGGTAACGTATGTTTCGGCGGATGCCGTTGTTAGCGAGAATAACCCGATGGGCAGTTATGTAATACGGGTGGCGTTGGTGGATGCAGATAGTAAAATTTCCAATTTCCTGCCAGGTAAACAGGCGGAAATTTATGTTAAAACCAAACCAACAACATTCATTGATATTATCCTTGCGCCTATTACACGCTTCACGCAAAACGTATTTAATGAGTAAGCTTGGCTGACACATAGCGGCTGTGGTGCTTTCTGTCAGATGGTAGCAAAGATTGCGCCTTTGTGATCAATGGCTTATTGTGGACCCGTTATAGTAAATGTGTCGCGCCGTGCTGGTGCGCGTGATTGGTGAAATGGCTCACTTTGTCAACCGGGGAGGGAAGACAGCGTGTTGGAAATGCAAATAGCCCCCAGTGCTTTCGGGCCCTTTTACGGCACACCATTTTCCCTGCTTGTTGGCGCTGAGGTTTATGAACACCTGGCCGACTTGTTGCCCGCTGCGGCGACGGTTTTTATTTTGCAGGAAGATGGCTTAATTTGCCTGCCTCCGTCAGCGAAGGACAGGGACTTAGCTTCGATATCTCCTATGCAGCTCGAGGGTATGGCGTTTGGATTAAAAGCGTTTATCGTTGGCACGAACAGGAGTGCCGAGGCTGGTGCCTTAATCGCTTATTGCAAAGAACAGGGTATGGCCGTGTTGCCTGCGGTACACGAAATGCCTTTAGATAAAGCGCTCAGGCTACCCGGCAGTCGCAGCAATCACAAAACACAGGCTACCGCCTTTTTGGCAAACGTGCTGGCAGAACACCTAAAATCAATGAACGGAAGCCTGGGCACCACACAGCAGCAGCTTGCTACCTTGCGCCAGCGTTATGAACGTCTCTGGCTTAGCCATGAAAAAGCGCAGCGTATGATCAGAGGTGTTGGTTTTAATCTGCGCAATATTTGTTTCAGCCTAACACCTGGTTCTGCTTCCATTGGCGCAAATAATGCTGATCCAGAACAAGGTTATCACCAACGCTTGCCTGTTGATTTGGCTGGCTTGGCCGGTATTCATCTTTTTGTTACAAAAGCTGCAGCAAAGAACACAAAAGGCAACCTCACTGTTCGTATCCGCCGCTGTGCCGATAAGGCACTGATAGGAGATCATACAGTTGCCTATTCCGTTCTTGCCAAAGGTTGGGCGGCGTTCGAATTTCCCGATTTTATTGCCGACACTTATGGAGATGGGTTGCTTGAAGTATCCTGGAGCGGCGAAGGAGGACCTTTACTTGCGCTCGCTGATGTTCAAGCCGACAGGTACGGCGATGACGGCGGCCAAACGCTTGCGTTGCGGATAGAAAAAGGCCTGAAAATCCCCTCCCTTGATGCAGGGAAAGATAGTGTTGTGGAAGAGGTTGGGCCTTCTAAACCTGATATGGGGGTAGAGCCACGGCCTGTACACAAAGATTTTCTTACTGCGGGCCAGAAACATATTCGACAGATTCGTGCACAACGCGTGTCAGAGCTTGCTGGCGATATTAGCTTTTATCAAGGCCCTGCCCGGTTGGCGCAATTAACAGAAAGCCTGGGTTTCGCTCCAATGACGGTTAGTGAAGAAACCGGATCACTGCAAACACACCCTTTTGAGGGCGGAGTATCTGCCGCTATTCTCCAGCATGGTTTGCCAATTGGTGCGACGCGTCTTTCCTGTGAGGTTGGTACAGCGCATGCTTTTGCTCCCGAGTTCACCTATATTCTTGCTGTTTTGCCACGAGATGTAGAACCAGTTAGTACAATTGATAAAATTATCGAATTCGTAAAAAGTGGCGAATTCAAAGGATCGACGTCGGAAACTGGCACACAGTGGTGTTCAAAAACGTTGAGTGCACTTGAAACCAGCGTTTTGGCGATGGATTTAATTGAAATACCTTCACAAACGGCGAGTGTGGTTTTTGCTGCTATCTCTCCGTCCGGTACCCATAGCTACGGCTGGTGCCGCTGGTACAGTTATGCTGTTAGCCTAGCGGATGCGGGCGCTGTGCGACATGCATTGGAACGGCCCGTCAAGAAGCCTGTGGCGGCCCGTTAAAATGGGAAAAAATGACGATAAATCGATCATTGGTGTTGTAATTCCTGGATATGGACATCCTCAGTTTCTAGCGGAAGCAGTTATTAGTGCTTGTGAGCAAAAACTTGACCGGGACTATAAAGTTGTTGTGGTTGATGATGGCTGCAAGTTTCCGGAAACGAGCCGTATGGTTGGCCAACTGATGGAGAAATACCAAGGCATCCTCCATTATTTTCGCCAGAAAAATACAGGGCTCCCCGGGGCACGTAATGCGGGCGTTCGTTTTTTGATGGCTTTGGAGCCAGAGATTGATTCCATATATTTTCTGGATGCAGATAATCGTATCGCTCCCTATAGTTTGCAGGCATTTAGGGACGTGCTGGGCGATGACCCTGAAATAGGCTGGGCCTATCCTGACATTTCGATGTTTGGGTTGTCAGGTAGTGAAGACGGCTTTGATACCCGCGAAACAGCACCGAACTACAGCAAACTAAAGCATCTGGTTGGCAATATATCCGAGGCCGGCTCCTTGGTGCGCACCGACGTGTTCCGCAATGGCGTTTTTTATAACGAGGAAATGACTTCGGGTTTTGAAGATTGGGATTTTTGGCTTGGCGCACTGGAGGCAGGCTATATAGGCCAGCGTGTTAGGCATTCAGGCTTTCTGTACCGCCGCCGTCCGGAAAGCATGCTGGCAGATTCGCGCAGGCTGGAAGAAACGCTGATCGCGCAGATTAGAGAAACCCATAAATCCCTGTATCAGCCAAAAAACATATTGAAACAAGAACAGCTGGAAGCGCCTGCTTTTGCGGTATTTGTCGCGGGTGCAGATGACGTTATCCTCTCGAGTGATCCAAAGATCACATCTGCAACCATGCCGGTTCAACACTTTAAGGAAAAAGCACATGCGTGGGCGCATAGTCCGCGCGAACATTTTTTCCCCGAATATCTTATAGTGCTTTCCAGGGCCGAATGGGCGCAGATCCAGGCACAGTCAGGGTGTTTACGCTGGTACTTGTGGCACTTGCGGGAACAGGCGCTTGAATGCGCGGCAGTAACGCTGCACGAGAGTGACAAGTTTGATATCCGCCGCAAGGCTTTGAACGATGATTTTACTCATCAACCGGCCAGTTTTATTTGTATCAAAACCAGTTTGCTCAGGGCGGCACTATTGAACAGCATGTCGGGCATTTCAGTAGGGGGCACTGTAAAAATTCCCCAACCTGAGGAGTTTTGTGTTTCTGCACCGCAGCTCGGCAAGGGTGCTGCAGGTATTGAGCCTGTTGGCGCACACATGAAAGTTCTGGAACAGTTTATGGCAGACCTGTTGCCCTTAAAGTCAATAAGCGGCCACCAGACACGCCATTATGCCGGGCCTTCCTGTGTGGGTATTCGGGACCAGCTTGTTAGCGAAATATGCGCGGTTGAAGGCAGAGCTCCATTCCCTGTGAATACGGGTGCGGCGCGGGCAATGATACTTGTTGGTGCAGAACATTTGTTTTCAGATGTAGCAACCGGTCTTGTTACCGCCTTGCTGAAGCGCCTGAAAGCTGAAGGCTGCGAGACGCTTGTTGTTTTGGAAATGGAGCCGGGCCAATCTTTCGCTAATGCAGACTTAAGTTGGTGGGATTTGGCAGATGATGTGGTGCCGATGTCACTTTCCGGCGGTAATGTTGAATACCGGATTTACCTGGGGCGCCGAGTGCCCTTAAAGCTTGGCTTGTTGGCTCGTGAAGACCTTACTGTGCTTGCGCGCAGCTGTGATGTTCTGCTGTCTTGCGGTGCAGCGGCGGGGCTTGAGGCACTCGGGCAAGCCAAATCCCATGGTGCAAAAGGATATGTTTGGTTTGACCCGGCTTTTCTGGTTAATTCTGGTCAGGAAATGAACCATCAGGCAAAGCTGTTGGCATTTGAGCATGCGGTCGCGGGTGTTGTAACGGATGATCCGGGTTATGTTTACGGCCTGTCTGCCGAAGGGTTTCCGCCCTCAAAATTTCAAACACCAGCCGAGTTCTGGCAGGGCTGGAATTTATAGATTTCTACCAGTAAATTGAGCCAGCTTATTGTGTTAATGGTGAACAACTTCTATAGAGAAACAACAGCTTTCAGCAATTTTAAAGTGTGAATTTATACCCAGCGTGACTAACCAACCTGAAATATATTGTCTGCTTCCTGACATGCCCGAACCAGATGAGGTTGGGCCGTACCTCCGTGAGATGCACGGCAACCGCTGGTATACGAATTTTGGTCCGTTGAATGTGCGGTTTGAAGCGGAAATGGCCGCTTTTTTTGCTGCACACGGATCGCCGGGGTTGACCGCATGTACATTCTCGTCGGCAACAACCGGGTTGGAACTAATTTTACGGGCCATGCGGCTACCTGCTGGTGGGCGGGTTTTAATTCCGGCTCTCACGTTTCCGGCAACGGCGCTAGCCGTAATAAATGCCGGGCTGGAGCCTGTTTTGGGTGATGTGGATATATCCAGCTGGGAATTAACCGCTGAAACAGCGGTCCGGGCGCATGCCTTTAAGCCGTTGGTGGCCGTAATGCCAGTGGCGGCTTTTGGTAAACCTGTCCCAACCGAAGGCTGGCAGGCGTTTCAGAATGCTACCGGCGTGCCGGTGTTGATTGATGCAGCGGCAGCGCTGGGCCAACAGCAAGTGCCAACTGATCTGACGACAGTATTTAGCCTTCATGCCACCAAGCCTTTTGGCGTGGGTGAAGGTGGGCTGGTCATGAGTAGTGACACTGATTTGCTTATGCGTGCAAGGTCGCTTTCCAATTTTGGCTTTCTGGGCACAGCCGGTGTGGTGCAGCAAACCGGCACCAACGCCAAGATGGGAGAATATTATGCTGCAGTAGGCTTGGCGCAGCGTAAACGTTGGGCAGATATTTATGAACGCCGACGTGGTGTAGCGAAGCTATATCTGGAAAGGCTCGCTCCTATGGGGAACCAAATCCAGCTACAGGCGGGGATAGAGAATTTTGTGCCAGCAGTTTTCCCGATTTTTGCAGCAGGTAGAGGCGCACAGATACACTCTGCGATGGCAGCAGCTGGCATTCAAACCCGTTATTGGTATTTACCATTGTTACAAAAACATCCCGCTTTGGCGCACCTTGGGTACGGTGAAGAAGGCGGCGCAGCCAGCCTTCCGGCATGTCTCCATTTGGAAGATGGTCTTGTTGGCCTGCCTTTCCACGCATTCCTTACCACAGCCGATGTTGATAAAATCTGCGGCGTTCTGGCAGAGATAGTATGACCAAGACAAAACAAGTAAAAAAAATGCCTGAAAAAAAGCAAGAACCAAAGCTGCGTAAAGGAATTGAGGTTTTTGAGCGACATGTGTTGGTTAAGAATTACGATAAGGCGATAGCCGAATTACGCGGAATTTTTACTATATTGGAGGCGGGAAAAGAAGGCTTTGGCCAGCAGCTTGGTAAAGTAACGCCTGCCGTAGAACAGGAAGCCACGCTATTGGCGTCGGCAATTACCAACCTTCTTGTGGACCCTGATTTTGCCTTAACGCAGGCATCCTTGATGCTTTTTGCCCAACAGAAACGCGCGTTAAGCCAAACATTCGAAGTGAGCGGGTACCGTGGTACATCGCATTTTTTGCGTATGATTGGTACACGTGACGATAAAGGCCAAACCCATTATTCCGGGGCGGAATTGCCGAAGCTTTTCTGTGCTCTATCGCTTAACGCGATGAGCGAGCCCTTGTTTGAAGTGTTTTTGCGCATGAAACCCGAGCTTACATGGCCAATTGTGAACGGCTTTTTGTCTGAACAGATTTTGTGGTCACCCAACGCGGAACGGGTACGGTCAAAAATATTGGCTTCTGGCAAACACTGGGAAAACATCCCGGTCTCCACGCAAATGATTAGAAATTTGGGTCCGGCTTATATGGGCTGTAGTTATGCAGATGCGCCGCACAAGCATGATATTAAACAAACCATGAACCATTTGGTGCGTCGGTGGCTGAAAGATCAGGGCGTTACAGACATAAGCATGGAACCAGGCAGCCGCCGCGCCGTGAAGCGCAAGCCTACGCTTATTGTGATGGCAGAGCTGTATCATGCTACCCATGCCATGCACCGTTGTTACGGCCCGGCGATCCGCAGCCTGAGGGACAGATTCAAGCTGATTTATATGTCGATAGAAGGCAAGTGCGACGAAAGGTTGCACTATATGTTTGATAAAATAGACGATACGAAGTTTGATATTCTCAACCCAAAACCATTTTTTGATAAAGCAAAATCCTACCGTCCTGATGTGGTGTATTATCCAAGTGTGGGCATGCGAACCATGTCTATTACGGGATCAAATGTAAGACTGGCCCCTGTTCAGGTTATGACATATGGCCACCCGGCAACAACACATTCGGATTGTATTGATTATTCCATGGTTGTGGAAGGCGTTCTCGGTGATAAAGATACTATTTCTGACATCATTTTACATTGGTCGGCCGCCCGCCGGTATGAGGTGCGGGCAGATGCAAAACCGATAAGAGCTATAGTGAAAAAAAATCCAGATGCAATTCGTATTGCTGTGCCTGCATGGTCGAGAAAAATTACCCCTCAATTTCTTTCAGTTTGCCAACAAATTCAGCGAAAAGCTGTGAAACCAGTGCAGTTTTATTTTTACCCAAATGGTGTTGGTTCGTTGTTCCAGGCTTTCAAAAGACGAGTTGAAGGGATGATGAATGCCGTGGTTTTGCCCAGAACGGATTATAATTCTTATATTCGCTCGTTAAGTACTTGTGATATTTTTCTCAGTACATTCCCGTTTGGAGCTACGAACGGTATTTTGGATGCCGGTCCGTTGGGTTTGCCTATTGTGAATATGAAGGGGCAAGAAGTTCATGCGATTAATGATTCTGAAATGGTTTCTCACATGAAACAGCCTGATTGGCTGTCAGCGAACAATGTTGACCAATATATAAAGGCCGTCCTTCTGTTGATAGAAAGCGATTCTGAACGTGTGGCAATTAGCGAGGCAAACGCATGTTTTGACTATGAAAAAAACATGATGGTTTCTTCCGAAGGTGTATGTGAGCCATTTGGCGTTGCCGTGGAGACTGCGTACAGGCATCATGAAGAGGTCCAGAATTCAAAGAAAAAAGCTTGGGCATATAATGAACTGGAAGCCTTGCTCTAAGTGTGGGTTTGGTTAGCCTGCAGGCCAGTTTTCATGTTTAGGCGCTGTCGTTGTCTGACCGGCTGTTAAATTACTATTTTTATGCGGCATCAATTGGAAAGAAAGAGTTGTATGTCCAAAATAAAGTTCGGCAAGAATGACATCTTTGGCCTTTACGGTGCAGGAGGCTTCGCACGAGAGGTAATGCCATTGGTGGTGCAACAATTAACCGCCATGTCATCGGGTGATATAGATATCTTTCGTCAGGTTTCTTTTGTTGAAACGCAACCTGCGAAAAATATTATTAATGGACACCGTGTTCTTTCTGAAGCGGAATTTCTAGGCCAAACAACTACTAAAACATATTTTAATGTGGCGGTTGCAGATCCTGCGAGTCGAGAAAGGTTGTTTAATCAATGTATGGAAAAAAACGCGAACCCATTAAGTCTAATCTCTATGCAATCTCAGTCGTATGAGGCCAACGATATAGGAAATGGCGCAATTTTATGTGCAAATACTTTGGTGACGTCAAATGTCCGAATTGGAAAACTCTTCCACGCGAATATTTTTTCCTATGTGGCGCACGATTGTATCATCGGTGACTTTGTTACGTTTGCTCCGAGAGTAAATTGTAATGGACATGTTATTATCGGGGATAAAGCATATATTGGTACTGCGGCTATAATTAAGGAAGGTAGTAAGGAAAAGCCGCGTGTTATTGGTGAGGGAGCCATCATAGGAATGGGGGCAGTTGTTACGAAAGATGTTGCACCTTATACAACTGTGGTGGGCAACCCTGCGAGAGAAATTTAGCCTCCCAAATACCACCTGTTTATAATGTGGTCAGATATCAGTCGTTAGCTTATGTCAATCGTTTCACTACTTTCAGGGGGTAACACAATCGTGCCCGTGTTTGCACTTACTTCCACGCGTTCCTGAAATGCGTCATCTATAAAAATTGCATGCTCGGCTGTTATGTGGCTGCTTTTGGGACTACCGTCGGTGATCCATATAATTGATGCAAAACGCGTGGCGGGTATACCGTGTTCACCCAGTGTCAGCTGCGGGTCACGTGCGTGGCGGGTTATTAAATGCACCGGCGTATTTGTACGCTCGCATTCATCCAGCATAACCAGAATAGACCCATTAACAGCGCCGTGAATTATCAGTGTATCGTCAAGGTCCAGATAAACCGCACTGCACGATATTTGTATTTGTGTCTGTCCTTCCCGCGTGAAACGCACTGTTCCCCGTAGGTTTTGCTGCAGAATGGAAATGGGTTTCCCTGCGGCTTCAAAGGCTGCCAAGGCATACCAATTGATCCCCAGTGCATTAAAAAACGGCGTTTTTTCTGGTGCGGGATAGGTGTGAACTGTTAATTTGTCTGCGGAGGTGGCAATGCTGTGCCAAGGCCCTTGCAGGTTTAATCTCTGCTGTAATTCATGCGCTATTGCGTACTGCGCGTCAGCAGCAGGCCCCAATAGTTTGGGTAATGCATAGACGGTTGTTGGCTCAATCAGCGGAAGGTGATGTAACGTGAGTAGCTCATTGTTGTATTTGAAGTACCCGTGCAGGCTCTCACCCGCGTTAAGTGAGTGCGTAATGTTCATGGTATGTGTGGTTGGCGGGGCACAGATTAGCGGTGTATTAGCGGCGGCGGTCCCACTCGCCATTTTTTCTTCTGTAGCATCACTCACAGGCAGAATAAAGTCAGCCGTTTCCGGGGATCCATCAGCCAGTATCTGTATTGATTTTTCATACTTTAGTGAATCGTATACGCTTCGGAACAGTTTAGTATGCACCGCGCCTGCTACGCCTGCGGTTTTGCCAGATAGAATGCGAATTTTTTTAGTGGCTACCATGTGTGTTACCGTGCAGTTGAATATGCTGTATCCTGTATAGCGCAAGTATCTGTAATATATACAATAGTTCTGCCTTCAGGTAGGATTGCGCTACCTTGCTGTTTCAACGATGAGAAATATGAATGCCTGTTCGTCCCGAAAATCACGTTTTTATCATCACTTATGGGCGCTCGGGTTCGACCGTGCTGCAGCGGGTGCTGCAATCAATTGATGGCTATTTTATTCGCGGTGAAAATAACCATACACTGTATCCTATGTATTTGGCTTACAGGCGCGCGTTTGAGGCACGCTATAGCCACGGCAAGGAAGAGCATCAGGCGTCAGATCCATGGTACGGCGCTAATGCCATTGACCCTGCGCGATTTGCGCAAGGGCTGGCCGATTTATTCATAAATGACATACTTCAGCCCCCTGAAAATGCGCGCGTGGTGGGTTTTAAAGAAATTCGGTTTCACGAGGCAGAAGGCGAGCTGTTTGAACCGTATCTGAACTTCATTTTCGATAACTTTAAAAACAGCAAATTCATTTTTAATATGCGCCGCTGGCAGGATGTTTCAAAATCAAGCTGGTGGGCCACGATGGACCCTGAGCGTGTGCGCGGCATTATTGAAGGCGCCGATAGTCTGTATAAAAGTTATGCCGTCAAATACCCGCAGCGCTGTCATGTGATGCAATATGAAGACCATGCCGGACAGCCCGGTGCTTATGCACCGCTGTTTGATTTCCTCGGAGAGCCCTTTGATAAAGAGGCTGTTGCCAGCCTAATTGGTACCCGGTTAAGCCACGCTAGTGCAGTGGTTGGCGGTCCGGTTGAAAGCCGCCGCAAACTTTCGCCGTAAACTTTTCCCTAAGTTTTTTATGCAAAAACGTTAGTGGTTTATAGGGCTACTCATGGGCTAGAAGATTTCACTGGTGTTCATCCGATTGCCATCGAGGAAGCCGGATAAGCGAGCCTCGTTTTGCCTAAACCGTTCTTTGATTTCAGCCTTTGAAAGGCCGTTTTCTTCACCCCAGGCTTTGTCATGAAGATTAGCGCGTTCAATGTTTAATTTAAGCGCTTTTTCATCTTCCATGAGAATATAGCCAAAGAAGTGTTTGAAGAATGCGGCTTCGGTTTTATTTCGGTCGCGGCTTTCGTCAGCATTGAAATCATGCGAATGATACACAGCTGCACGCACGGCATATACCTTACCGTAACCGGCTTTTATAACATCATCAGCCCAAAGTTGGTCCTCACCAAATTTTACCGTGCGGTAGGGGATTTTCTCCCAGACAGAACGACGCATGATGCTGTTATTGTCGCTGTAGAAATGCAGAAGCTGCCGCCAACCCGCATCTTTTTTTTCATACCGCTTTTTGTTTGTATTTTTGTTAACCAAAAGCGCCTCGGTGGCAAACATGTCAAAATGCGCGGTGAGATCGCGTTTAGTATAAGGAGAAGCTTCGGGGTAAGGTAAATGTTTGCCAAATGCGCCAGCAGCTTTTGGGTGCTTTTCCAGGCTCATTACCAAATTATGCAGCCAGCGTGGATTTGCTGGCAACGCATCATGTGTGAGGAAGGCGATATATTCACCGCTGGTTAATTCTGCGCCTAAATTGCGGGTGCCGCCGTGGTTAAACTCGCTTTTATCGATTTTATGTAATTTTACATCCGGATATTTGGCGATGGTCTCAAGGGTGGTATCCGTGGAACCACTATCAATTACCAGTATTTCGTATGGCCACAGAGTTTCCTGATTGGTGACAGCATCCAGAACACGCTCCAGAACCGGTCCGGCATTCAGGGTTGGTATCACCACAGAAACTTTTGGATGTTCCGGTTTCGCTGGCAATTGGGGGGTATCGGTCGCAAATTCACTCAGGCGCTCAATAAGTGCGTTTTCAACCAGTTGAGCAGAGGCCTTCCAACTGAAACTCTCTACCCAGTTGTGTGCAGTTTCCGCTTGCTGGTTACGGCGGCTTTCATCCACAAGCAGTTCTTCAATGGCATCGGCGATTTTTTCCGGGTGGGGCTCGGCAAGGCTAACGGTTTCCGCAGGGAAAATACATTCGGTGCTTTCCCCTTTCAGCTCCACAATTGGCAGTCCGCAGGCCATCATTTCCTGCGGCACGAGGGAATAGTTGGTGGCCGAAAAAACCACGCCAATATCTGTTTGTTGGAATAAAGCCGCCAACTCTTCCGGCGAGGCAACTCCGTGATCTTTAAAAGCAAACGGTGCGACAGAGAATTCAATCGGGGCCCCAAAAAAATCAACGTTGAACTTTACGCCACGTTTGGCGAGGACTTCAAGTGCAAGCATGCCCAATTCTACTGCACGCCGCGCAGTGAAGTGACGCGCGTAAAAGGCGATCCGCGGCACTTTATTAGCAGGCCGTTTTTGTGGCGGATGATACAGTTCGGTATCAGCTGCAAGCCAGAAAGGCCGCGCCCAACGGCTGTATTTTTCGGTCATTAATTTTGCAAGCCAAGGGCTGGCGCAAATACAATCAATATCCTGTTTGTAGGTTTCTTCTGCCGCCAGGTAACTGGAGCCCATAGGATGAAAGCTGGGCTCAAAATCCTGTACAAAGTAAAAGCGACGTTTGAAATTACTTGCTGACTGTGCGGGCCAAACGGTCCAGCAGTCGGTTGCTATAACGGCGTCGCCCGCCGCCTTTTTGAAGCGGTTGTCGAGGATTTTTACATCGCCTGAGAAAAACTGGAAGTGTTTCTGAATATCGTCATAGCCATTTTCATCAGTGCGGCCGGGCTCTGGATTATTGATCCATATGGTTTGTGTGTGGCCCATGCGTTCAAAGAAGCTGACCATCCTGAAAATGGTCATATGACCACCGCCACCTTTTGAAAAATCAGGTACGATCCAGTGAATATTCATGGCACGGCTGTTGAAACTGGTACTTTTCGGGGCCAGCGGTACACAGGGATAATCCACCAGTGTGCGCAGGTTTTTGTCTACAGGCAGTGTAGCGGACTTTCGAACTTTTGCTTTGGCGTTTCCAATTATCTGCGGATGAGGCCAAGCACACCCCAGGAAGATACCACTGTTCAAATAATGAGACAGCGCTTCATCTTTTTCCGGCACAACAGGCAGGCTGGCATTATCAGCAAAATAACGTGCACAGCTAAAATTGGGCGCGGGGTCGTGGCCTAGGCGCGCACCTGTGGTGATATAATAAATGACCGGATTTTGGTCTTTAATACGCTTGTTATGCAGGTCACGGTACCAGTTTGTTTGAAAAACCTGATTAGGTTGGCGACCTTCGCGCGTACCGTGGCGGATAAAATGAAACAACATATCATCTTTAATATGCCGGAGGTCTGAATAATAGGTGCGGTACCAACCAGCATCGAAAAGGCCACTTTCAGCCAAGATGATCATATCTGTGATCAAATTTGTACTGGCTCCTCCGTCAATTTCTGGCTTTTCAAGGATTACCGGGAAAGCAATTTTTGCTTCAAATTGGCCCTTTTCCAAATGATAACGAAGCGGTTCCATACCGCTTGCAGTAACTTTTGAATACTGGGCACAGTAAAGTTTGTTGGAGAAAAAGCTGGAAGCTGCGCGTTCTTTTTTCCAGCCGATTTGTGAATAGTGGACAAGCGCCGGGCCATCAAAATTGTTGGCACCTTTTGCGCGGGCTTTATACCAGTTTGGTTCAAAATAAGGATTGGGGCGACGATTTTCACGTTCGCCGTAGCGTACATAATGCTCAGTAGGGTCCATGCCTGCTCTGGCAACATCAGGATTTTGATTGCGGTACCATTCAGGTTGTAACAAGCCGGTGGCGTGTACAGCAGCGATTGCTTTTTCCAGTTTGGTACTGTTTTTTTTCCGAGTCAACATAGACCAAGCCACTTAATTCCCCCAAAAATTATCTTAAAGTGATCCTAAGATTGGGTTTGCAATATCTGATACACCGGGGGCTGTCAAGTTAGTGCCCACTCTGGTTTTTCACACTAATGTTACTTGTATGTCCTGTAGGGACAGCGAGCCTTTCATAAGGTTTGCCTCTAGGTCAATTCATGGCGTAATTTACCGGACATATGTTTAAAACCTGATGGTAGTCATAGCCGTGTAACAGACCCCTTTTGGGGGGCGGCTAAATAGGAAAATGCATAACCACGCGCCAGAAAAGCGGCGGGATACCAGGGGTCATGTTGGATTGTATCTGCCCACTTTTCCTGCATTCGCATATGCTCGGCGTGTGCACGCTCTGCTTTTTTCAAACTTAGTGCGTCGTAGCCTCGGCTCTTGGATTCCAGATGTCGAAAGGTAATTGCGGGCACATACAGAGTTTTTAGTCCTGCTTTCATAATATTCAGACAGAAGTCTATATCGTTGAAGGCCACAGCAAAGCGTTCTGCATCAAAGCCGCCAATTCGTTCAAATACTTCTCGACGGCAGGCGAGGAACGCGCCGGTAACAGCCGAGCAAATATGTGGCGTTTTGGTGCGGCTATTATAGCCGCCCTCCGCCGGATTTTCGCCGTAGCCCTCATGAGTGGCCAGGCTCACTTTATTGAGGATCACACCAGCATGTTGGATGGTGCCGTCGCCGAATAACAACCGTGCGCCCACAGCGCCGACGTCAGGACGATTAAGATGACCGCGCAATTCCGTGTCCCATCCATAGTCGAGCGCAATAGTGTCATTGTTCAGAAAAAGCAGGTAATCCGCAGTGCTGGCGGTAACGGCGACATTATTGATTTCAGCCCAATTAAAAGGCTCATCATGCAATAAAACCCGGATACCATCCATCGCATCAGCATGGTGTAGCCATTCTTTAGTGTCGAGATCGGTGCTGCCATTATCTACAATGATAATTTCTGTAGCACCCGGGTGGGCGAGGGTGGCACGCACGCTATCTACGCAGTTTCGGGTTAGTTTCAGCGTATCCCGCGTGGGGATAATAATTGCCAGGAGAGGTGCTTTCTCCGCGAGAGGCCAGCTCACGTGTTGACCTCCCAACTCGCCGCCTGCCAGTGGACCTGCATATTTGTCGGGAACCGGCGCGTTCACTGCGGCCGCTATTTCACTGCGGCCAAAGTGGCGAATTACGGCCGCGCAAGTATCTTCTGGTATGGGATCGATTGGTGTCGCGGTGAACAGAATATGGGGCACGTGGCAAAAGCCATGGTCGCCGTAAGTTTCATATATGCGTAACCATAAATCAGCGGGCTTTTCCAGGCTGCCCCCGACCTTTTGCAGCGCCTCGGGCCTTACGGCGAAAGCG
>Ga0316204_10004382_pt1 | contig 25426 bp, 22 predicted proteins | sample 6monrhotite_MG_2_FD_205661 | JGI IMG/M metagenome (GOLD analysis project Ga0316204, IMG submission 205661) | Microbial mat bacterial communities from mineral coupon in-situ incubated in ocean water Damariscotta River, Maine, United States -... | ecosystem: Environmental > Aquatic > Marine >...
CCAATACAAAAGTTGGCAAAGATATTACCAAGTAAATCATCAGAAGATATTTCACCTGTAATCTCTCCAAGAAGATTCATTGTTTCTCGAATATCCATTGCTAATAGGTCGCCAGTAATCTGAGCTTGCAAGCCAGACTTTACTTTTTCAACAGAGACCTGACACTTTTTAAGAATTTCAAAATGTCTAATATTTGTAACCACTACTCCTCCCTCGCCCTCTTCTTCACCGACTTCATCAAGTAATCTTTGTTTAAGGTCGTCAAGTCCTTTTTTGGATTTCGCAGAGATCACCAATCCTTCAGACCTTAACGATTCTCCAATCTGCTCATCAACTTCATCTATCTTATTAAAAACACAAATCAAAGATTGTCCGTTCGAAATAGCATCTTCTCTAAAAGACTTCACTTGTTCTATAGCATCAAGTATTGAAGATCCAGCCAAATCTACCATCAGCAAAACAATTCTTGCCAATTTAATTTGATCATAAGATCTCTTGATTCCTAAATTCTCTATCACGTCTGTAGTATCTCTTATACCAGCCGTATCAATGAATCTGAACTCAATCCCACCTAAAACAACCACATCTTCAATTACATCTCTTGTCGTGCCTGCAATATCTGAAACTATGGCTTTATCTTCATTTAATAGTGCATTTAGTAGTGTCGACTTCCCTGCATTTGGAGGTCCTACAATCGCTACCGGAACACCATTTTTAATTGCATTTCCATAGTTAAAGGAATCTACCAAAGCATTAATCTTCTTCTCAACAAGATTTATTAAGTCCTCTAATTGAGTTCTATCGGCAAACTCAACATCTTCTTCTGAAAAATCGAGCTCAAGTTCAATTAAAGATGCAAAATTCATCAGCTCTTGACGTAATTCAGAAATCTCTTTAGAAAAACCTCCTCTCATTTGATGAACCGCAAGCTTGTGCGCCTTTTCAGAACCAGAAGCGATTAAATCTGCTACCGCCTCAGTTTGAGACAAATCCATTTTACCATTAAAGAAAGCTCTCATTGAAAACTCACCAGGACCAGCTAATCTAGCACCTTTGGATATTAGCAGCTTCAGAATCTGTGCTTGAATATAAACGGATCCGTGACAACCTATTTCTACCAAATCTTCACCTGTAAAACTTTGAGGATTTTTAAAAACAGTTACTAAAACTTCATCCAAAATCTGATCTTGATCTTTGATTGTTCCGAAATGAGCAGTATGAGTTCCAACTGTTTCAAGAGATTTCGAAAAAACACTATTAACAATTGCCAAACAATCTTTACCAGACAATCTTATGAGAGATATTGCTCCAACCCCTTGAGGAGTTGACAAAGCACATATCGTATCGTCAGGATTTTCAAATTTCATACCTCAAAATTAAGGAGTTAAATCAACAAACATTAATTAATTGAAATCTAATTTGGTTTTGTCTTTGTTTTACGGTTTCAAAAACATATTTTTGGTCTCACAATAGCAAAACAAATTCTATGTCAGTATTAGTTAATAAAGATTCAAAAATTATAGTTCAAGGTTTCACAGGTGGTGAAGGAACATTTCATGCCGGTCAAATGATTGAATATGGATCTAATGTAGTTGGTGGTGTAACTCCTGGTAAGGGAGGTCAAACTCACTTAGACAAGCCAGTTTTTAATACAGTTGCTGATGCAGTTGAAAAAACAGGAGCTGATGTATCTATCATATTTGTTCCACCTGCATTTGCTGCAGATGCAATTATGGAAGCTGCTAACGGAGGCATTAAAGTGATTATTGCAATTACAGAAGGTATTCCTGTAAAAGATATGATTAAAGCAAAAGAATACATCTCTAGTTTTGATTGTAGACTAATTGGACCTAACTGTCCTGGAGTTATTACTGCAGATGAAGCAAAAGTTGGAATTATGCCAGGATTCATCTTTAAAAAAGGAAATATAGGTATTGTATCTAAATCAGGTACTTTAACATATGAAGCTGCTGATCAAGTTGTAAAAGCTGGATTAGGAATTACTACAGCAATCGGAATTGGTGGAGATCCAATTATTGGGACTTCAACAAAAGAGGCTGTTCAATTATTAATGAATGATCCTGATACTCACGGAATCGTGATGATTGGAGAAATTGGTGGAAATCTTGAAGCACAAGCTGCTGAATGGGTTAAGGCTGATGGCAACCGCAAACCAGTTGTTGGATTCATTGCTGGAGAAACTGCTCCTGCCGGAAGAACAATGGGACATGCTGGTGCAATAGTAGGTGGTGAAGACGATACAGCTGCAGCTAAGAAAAGAATCTTAAATGAAAATGGAATTCACGTAGTTGACTCACCTGCTGAAATAGGCAAGAAAATGGCCGAAGTGCTTGGAGTTAACGCTTAACAATATTTAAAGCCTTCAGAAATGAGGGCTTTTTTTTGACCCAATCTTGACAAATGAACCACAAAGTTGATAATGCCGAGATATCCATTCTCGGAAATAATTTCCTTAGAACACACTATAAAGATAAGGCACTCTTGAATGCTATACATCTCGAAAAAATTAGAGAGAAGTATACTGAAATCATGGAATCTGAAGATCTAAGCAATCTCAAATTAATGGTAGTTTTTGATGGCGAAATAGAAATCAGTAGAGATATAGCTGAACGCTATATTTCAGATAGAGTGCGACCTAAAATTGGTGAAGCCCTTGTCGCAAAGAGTAATAAGACTTTAGAGTACATTAATGCCGCGGCAGCTATTATGAGAGGATCTCATCCTGTAGAAATCTTCACTTCGGAATCTGATGCTAACAATTGGCTCAAAAATCTTTGATCAAATGAAAAACTTATTGGTATTACTATTGCTATCGGCATTGAGCTCGTATGGCCAGATTGTGAACATAGAAAACAAAAGACTTTCGGCCAAACAAGAAGGATTCTCAGGTAGTATTGACTTGAATTTGAACTTTACTATGAACACGAAAGAACTTTTTCAAATTGGTGATAAAATTCGAATAGGATATAGCAAAGGAAAACATCATGCTTTGGCAGTTACCGATCATTCATTCGTAAAATCAAAAGATGATAGTTTCATTAATAGAGGCTACGAACACCTGAGATACAACTATCGACTTCAAGATTCGAGCAAGGTTATTTTTGAAGCTTTTCAACAAGGACAATTCAACAAAATTCAAAAAATCAATCTCCGCTTACTCCTAGGAACAGGATTCAGATTCAATTTAATTGATCAAAAAAATTATCAATTAAGTTTTGGGACAGGGTTTATGGGAGAATATGAAGAATTAATTGATAATGGAAATTCAGCTGATATTCTCTCTACCTCTTACCTGTCTTTTGATGGTCAATTTTCTGAGAACGTTGGATTGAATACTATTTCTTACCTACAACCTAAAATTTTGAATTCAGGATTTTACAGATTCTCAAATGAAACTTATCTTAGATTTAAAATAAATAAATACCTCAGTTTTAAACTTGTTTATTCAGTAACTCATGACAATAGAGATATAGAGGGCATTCGTAAAACAAACTATACATTAAGAAATACCTTAAGTTTTAAATTTTGAATCCAATACTTTTTTCATCCGACAGACTAGACTTTAGAAAATTTTCTGAAAAGAACGCTGAATTCTTCTATGAATTAAACATGAATTGGGAGGTTATGAAATATACTGGTGACACATCTTTTGAATCAATTGAAGACTCAAGAAAGTTCTTATCGAAATACGACCCCTATTCAAAAACTGGATTTGGTAGATGGACGATTTATCTTAAAGGAACTATTCAACCAATTGGATGGTGTGGTCTAAAAAAACTGGATGATGGCACCGTTGACTTGGGTTATAGATTAGCTCAACAGTTTTGGGGGAATGGGTATGCCACGGAAGCCTCACTTAAATCAATAGAAATTGGATTTTCAAAGTACAATTTGAAAGAAATCATTGGTCGAACAGCCATTGATAACAAAGCTTCCATCAATGTGTTAGAGAAAGTTGGAATGCACTTTTGGAAAAAAGCGGCATGCGAAGGAATTGAGAATTCTATCTATTACAAAATAATGAAAGAAGATTATGGCAAAATATGATATCGCTTTACTTACAGAAGCTCAGTACGTAAACCCAGTAAAAACAGACTGGTATGTTGATCAAATATTAAAAGAAGATGGTTTAGTAAAAACAGAACTTGAAGCCTTAGGATATTCAGTGGCCAAAATTGATTGGGCGGATAAAGATCAAGATTGGAGCGAGATTAAGCTTTGTGTTTTCAGAACCATTTGGGATTATTTTCACCGCTATGATGAATTTTCAAATTGGATGAATACAGCAAAGAGCCAAACAAAATTTGTGAACCCCATAGATCAAATTCTTTGGAACGTTGACAAACATTACATGCAAGACTTGGAAGCAAATGGTGTTCCGATTGTGGAGTCATATTTTATAGAGAAAAGTGAATCAAGAACTTTGAATCAAATTCACATAGACTTGGGATGGACGAAGACAGTCTTAAAACCCTGTGTGTCAGGCGGAGCAAGACATACTTATTTAATCAATCCTGGAAACGTAAACGAACATGAAGCTATATTCAGTGAATTAATTGCAAATGAAGCTTTCATGTTACAACCATTTATTGAATCAATAACAACTAAAGGAGAAGTGTCTCACATAGTGATTGCTGGTGAATACACTCATTCGATTTTGAAAAAGGCAAAATCAGGAGATTATAGAGTTCAGGATGATTTCGGTGGATCTGTTCACCAATATGAGGCGTCAGAAGTAGAAGTTAAATTTGCTGAAAAAGTAGCAAAAAGCTGCTCTCCTCTCCCAGCCTATGCACGTGTTGATGTGGTTTGGGACAACAATGATGAATTAGCAGTTGGTGAAGTTGAACTCATTGAACCAGAACTCTGGTTTAGAGAATGTCCTGATGCTGCAAAAAAACTGGCGCTCGAAATTGATAAAAGATTTAAAGCTCTTGCTTAAGAAATCTAGAAGTTTCAGTTTTATATTTTTTGATAAATTGTTCAGGAGTTCCTGTTCCTACAATTTCTCCACCGTTAACACCACCATCAGGCCCCACATCAATGATGTAATCGGCTACTTTTACGATATCTAAATTATGTTCGATTACTAGAACGGTATTCCCTTCTTTAACTAATCTTTGCAGTACATCCAACAACATTTTAATGTCATCAAAATGCAAACCAGTCGAAGGCTCATCAAGTATGTAGAATGTTTTTCCGGTAGACTTTTTAGAGAGTTCTGAAGCTAACTTTATTCTCTGCGCTTCACCTCCCGAAACAGTCGTTGAAGGTTGTCCCAGTTTGATATATCCTAAACCAACCGAATTTAAAGTATCTAGTTTTCTCTTAATCTTAGGAATAGACTCAAAGAATACCGCAGCATCTTCAATAGTCATCTCTAAAACATCATTGATGTTCTTCCCCTTAAATCTAACTTCTAAAGTTTCTCTATTATACCTTTTACCTTGACACTCTTCACACTCAACGTAAACATCAGGCAAGAAATTCATTTCAATCACTCTCAATCCGCCACCTCTGCATGTTTCACATCTCCCTCCTTTAACGTTAAAGCTGAACCTTCCAGCCTTGTATCCTCTAATTTTAGATTCATTGATGCTGGCAAATAAATTTCTTACGTCTCCAAATAAGCCAGTATATGTCGCCGGATTAGACCTTGGTGTTCTACCAATAGGCGATTGATCAATGTCTATCACCTTGTCAATATGCTCTAATCCTATGATTTCTTTGTAATCCAATGGACGCTTAACACCTCTATAAATGTGCTGATTAAGTATTGGATAGAGGGTTTGATTAATCAAAGAGGACTTTCCACTACCCGACACACCTGTAACACAGGTAAAAGTTCCTAGCGGAAACTTCACGCTTACGTTCTTCAAATTATGTCCTACAGCTCCTTTCAACTCAATGAACTGACCGTTTCCTTTTCTTCGCTTCTTCGGAATTTCAATATTCAATTCTCCCTTAAGATAGCCAGCTGTTGTGCTGTCGCCTCCTAGTAATTCTTTCAGAGTGCATGCCTGAACAATATGTCCTCCGTGAATTCCAGCTTTCGGGCCAATGTCAACAATGAAATCAGACTCTTCCATCATTTCTTTGTCGTGTTCAACAACAATAACAGAGTTTCCTCCATCTCTTAATCTCTTTAAAGATTTGATTAATCTTTCGTTATCTCTTTGATGTAAACCAATTGAAGGCTCATCTAAAATATAGAGCACATTTACTAGTTCAGATCCTATTTGAGTCGCTAGTCTAATTCTTTGCGCTTCTCCTCCTGATAATGACTTTGAAGATCTATTTAATGACAAATAATGTAAACCTACATCCATCAAAAATCTCAGTCTATTATTTATTTCTTTCAAAATCTCAGAAGCGATTGCCCTTTGCCTCTCTGACAATTTTTCATCCAACTCTAGAAACCATTTTTGAAGACTTGCTAAATCATTGTGAGCCAATTCGCCAATATTCTTCTCTGCTATTTTGAAGTAGTCTGCCTCTTTCTTTAATCGGCTACCATTGCAGCTATCACAAGGTTTTTTATTCATGAAATTCTCTACCCAACGCCTCACCGCTGGAGAAGGACTTTCTTTGAACTGTTTCACCAAATAATTTGTAATTCCTTGAAAAGAGAAATTCTTATTCAAACCATCTACTTCTAAGACATCTTCAAAGCCAAAAAGCAATTTGTTGATGATCTCTTCAGGAATTTCAGAGATTGGATCTTTTAATTCATGTCCATAGGCTTGAAGAACAAACTCAATCTTATTTGTGAACCAGTTGTTTTTTAATTTACCTAGAGGTTCAATTGCCCCATCTTTAATACTCAACTTAGGATTAGGTATTACTTTCTTTAAATCAATCTCAGAAATAATCCCTAAGCCAGAACACTTCTTACAAGCCCCATAGGGAGAGTTAAATGAAAATAGATTAGGTTCAGGTTCTGCATATGAAATTCCTGTAGTTGGACACATTAGAAACCGACTAAATTGCCTAACGTCCTCTGATTCATGCTTTTGAACCATCATTACATCAGCCCCGTACTTCAAAGCAGCTTGAACCGCCTGCGTTACTCTGTTTTTATTCTCTTCAGATACTTGAATGCGATCAATTACAATTTCAATGTCGTGAATCTTGTATCGGTCAAGACGCATTCCGCTCTTGATATCCAAAATCTCTCCATCAACACGAACCTTAGAATATCCTAGTTTAGTTATTTGCTCAAATAACTCGCGATAATGCCCCTTACGACCTTTTACTTTCGGTGACAGTATGATAATCTTTTCGCCATCATACTGTTCAACTATTAGATCAATGATTTGATGATCAGTGTATTTGACCATCTTTTCACCTGTATTGTATGAATATGCTTCACCCGCTCTAGCAAACAGCAATCTCATAAAATCATAGACCTCAGTCACCGTACCAACAGTAGACCTGGGACTTCTGTTAACCGTTTTTTGCTCGATTGAAATTACAGGAGATAGACCCAATATCTCATCTACATCAGGCCTTTCAAGTCCTCCTAAAAACTGTCTTGCATAAGCAGAAAAAGTTTCGAGATATCTTCTTTGACCTTCAGCAAATATGGTATCAAAAGCTAGAGAAGACTTTCCGCTACCCGAAAGACCAGTAAATACTACGAGCTTGTTTCGAGGAATTTTTAAATCAAAGTCTTTAAGATTATGTTCTCTTGCACCATAAATCTCAATAAATTCTTCTTGTGAAATGTCTTCTGTCATCTGAAAGGTAAGGGACAATAAATTTACGAATCAGAAATGGAGAATGAGCTAGAAATTATTTTTTTTTGGATTTGGATGTCATTTTTGCAATACTAATGAAGATAACAAGTAACATCAAAACGTACAGCCACATTAAAATTAAGCTCAGTGATCCATGAGGGATAAAATTCGCAATGTTATAAGCTAGCATTGAAGAAACAATGGCCATCACAATAAATATATATCCAACCTGTTTATCAGATAATCCAAAATAGGAAAGTGCATGCGTAGTGTGATCTTTCCCGCCAACCATAGGATTCTGTCTTCTGTTCAAACGTCTTAAGACTACAAAGGTAGTATCCACAATAGGCACAGAGAAAGATACCAGCACAAGTGTTAAGTTTGAGAATACAGAAAATTCACCGTCATCAATTCCGCGATTCCATAAGAACTTAATAGAATAATAAGCTAAAAACATCCCTATAAATTGTGAGCCAGTGTCACCCATAAACATCTTTGCCGGATTCCAATTGAAAATCAGAAACCCTGCAAGAGAGCCAAGAATCGTAATTAAGAGGAAGAGATCGACATTGTTTGTTAATGAGAAAGGTAATGAGATGCCTAAAATCGTCAGTATAATAAAGATAGAAGCGGTCGTAGTAATCGAATCCATGTTATCTAACATGTTAAGGGAATTCATCATTCCAACCACCCAAATTATCGTAATCGTAATGTTAAGCCAATTGGCTTCAAACAAGTGAATGTAATTCCCTGTGCTCACCAAAATTACACCACATAAAATCTGACTTCCCAATTTAATCAATGGTTTTGTATCATATGCGTCATCAGACAACCCTAAAAGGAAAGCAACATTTATACTGAAAAAGAGGCCAAGTAATTCTTCGTTTTGAAATACATCAGTTTTACCGAACATGATGGCATAAATCATAAAACCGAGGAGATAGCATAGATAAAAAGAAATCCCACCTAATGAGGGCTTTGAAGTGTTGCTCCATCTAATATTCAAATCATTTTTATTTCTGATTCCAAGATTTCGAGCAAATTTTAGAAAAAATGAATTTATCACAGCTGATAGAACCATAGCACCGGCAAAGAAGCCAATCAATGACAATACTGAATCCAAAGCTTCACTCATATACTAAACTTCGTATTTAGTTCAGAAAACGGTTTTGCTTCTTGATCCTTTTCAGAAACAATCGGTTTTTTTACTCCCCAGTCAATATTTAAGTCACTGTCATTCCAAATAACGGAGTCTTCAGACTCTTGATGATAGAGATTTGTGCACTTATAAGAGAATAATGTATCATCTTCTAACGATAAGAAGCCATGAGCGAATCCTGGTGGAACCCAGAACACAACTCCATTTTCAGCTGACAATAAAACTTTTTGATGTTCCCCATAGGTAGGAGAACCCTTTCTAATATCAACAGCAACATCAATGACAGACCCTCGAATCACTCTAACCAGTTTTCCTTGATCGTACGGCGGATTTTGAAAATGCAACCCCCTGAGGACGTCTTTTTTTGACATTGATTGATTGTCTTGAGAGAATGAGAGCTTTGAAATATTCTTCTTAAAAAAATCAGCATTAAATGATTCAAAGAAATATCCTCTATCATCTTCAAAGACTCTTGGTTTAAAAGCCTTTAAACCTTCTATGTGAAACTTTTGTACTTCCATTTACTTCCAGAACTTCCACCATTTTTTTGGTTCTTCAACATCTGAGTAATAACCGCCATAACCAGCCCCGTATCCATAACCATAGCCATACCCATTCTTGTTAGTCTCCATTGCATTTAATGCTACAAACAACTTTTTAATCTGTTGGTTATCCACTAATTCTCTCACTCTTTGTGCAAAGTAACGTTTAGAGTAATTCGCTCTAAAAATGTAGATCGGACAATCTGCTTTATTCATCACGCTTATTCCATCAGAAACAATTCCAACTGGAGGATTATCAATAATCACGATATCATAAACCTTCTTGAATTCTTCTATTGTTTTATCAAAGGCTTCACCAATGATAAGCTCTGAAGGATTAGGAGGGATTGGTCCTGCGGTTATGAAATCTAAATTTTCTAACTCACTCTTTTGAACACAACTTTTCCAATCTTCTTTTCCTGCAAGGATACTACTCATCCCTCCATGATTTTCAACCTTTAATGCCAAATGCACCTTGGGTTTTCTTAAATCTAAATCAATGATTAAGACCTTTTTACCAGTCATTGCAATTATACCGCCAGTGTTTACTGCCACAAATGTTTTTCCTTCTCCCGAAATAGATGAAGAGATTGCAATAACGTTAGATTGATTCTCTTTTAGGACAAACTGTAAGTTAGATCTAATATGTCGATAAGCTTCAGAGAGAGAGGACTTTGGATTCTTATGAACAATAAGTGTAGAATTCAATTCTTTAGTTTGAAACTTTGGAATAACACCAATAAAACCAATATTTGATGGCAATATTCTTTTTAATTCTTCTGGTTCTTGAATTTCATTGAATGTAATATACTTGATTAGTAAGTAAATCAAGCTAAGAAGGATTGTCAAAACCAAAGCAATAGCATAAACCAACTTCTTGTTAGGAGATATTAATACTGCGGTTGTTGGGGACTGAAGAACCATGTTATCCATTGTGAATCCTGCCTTAGAAATAGCATATTGTGTCTTTTTCTCAATTAATAGCGTGTAGTACTTTTCATTCAAGTTAAATCTTCGGTTCAATTTAGAAAGCTCCATTTCTTTTTCTGGAATTCCATACAATTCGCCAGTTACTTGTGTTATTTTACTCTGTACTATTTGTCTTTTAAAAGTAAGTTGACTTTCAATTGTAGTAAGGATTCTTTGGATATTTTTAACCTGAGCTTCAACATTCTTTCGTGCTTTTACCAACCTGTCGTTTTCTCCAGTTACACTATATGTCAAATCTTCTTCTAGAACCAACATATCATGTAAAGACTCCAGTTCTTTGATTAGGAGACCCTCATAATTTGTGCCGGTAACTGCAGGAATGATTTTATAAATCTCAAGTCGATCACTTAGTCTAACACTTCTCTCTACCTCTCTCATTAATTGTAGTTCAAGATCAATTTCAAGCAATTGCCCTTGTAAATCTCCACTTCGCTCCATAACGTTTGCAGTAACAAATTGTGGATCCACTACCCCATTGCTATCTTTAAAGGATTGGATGGCCGATTCAGATTCTTTCAATTGAACAAACACAGTATCTAATTGACTATCAATAAAATCAAGTACACTTGCTGAACTTTGTCGTTTCTTTTCCAAATCATACTGAAAGAAAGTATTTATTACAGAAGCGACTATGTCTTTAGACATTACTCTATTATTAGACTTAAAAGAAACTTTAATCGTTTTTGCTTCAGGATTCAAAGCATAAACTTGCAAATAGGGATGCAAAGTAGTTGTTAAATTAGTGTAGTCATTGAATCTAAAATAAAGACTGTTATCTGAACTTGCATTGACAAACTTTTCAGAATCATTAATTTTGAATATCAAATTGAAATATTCGTTATTCACAGGAGAGTTCGCCTGTATATCAAAGCTTTGCGGTCCCGAAACTGAATTAAAACTAAGCTGAACATTATCGCCCCCGAGGCTTTTCACCTTAATATGGGCCCCAACTAAAGAACTATCTTTTAATTCTAACAATGTTACATGATAGCTCGATAATAAATACTTTTCTTCAGTCAATATCTCACCTTCAGAATAGTAAGAAATCTCTAAATTGATATTCTTGAGTGATTTTTCTAGTAAAAAAGTTGATTTTAAGAGCTCTATGTCCTCTGAGAGTGAATTCTCTTGTTCAAAGCCATCAATGTCTAAAATTCTTTTACCCTCATCTTGAGATGATCTTTGAATTATAGCGGTAGACTCATATACAGGCTTAGTGTATCTCAAGTAAACGAAGGAGATACTTAATGAAATGAATAGAATAATTAGTGGAACAAACTTATTCCGCTTTAATACAATCCAAATCAGATTTAAATCAAATTCTTTGTTGAATCTAAAAATCTTTTGGGAGTTATTTTCTTTGTTATCGCTCAAATCAAGGAGATAAAATTAATGCGACAATAACTGCAGCACTTGAAATTAAAGAAACTACAGGAGCCACTTCTCCTAAAATTTCTCGGCCAATTTCTGGGTCTGGCTCAACGTAAATATAATCGTTAGCTTGTACAATTATATCTGCATACTCCAAACCTTCAATTTTCGACAAGTCAATTTTGTAGACTTCTCTTTTTCCATCATCCGTCTTTCTTATTAGCTTAATCTTGTTTGCTCTTCCTCTATCTGCTACACCACCCGCTAATGCTATTGCCTCAAGTAAGGTAACATTGTTATTTGCAAGATAAAGCACTTGAGCTTCACCTCCAGTTCCAGGAAAAACAATCACTCTTCTGTTTGTTACGGCAATTTGAACAAATGGATCAACATAATCTCCACTATACAAATCTTGCAAGTGAATCTCTGCATCTCTAATAGACTTACCGACCAAATTGACCTTTCCTAAAACCGGTAGATTGACCATAGAATCACTTTGGATCACATAGTTCAAGGAATTATTTGGGTTGAACAATTGATTTTGACCCCCTGCTCCTTGAGTTGTAGCGATATCTAACAACTTGAATCCATCATTCGTGAAAAATCGCAATTGAAGAATGTCATTCTTATCGATTATGTAATCACTTTTGGATGCATTCAAAGAATCGACATCTGCAAACTTATAGTCTTTATCTGTTCTTAACATTATGTTGCTGTTGATTCCACAACTCTGAATTAGAATTGCAATACCAATAACACATATAAATTTCAAATTTCTTTTCATCAAATAATTCCTTTATTTTCAAGCACTTTTAAATACACCTTTTTCATATTTGAACAAAGTGAATTATAGCTGAACTTATCCTTTACGTGTTCCCAGCCATTTTGTGACATTTTTTCACGTAAACTTTTTGACTCTATTAATTTCAACAGTTGTTCTTTGTATTTATTTTGATCATGCAAATCAACAACAAAACCTGTTTCGTTCTCAATTAGAATATCCTTCACCCCACCTACATCCGTTGAAATAACTGGCACTCCAGAGGCTTGAGCTTCAATTAAACTAACAGGAGTCCCTTCATTCAAAGAGCAAAGAGCAACTACATCCAAACCCGATAGAGCAAATTCAATATTTTTTATCCAGGAAGTAAAAATAAATATAGATCTACCTAAACGCTCTTCAATAATATGTGCTTTTAGTTTTAAATCATCCGACAGCTCGCCATCCCCTATCACAACCAACTTAAACTGAGTGTTAGTTTCATTTGCAAGATCTTCAACGATCTCAAATAAGAAGTCATGGTTTTTAATTGGTGCAAGCCTACCAATTATACCTACTGCCGCCTCATTGTCGTCAATCTTGAATTTGGTTCTGAATTCTTTTCTATTGTCTTCTTTATTTAAATTGAAACGTTCCAAATCAAATCCTAGATTTACAACTTCAACCTTTTCTGAAGGAGCAATTTTATGAACTGATGTTAATTCATGTTTTTGAATCTTAGAAATCGCAATAATAACATCAGATTTTTTCGCCATTCTTCTCTCCACATTCTTGTAGATAGCCGTTTTTGCCTTCCCAAAATATGAGTGAAAAACGTGACCATGAAAAGTGTGTATTATTACAGGCACTTTTTCTTTATGAGCAGCCAATCTTCCGACCACTCCTGTTTTCGAGGCGTGAGTATGCACTATATGTGGTTTAAACTCCTTTATAATTTTTCTGATTTCTTTATAAGCCAGACGATCACTTTTAAAATTCACTTCTCTTTGCAAATGATCAACAAGTTCAATCTCTACGCCGTACTTCTCAGGAATGAACTGAGATTCGCCTTCATGAGACTCATGCTTCCCGCCAATTAATTTTGTTTCAAATCGATCATCCAAGAACGCAGATAAAAAAGTAGCGTTATAGGTAGGACCTCCTAAATTGAATCTATTGATTATTCTTAAAATTCTGATTTTCATTTAGGTCATGTATTTTTTCCACCAATGTTGAAAGATCAATAAAGACCAAACCAAATATATTCTGTCACCAAATTTTTTATTTGATACTTTCTTCAATAAACCACGAATGCCATCATAGTTGAATATCGCCTGCTCTTCTATGAATTCCTTGGAGAATTTTTCCGAATCGAGAATTTCTGAAATCTGGTCTCCAAGCCAATCTTGCAATGGGATTTCAAATCCTTTCTTAGGTCTATCAATCACGTCTTCAGGCAATTCATCTCGATATGCATCTTTTAGAATTCTTTTCGTAGCATTCTTTCCTAGCTTAAAGGCAAGAGGCAAAGAATTTGCAAAATCAACAACTTTAGGATCCAAGAATGGAGTCCTCACCTCTAAAGAGTGAGCCATACTCATCAAATCTACCTTCTTCAACATATCATTTGACAGCACGAAATGTTGATCGGCAATTAGAGAGTCTGAAACATCTTGTATCATATAACCTTCCCAATTGATCGTCCTGTAGTGTTCTGGCCTCAGAATATTAACTACGTCTTCAATAGATACAAAATGACACCAATGCCAATATCTCGCCTCGATATCAAGCTTAAGACCTGAATTCATTTTTTGTACCTTTCGGTTGATCTGCCCCCATTTAGAAGTTCTATTATTACTTAAACTTCCGAGAACTGAAGATGCTCCCTTCACTAAAAGCTTGTCTCTTTGAGAAAAGTCTTCTGACTTCAAGAGGGCTTTATGTTTGTTATACCCACCAAATAGTTCATCAGCCCCATCACCCGATAAAGCAACTGTCACTTCTTTCTTAGTTTCTTTAGCCAACAAATAAGTAGCGAATGCCGAAGAATCTGCAAAAGGTTCATCTATAGACTCTAAAAAATTCTCAAATTCATCTTCAAAATCTTTCTTGGTCAGGATGAATTCATGATGTTGAGAACCAATTTTCTCTGCTACCTGTCTTGCATAACCTGATTCATCAAAATATTTATGATCAAATCCTATAGAAAATGTATCAAGCTTTTGTTTATGCTTTGACGCAATAGTAGCCACTACAGACGAATCAACCCCACCACTCAAGAAACAACCCAAAGGCACATCTGAAATCAATCTTCTTTCAACAGCCTCATTCATGAGCTTTCTTAACTCATGAGTTGAATCTTGATAATTCAATTTGGCATAAGGATTTCTTCTAACCTCTGTATATGGCCTTAGAATTACGCTCTTTTCTTTAATAACACCATACTCTCCAGGCTTTATCTTGTATGCCTTTTCTATGATAGTGTGACTTGCAGGAATATAAGTAAGACCCAAATAATGATTTAAGGCATCTGCATCTATTGTTTTGTCAATATCAAAATGAAATAAAGAATTTAACTCTGAGCACAAAATAAACTTATCGCCATCTTCATAAATAATTAGGGGTTTTATTCCCATTCTGTCCCGGGCAAAGAGTATTTCGTCTCTTTGGTTGTCATAGAAGGCAAATGCGAAGAATCCATTTAATCTAGGAATTGCTTTTTCTCTTTCGCTAATCAAAAGATGTAAAAGAACTTCTGTATCTGAATCTGTAATAAAGGGTACTCCCTTAATTTCAAGGTCTTCTCGTAACTCCTTGAAGTTATATATCTCACCGTTAAAAATTAAAGTATATCGTCCTGAAGGGTCGCAAAATGGCTGATTAGACCTATTGTCAGCATCAATAATTGAAAGTCTGACATGGCCCAACGCAACATTGGAATGTATTTTGCATTCTTGATTATCAGGACCCCTGTGTTTAAGGGCACCCAAAGCAATGTCAAGCTTGTCAAAACTTGACTCGCCCATTTTATTTTTTGCTAGTATGCCTATTATCCCACACAAAGTTTCTAATTTAGAATTAACAAATATAGTCGGTAACCTCCGCTAAACAACAAAAAATGAAGTATTTCTTAAGTACAATAAGCTTTTTACTACTGACTACACTTTCATTTAGTCAAGAGGAAGGAGAAAAACCAAATACTTCAATACAAAGAAGTGCTGAAAGCATCATGAAATTCGCCAAACTGAAGAATGGAGCTTTTAGTTTTTATGCCAAAGATATGACGACAGGAACTGTCATTGCTGACTATAACGGAAACATGAGTATTCCTTCAGCTTCAACAATGAAACTGGTATCGACTTCGACTGCACTTCAGATACTGGGCGGAGGATATCGATTCAAAACGACTATTGCCTATTCAGGAAAAATTGATTCAACTGGAACTTTAAAAGGAGATGTTTATATTATTGGTGGGGGTGACCCTACCTTAGGTTCAAGACATTTTACTAAGACCGGAGAAGAGCGCGACTTTCTTTACACTTGGGCTGATACCTTGTATAATTTAGGAATAAGAAAAATTGATGGTCATGTAATAGCAGATGCGTCTATCTATTCTTACCAAGGTGCACCAAGTGGCTGGATATGGGGAGACATGGGGAACTATTATGGTGCAGGACCTTCTGGTTTGACTGTATTTGATAACATGGTCACATATCACTTTAAAACTGGTGAATCGGCAGGTGATTCAACTGAACTGACTTGTGTAACGCCCTATGTACCTGGGATAAGAATTCGAAACTATGTCAAGTCTGCGGACTCTAAAAAGGACAATGCATACGTCTATGGCGCACCCTGGTCGACTGATTGGTTTGTTAGAGGATCCATCCCTAAAAACAAAGAAGATTTCAAAGTCAAGGCTTCAATGCCCGACCCTGAATTGGTTTGCGCACTTGAATTTGATTATGCCCTCGAACAAAAAGGAATCCATGTCTTGTACGCACCTTTAACAATGAGAGAACTAAATAGAGACACACCATTTGAAAAGCCTGAATTGACTGACGCTTACATACACAGTTCTCCGTATTTGAGTACCATTATTAACATCACAAATAGATCGAGTATCAATTTATTTGCAGAGCATATTCTTTGCCAAATCTCAGTTAAGAGATCAGGATATGGAAGCACGTACAATGGTGCATTAATTTGCAAGAAATATTGGAATGGAAAAGTTGGGGCTTCAGGATTAAACATGACTGACGGAAGTGGATTATCACGTTCAAACTCAGTGAGTTCTAAATTTTTCGTTGACATGTTGACCTATATGCACAAATCAAAAAATGGAGATAAACTCAAGAAAAGCATGGCGCTTGCTGGTAAACGTGGCACTATGGCGGGAATGTGTAGAGGAACAACCGCTCAAGGTAGAGTCTATGGTAAATCTGGAACCATGACTAGAATGAAATCATATGCTGGATATGTTGATTCCAAGAGCGGTAAAAAAATTGCATACGGAATGACTATGAATAACCATACTTGTTCTAATACCCAAGTGAGAAAATATTTTGAGCAACTAATGGTCAAACTTTCAGTCTACTAGAAACTTTTTTGAAGCTTCTAACACTTCTAAAAACCCTTCAGAAACTTCTTGTTCTTCCCAAGGGTGACTCATTTCAAATGTATGACCAGATCCTTTTATAACCTTCACTTCGGTATCAGTCCATTGTGAAACGGCTAGACCTTCAGATATGGAAACCGCAAGGTCCATATCACCATGAATTTGTAAAAAAGGTTTCTTCAGAGACTCACAAGCAGCTTGAATATTTAATTCGTCTTGATGCTCAATGAAGTCTTCATAAAAAGAGAAGTAATGAGGCATTTCTTGGTTCGTTCGTCCATTCAAAACTGTTCTTACTCCCGCCCTTCTCCAATCTTCAATCTCATTTTCATCAGACGGAAAGCGACATTCGATATCAGAAATTCCAGCCCATGAAATAACCTTATCGACTTTTTCATTGTGAGCGCCTTCAAGTATAGCAATCCCTCCTCCTCTGCTGTGTCCAATCAAATAAAGAGGTAAGCTTAAATCTAATTCTTGATGTATCAATCTGTGAGCCTCGTCAATAATAATATTGGTATCGTTCAATTCGTAAGAATATCTATTTAAGCCAAATGCATCTAGGTCATCAAAATCTATTGGATTTTCAATAGTTCCACCATTATGAGACAGATTAAATTTTAGAATACCAATCTTATTCTGTACAAAATAGCTTTGCATCAAATTCCAGCCTCCCCAATCTTTAAATCCCTTGTACCCATGAATAAACACAATCATCCCGATAGCATCTTGAGGAATTTCGCAATCATAGAGTGACTTTCTTTGATCACTTCCTATGTAAATCTTATTCTTAAAATCAATCATATATTTCTATCTTTGGCGTTTATTACCACAGGATAACAAATTCAGTCAAAAATATAATAATTGTTTCCATAATTGGAATGTTTGTAAGTTGTCAGACCTCATTTGGCGATAAATATAAAAAAGGAAATTTAGAAGTGTATTTTGACAAAGGCACTAAACCTTTTGCTAAACCATTAGCTGATTATTTCCATGATAACAATTTAGTTGGAGAGACGAAACAATCTATAATGGTCACCTCTACCTCAATGGGAGAGAGCGAAAACGGTCATCATTTTATCTTAAAAATGATTCAAACAGAAAGCAATAGAAAGTTTGATGAAAATGAATTGAAACAGGTCGAAATGCTTGAAGAAGACCTTGAAAAATCTATCTTTAACAGTGAATTAGAAATTGTGCTTTGCACTTCAAACTTTCTTGAAATACAATGAAAATATCCGCATCAATATATTCAGATAAAAAATCAGAAGATATTCTGAGCACAATTGAAGACTTGAATAATTCTCATGTTGACATGATTCATGTAGATTGCAATGATGACTTGAATGTATTTGTGGATATTGAGAAAATTCAAAACCACAGCCATATACCGGTTGATCTGCACATCATCACAGAATATCCTGAACGGTTCTACCCTGCCCTTGAAACGTTCAAAATTGAATACGTCACATTTCAATATGAAGACTTACAAAAGAAAGAACTAAATATCCCAAAGGAATTCACAGGGCAACTTGGTTTGGCAATCACCTCGAATACCCCTATTGACGTGTTTGATCAGTATGCTGAAGATTTTGACTTCATTCTTTTCATGGCAACCATACCTGGTCAAAGCGGTGGAAAGTTTGATAAATCGAACTTTAGAAAAATTCGAGCCTTTCAAAAAAGATACCCAAATAAAAAGGTGCATGTTGACGGCGGAGTAAATGCTGAAGTATCATTCATCTTAAGAAACATGGGGGTCTACGCCTCAGTTTCTGGTTCTTATTTGTTTAATTCTGCTAACATTAATACAGCTCTATTGAACCTTAAACTCAACGAGATTCAATCTCAGTTCATGGTTCAAGATTTCATGCGTGATCTGGATGAGTCTCCAATGGTTAGATTTGAAGACCTTACTTTATCGAAAGTTTTACAATCAATGAATGAAGGTAAAATGGGGTTTGTGATTGTACTTGATAAAGATGATGAATTTAAAGGTATTATTGGTAATGCTGATTTAAGAAAGAATTTACTTGAAAACATTGATGATATACAGAATTTAGATGTGTATAAAATGATCAATGAAAACCCTATAACAGTGAAGGGAACATTCACTGTTTACCAACTATTACGATTCATTAAAAAAGAAAGTAGAACAATTGTTTATCTCCCGATAATTGGAGATAATAACAAAGGAATAGGAACGATTAACTTCCTCAACCTAATCAAAGGAGAAATATGATATTACACTTAAATAAAACTATTGGGAATGAAAGGGCGGCTGCAATAGCCAATTTGGCCAAAGCTTTTATAATTGAAAAAGAAGATAAGTTCATTCTCATATCTTCTTCTTCTCACAAAGAATTAGACACTAGTTATGCAAATGAAGTGATTGAACATTTTGTTTTCGAAAATGACATGCAATTATCTTCAAAAAAATACATAAATGCGACTAGAGAAGTCAAGATTGGAAACACGATTATCGGAGGAGAATCAGGAAACACCTTGTTAATTGCAGGTCCTTGTTCAGTTGAATCTGAGAGCCAAATTCAAGAATCATCTGCATTATTAAAAGAGCTCGGATTAACCACATTAAGGGGTGGATGCTACAAACCTAGAACGTCACCATACAGCTTTCAAGGCTTGGGACTTGAAGGACTTAAACTCTTGAAGCAAATGAATCAAGAGCATGGACTTACTGTTATCACTGAAGTTAGAGATGCAACTCATGTTCAAGAAGTTATCGAATACTCTGATGTCATTCAAGTTGGAGCAAAAGCAATGTATGATCAAGGTATTTTACGAGCTTGTGCTAAAACTCAGAAGCCTGTCTTGATAAAAAGAGGTTTTGGAACTACTTTGCAAGAGTTTGTGCAATGTGCAGAGTTTGTACTATCAGGCGGAAATGAAAACGTGGTGCTTTGCGAAAGAGGCATAAGAACCTTTGAAACCAAAACAAGATTTACCCTTGATTTGTGTGGAGTGTCTTACCTAAAAGAACACACTAATTTGCCTGTTATTCTTGATCCGTCACATGCTATGGGACATGCATACGGAGTTCCAGATTTGACTAGAGCTTGTATTGCCATGGGAATTGATGGTCTTCTTATTGAGGTACACCCTACTCCAAAAACTGCAAAATCAGATGCTTCTCAGCAATTGAACCACCAAGAATTTAAGGATTTATTAAAAACATTACAGCCAGTTGCTAGTTCAGTTGGTAGAAAAATTGTCTAGAATTCGTAAATTGAACCAAAGATCTAAAACATGAATATCTACAACAGTAATATTCTTCACTTATGTGAAAAAGAAGGAATCTCAATAACTGAATTTGAGAACATAATTTACATTCCTAAAGTTAGAATAATTGATCCAACTCCAACTGAGTTGGTCAGAATTGCTAATTACTTCAATCTACCATTAGATGTAATCGTTTTGAAAGATCTTAAACAAACTCAGAAGTTTGATAAATCAACTTTTAAGATGATTATTCTTGATGTGGATGGCACAATGACTGATGGCGGCATGTACTTCACAGAGAATGGCGATCAAATCAAAAGATATAATGCAAAGGATGGCTTAGCAATTAAACGTCTTGTCTCTAATGGGATCATTTTCGGAATAATTTCGCATGGTAAAAAACTAAAAGTGGTTCAAGACCGTGCAGATTTATTAGGAATTCAAAAGGTTTATGTTGGAAGTGAAGCGAAACTTGGCATTTTAAATTCATGGCTTACTGAATTCGATATTAAATTATCTGAAGTTGTTTACGTTGGTGATGATCTAAACGACCTTGATATCCTAGAGGCAGTGGGAATGTCGGCATGCCCATCAGATGCTGTTGCTGAGATAAAGAAAAAGGCTGACATTGTTCTCAGAAAAGCTGGCGGTCAAGCATGTATCAGAGAGTTAGTTGACGAATGGTTGACCTAAAAGACACATCTAAAACACTTATTGTAATCGCAGGTCCGACCGCAATTGGTAAAACGGACCTTAGTCTCAAACTTGCAAAAGAATATGATTGTCCAATCATATCATTTGACTCAAGACAATTCTATAAAGAATTAAACATTGGTACAGCAAAACCAAACGCAACAGAGCTTTCTTCTGCTGAACATCATTTCATTAATTCGAGATCAATTCATGATTTTTATACCTCAGGTATGTATGAAAATGATGCAATTAAAAAACTAGACGAGTTGTTCTCAATTCATGACAAAGTTATTGCGGTAGGAGGATCTGGTCTTTACATAAATGGACTATGCTACGGTATTGACGACATCCCTTCTGATATGGCTATAAGAGAAAAAATCAAGCTTAGGTGGCAAGAAGAAGGTCTCGAAACTTTACAAAAAGAATTAGCTGAAAAAGATCCAGAATACTATGAAATTGCCGACGTTAAAAATCCTCGTAGAGTAATGAGAGCTCTTGAAGTCATTCAAATTAGCGGTAAAACATATACTTCATTCAGAACAAAAACTAAGAAGGAAAGAAATTTCAAAAGCATATGGATTGGCCTTGAACAAGAAATTCAAACTCTGTATGAAAGAATTAATATGAGAGTGGATGAAATGATTGATAACGGCTTAATTACCGAAGTCACTGATTTGAAAAGCCTTCTACATCTCAAATCATTAAGAACCGTTGGATATCAAGAATTTGAAGATTATTTTGAAGGGAATATTAGCTTGGAAAAAGTAGTAGAATTGATCAAAAGAAACAGTCGTAGATATGCAAAAAGGCAATTGTTGTGGTTTAGAAAAAATGAAGAAGTGAAGTGGTTTAATCCAGACAGCTCAGAAAAAATAATTGCATATATCAACTCAATTAAATGACTTTTAACTTTTGAGTTTCGCTATAAATGATAAATTTGTGTAACTAAACAAAAAATAGGGACAGATGAACGAGAGAAATGACGAAGTTTTTTCAAAAAGAGTTAAAGCTGGAAAGAGAACTTACTTTTTTGACGTAAAGACAACAAGAGGAAAAGACTTGTACTTGACAATCACAGAAAGCAAGAGAACAGGTGATTTTGATGGAAGACCTGAGTATGAAAAGCACAAAATCTTTTTATACAAAGAAGACTTTGAGAAATTTGGAGACGGAATGAATGAAGCCCTAGACAAAATCAAAGACCTTTGGGAAACTGGTGAATACAAGAAACCTGAAGAAAGAGAAGAATATCAAACTGAAACTAATTCTGAATCTGAAGTTACGTTCGAGGAGCTTTAAGACCAGACCAAATAATATTTAAGCCTTTCGAATTATCGAAGGGCTTTTTTTTGGCCATTTAGATTTCTTATAAATTCAAAAAAATAGCACAATTGAAAAAATAGAATGTTATTCAATTCATTTGACTTCGCGATATTTTTACCATTAATTTTTATTCTTTATTGGTTTGTTGCTCAGAAAAATTTGGGCCTTCAAAACTTATTGATTGTACTAGCTAGTTATACCTTTTACGGATGGTGGGATTGGAGATTTTTAAGCCTTATACTTTTCAGTTCAATCGTAGATTACCTTGTTGGCTTGGGTATGAATCGATACGAAAGTCAATTGAAAAGGAAAATTCTTCTCTGGACCAGTATAACGGTCAATCTAGGTTTTTTAGGCTTTTTCAAATATTACAACTTCTTCGTTGAAAGTTTTGCTTCAACCTTTTCATTTTTTGGTAGAGATATTAACGTCAACACGCTAGATATAATTCTCCCTGTTGGAATTAGCTTTTATACATTTCAAACCCTCAGCTACTCAATTGACATTTACAAAAAGAAACTAGAACCAACCAAAAACTTCATTACCTTCAGTGCTTTTGTAAGCTTCTTCCCTCAGTTAGTTGCCGGGCCAATTGAAAGAGCCACTAACCTACTCCCTCAGTTCTATAAAAAGAGAGAATTTGATTTACACTTAGCCGTTGATGGGATGAGGCAAATTCTCTGGGGTTTGTTCAAGAAGATTGTCATTGCGGACAATTGTGCCGAATTTGCTAATCTAATGTTCAATGATCCAACCCAATATTCTGGAAGTGCATTACTCATTGGGGCAGTCTTCTTCGCATTTCAAATTTATGGGGACTTCTCTGGTTACTCAGACATTGCAATCGGAACCTCAAGACTGTTCGGATTTAATCTCAAACGAAATTTCAGGTATCCGTATTTCGCCAGAGACATAGCTGAATTTTGGAGGCGTTGGCACATATCTTTGTCTACTTGGTTCAGAGATTATCTATACATACCACTTGGAGGTAGCAAAGTCGGAACTCTTAAAAAAATCCGAAACACCCTCATAATATTTGTAGTTTCAGGCTTTTGGCATGGCGCAAATTGGACCTTTATTATTTGGGGAGCATTAAACGCTCTCTACATCCTTCCTCTAATCTTAAGAAGCAAAAACCGTAAACATTTAACCGAAGTGGCTGAAGGAAAAATGCTTCCATCTCTAAGAGAGCTAGGATCAATTCTGTTGACGTTTGGTCTAACGACAATTGCATGGGTATTCTTTAGAGCTAAAAGTGTTGAAGCAGCATTCGAATACATTGCAGGAATCTTCAAACCTTCATTTTTCTCCCTACCAAAAGGAGAAGATTTTGTTGGTACAGCCCTGCACCCACTCTTATTGATAAGCATACTATTTACTTTCATTTTAGTTGAGTGGATCGGAAGAGGACAAGAACATGCAATGGCTACCTTAGGCTCAAAATGGAATAGAACTCTTCGCTTTGGGATGTACTATGCAATTATTGTAGCCATTTTTTGGTTCGGAGGACGTGAACAACAATTTATTTACTTTCAATTTTAGACTGGATGAAAAGATTTCTTAAACTTCTTGGCTTATTTGGATTGTTTAGCTCAGTATTGACTTTCATTATAATAGCTGGTTTCTTCTACAAACATGATGTAGATTTGAATAACCTTCCTGCTCTCAATTTTTCAGACAGTTACTCTTTTAATGAAAAAATTCGCTTCATGAAAGAGAACAAGACGAACTCCAAAATTCTAGGACTTGGTTCTTCTATGACTTTGAATAATCTTGATTCTGAAACCATTACTAAACATTTTGATAGCGACAGCTATTTAAATGCTGGATCTTGGGGCATGAGTCCAGTTGATGACTATAAATTCTTACAATCAATATCTGATTATAGAAGCTTTGAAAAAATCATAATTTGTACAAACTTCTGCGATTTCACTGAACAGGTTAAGAATATTGATTTTGACTTCATGAACAACTACCTAAACTCAAACTATTTTGGTTTAACATTTGATTTTATTAGCAAGTTTGACCTTGAGTATTACACCACAAACATCCCTTATTCTAAGAAGGTAAGATCAACTTTCAATGAATACACCAATCTACAATTTGAAGAGTACGGAAGCGTCCCTTATGAAAAAAAGGGATTCAAAATTGACAGTGCGAGATGGAACAACAATCATTTTAACAAGACTGAAGCCAGATCACATTATGTTTATCTAGACAGTATTGCATGGTATTGCAACATTAATGATATTGAGCTTGTTGTTTTACAAAGTCCATACAGAAATGGAGTGAAATCTAAGTTAGACTATTCTGAAACAGAAAGATTAGATCAACACATTGATAGAGTTCAAAGAATTGTTGAGAATAGAAGTCAAACTTTTGTTAATATGACCAACTATAATTGGGATGACTCTCTTTTTGTTGACGGAATTCATTTCAGCTCAGAAGGTTCAAAAATATTTACAGAAAAAGCTTTAAAAGAAACGAATCCATAGCTGTGACGTTCGAGGGGATTTAAAGGCAGTTAAAATAATATTTAAGCCTTTCGAATTATCGAAAGGCTTTTTTTATGCCCAATCAAACCATTCACTTTATCTTTACAACATGAGTCAGTACAAAAAAGTAGCTTTTTATACTTTGGGATGTAAATTGAATTTTTCAGAAACGTCCACGATTGCAAGAAACTTTGAAAATCAAGGCTTTGCAAAAGTAGATTTTAACGATAATCCTGACATTTTCATTATCAACACTTGTTCGGTAACAGAGAATGCCGATAAAAAGTGTAGAAATATTGTCAAAAAAGCACTTAAGATAAACCCAGAAGCATTCGTAACAATGATTGGTTGTTACGCACAATTGAAACCTGCTCAAATCTCAGAGATTCCGGGGGTGGATTTGGTTCTTGGTGCGAATGAGAAATTCAATATACTCGAGCATATTGAAAACTTAGAAAAGAAAGAATTAGCCGAAGTT
>Ga0316204_10004383_pt1 | contig 25425 bp, 20 predicted proteins | sample 6monrhotite_MG_2_FD_205661 | JGI IMG/M metagenome (GOLD analysis project Ga0316204, IMG submission 205661) | Microbial mat bacterial communities from mineral coupon in-situ incubated in ocean water Damariscotta River, Maine, United States -... | ecosystem: Environmental > Aquatic > Marine >...
TTTTAGTAGAACTAAAAGGGGCTTAAAAAACGTTTTTAATTCATTCAACATCACTTTCTATTTACCAAAGCCTTGAAATGATGGCTCTCTTCAAAATTTAATTTGTGTTTGTTGATAGATGCAACAGGCCAAATACCAATTAAGCTGTTTGTAACAAAAGCGGCGTTAACATTTTCTAAATCCGAACGTTTTATGTCTGCTACCCGATAGCATATTTGTCGTTTTTTAAACATATCTAGAACACGTCCACGAGTAATGCCCTCTACCCCACACAGTTCTAATTTGGGTGTCAGCCACCGGTCATTTAACTTGACGAATAGATTACTACGACTCCCACAAATAACTAAGTCATCATGGTACATCAAAACCTCTTGATTGGCGCAATCAATTTCACTTGCAGCTAAAACAGAATCCAAGCGATTAAGGTGTTTAATTCCAGCTAGACTCTTATTACAAGAAACCGCTGTGTTTGCATCAATTAACTCGCAAGGTATTGTTGGTATTTTAATTAAATTCGAAAGAAAAATCATGCAGCGATATTCAGCTTTGTTGGAAATTGCATAACCTCGTTCGGTCTGGAGTCTAGAAATGCTGATCCGAATCGTTGCGTTCTGATGATTGTTGCATAGAGCGAGAATAGACTCTTTTATTCCATCTAAAACAAAGTCAGTAAATTGAAGCTTTTGTGCTGACTTTATTAATCGTTCAAAATGCCATTCTTGGTGACAAAATTCATGCGCTACAATAATCCCTGTGGTAAAAAAACCATCACCAAATAAACTAGCGCGATCTAAATTGATTTGTTCTAAAGAAGCGCTATTTATTTGGTTGACTACTTCAATTCGCAATTTCTTATTCCAGCTTTTAAGTAGTTTGTCGGTCTATTAGTCGACGAGCTTAGAAAATAATAGCGAGCCATTGGTTCCGCCAAATCCGAATGAGTTACAAAGCGCGTGTTGCATTTTTGTATCTTGGGCTTCATGAGCAACATAATTGAGATCGCATCCTTCACTTGGATTATCCAAATTAATAGTGGCTGGAGCGACTTGATCTCTCAGTGATAAAACCGTAAAAATAGCTTCAACACTACCAGCAGCCCCCAACAAATGTCCCGTCATCGACTTAGTGGAGCTCATTTTTATTTTTGAAGCATGATCAGCAAAAACAGCTTTTGCAGCATGGGTTTCTGCCATGTCGCCCACTATGGTGGAGGTACCATGAGCATTAATATAAGCAATTTGTTGTGGATTGAGTTTGGCATCATTGATGGCGTTTTTCATTGCTAATGCCGCGCCTTCGCCTTTTTCTGGTGGAGAGGTAATGTGATAGGCATCTCCAGACATTCCGAAACCCGTTAGCTCAGCATAAATGGTCGCCCCCCTTGCTTTAGCGTTTTCTAGCGACTCCACAACCATTACACCAGCTCCCTCACCCAACACAAAACCATCGCGCTCTTTGTCCCAAGGGCGACTAGCTGTTTGCGGAGAGCTATTTCGAGACGATAACGCTTTTGCCGAGGAAAATCCGGCAATAGTTAGTGGCGTCGTGGTCATTTCTGAACCGCCAGCTATCATAACATCTGCATCACCGTAGGCGATCATTCGCGCGGCGTGACCTATATTATGAACTCCCGTTGTACAAGCTGTTACAATGGATATGTTAGGTCCTTTTAAGCCGTACATAATTGATAACTGACCAGCAACCATATTGATGATTGAGCTAGGAATATAAAAAGGAGACACTCGCCGTGGGCCACGCTCGAGCAATTTCTTGTGATTGTCTTCAATGGTCGACATACCACCAATACCGGCTGCTAAACAAACGCCAATCCGCTCAGCATTTGCTTCGTTAATCTCTAAACCGGAATCTTTGATCGCTTGAGAAGCTGCTGCAACCCCAAACTGGATAAACTTATCAAATTTGCGAGCGTCCTTTTTTGACATATATGACTCTACGTCGAAATCTTTTACTGTGGCAGCAAAATGGGTTGACAGTCCAGCTTGTTTGAATGATTCCAGACTAACAACCCCACTTTTGCCTGATAATATCGCTTTCCAGGATGAGTCAACATCATTGCCTAGTGGACTTAACATGCCTAATCCGGTCACTACTACTCTGTTTTTCATAGTTTTCCTCATTCCCACTTTTTTAATCGCCACCGTCTTAGTTTTTGTTTTATAAACATCAATTTATCTAATCCGATATTGTTGAACAGTAACAAAAAAGCCGCATCAGAATCGTCTGTTGCGGCTTTTTTAATTATTATACGTGCTGCAATGACCCTGTGGATCACTTGTTTAACTATGCACCTTCGACGTTTGCCTTAACATAATCGACTGCGGCTTGCACTGTATTGATTTTTTCTGCTTCGTCATCAGGGATTTCAGTATCGAATTCCTCTTCAAGAAGCATTACCAATTCAACGGTATCTAAAGAGTCTGCTCCGAGATCGTCAACAAAAGATGCTTCTAATGTCACTTCGTCTTCTTTTACGCCTAACTGCTCGATAACGATCTTTTTTACACGATCTTCTATAGTACTCATGATTTAAATATTCCTCTTATTTTAACAGCATATGCTGAGGCGTGTAGTTTATTGATTTTACGTAAAGTTGCAAGTATCAATTCTAACAATTACTGTGGTTAGACCACAAAATAGCTGAAATTCCGTAAAAACAAGCCGATTGAAACATAAATAATTAAACAAGACGCTATTAGACACAAATTTTTGACTAAAATAAAGCAAAAATTCCCGATCTTCTATCCTTATAACTATATATTTGAGAGAGATAACTACCCCATATACATGCCACCATTGACGTGAATCGTTTCTCCGGTAATGTAATCTGCACCTGTAGAGGCTAAAAATCCGACAGCCGATGCTATCTCCGACGGTTGTCCCAGGCGATTTAACGGAATGTTTGAAGAAATTGCCGCTCTTTGATTATCATCTAGAGCTTGAGTCATGTCAGTATCAATAAAACCAGGTGAAACCACATTGACTGTAATACCTCTTGTGCCTACTTCTTTAGCCAATGATTTAGAAAAGCCAACAAGACCGGCTTTAGCGGCGCAATAATTCGTTTGTCCAGGATTACCTGTTGAACCAACAACCGATCCGATACTAATGATTTTACCCCACTTAGATTTCATCATTCCTCTTAAGCACGCTTTAGACAAACGAAATACAGATGTGAGATTGGTTTGCATAATCGCATCCCACTCATCATCTTTCATTCTCATCAGCAAGTTATCACGAGTGATACCGGCATTATTGACTAAAATTTCGGGCGTTTTACCATGCTCGTTTTTTATATTGTTAATTAAAGCATCAATTGATCCCGGATCTGAAACATTAACGACCATACCTTTACCGTCGATATTACTTTCTTCAAAGTAACTACTGATACTATCCGATCCAGCTTGAGAAGTTGCGGTACCGATAATCGTATGACCCGCAAGACCAAGATTTTCTGCGATGGCTTTTCCAATTCCGCGTGATGCGCCAGTAACTAATACAAGCCGATTAGTTAACATATTTTACTCCTTTGAGAGGTTCAAATTAATCCAATGTGAATTTTTAGGTTAACGCTGTAAATGCCTGATTTAGTGAAGTTAATAAATTGGTTTGATAAGATATTAGATTTTTGTCAATTCGTCTATTCAATCCACTAAGGACTTTCCCGGAACCGCATTCCACTAACGAATTAAAACCTTGATCCGCAATAAATTTAATACACTCAGACCATTTCACAGGGTTATAAAGCTGGCGAACTAGTGCGTCTTTAATCTTGTTCGAACTTCCTTCAATTTTGACATCAACATTGTTGACTACTGATATTTTCGGTCGATTTAATGCTACTGATGTTAACAACATTTTAAGTTTTTCAGAAGCTGGTTTCATTAACAAACAATGCGACGGAACGCTAACAGCCAATGGTATAGCCTTTTTGGCACCACTTTCTTTACACGCTTGTATCGCACGCTCAACAGCCTCAGCGTTCCCCGCGATCACTACCTGCCCCGGCGAATTATAATTTACTGGTGAAACGACCTCATTTTGCGCTGAGGCTACACAAGCTTGCTTCACCTTCTCATCGTCGAGTCCAATAATTGCCCCCATTTTCCCAGTTCCGACCGGAACTGCCTGCTGCATACAAATTCCGCGCTGTTCAACGAGCTTAACCGCTTGTTCAAAGTCCAATACTCCCGCACAAACTAACGCTGAATATTCTCCCAAACTATGTCCTGCAAGAATTGAGGGCAAGACCGCCTTTTGTTGCCAAACTCGCCATAAAGCGACACTAGCGGTTAAAAGTGCTGGTTGTGCTATTTCGGTTTGACCAAGCTCTTCTTCTGTTCCGGTTTGACAAAGCTTCCACAGATCGTATCCTAGCGTATCGGAAGCTTGCTGAAATGTTTGTATAACTTCTGGTGTATTTGAATAGTCGCTCAGCATTCCGACTGTTTGTGAGCCTTGACCAGGAAATATAAAAGCAATTTCTTTGGTGATAAATTTAGACGTTTCAGGCATCAGTTAATCTCAATTAATACAAAAAATTACACCACTTATTTAAATAAAATAAACTTTCTAAAGCGGTCATTCGGTCGCAACTATATCAGCCTTGACGAGGAATACTAGTCAGACCATTAAATATCCACATAAAAATATTTTTATGGACTTATTCGGCTTATATAGAAATAACCATAGGTTACTTGTTATTTAATTTTGGCTCGAAAGGTGAAGAAGCCGAGACAGAGACCGAAACGGAACCTGAAGCCTCTGCGGAGTAACTATCAACATACCGTAATATTTGATTATTTGGCAAAAAGTTGGATTGTTACCTTAGAGTCAATTAACTTTTCGTAGTTTAATTTTAGCGATTTACGTTTAATGATTTACGAAAGATCAACAGACTCTAGTGTTCGACTAGCAATATCTAAGCTTTGTTTTATTCGGTTTGGAATTTTTTGCTTTGATTGTAAGATAGCTTCTTCAATAGCGCTGACTGTTGCACGAACATTGGCACTACCATGGCTTTTTATTACAATACCTCGCAACCCAATCAAGCAAGCACCATTGTATAATTCTGGATTGATTTCTTCTTTGAATAAATTCATGACAGGTTTAGCAAGTAAGCCGATAAACTTAGTCCACCAATTTTTCTGAAAAGCATGTTTTATTTTTGCTAATAAGAATAGACTTAAACCTTCCGATGCTTTTAACACATTATTACCTGTAAAACCATCTGTCACGATAACCTGAAAGTCACCACAAAAAATCTGGTTACCTTCTACAAATCCGCAATAATTAATACCATCGAGTTTTGCAATCAGCCTATCTGCCTGACGTAACCTTTCTGAACCCTTTATTTCTTCCTCACCGACGTTCAATAAACCGACTTTAGGTGATTCGATACCATCGATACTCTTACAAAGTTCGTTTCCCATAATCGCAAACTGAGCTAATCGGTGTTCATTACAATCAACATTTGCACCAAGATCCAGTAAATAAACCGGACCATTCACATTCGTGGGTAGCGCTGAAATGATTGCAGGTCGATCGATCCCCGGTAGCATTTTTAATACAAAGCGTGAAATAGTCATCAGAGCACCAGTATTACCAGCGCTAACACAAGCATGCGCCCTTCCGTCCCTGACAGCTTCAAGCGCTAAACGCATGGACGAACGTTTTTTCTTTTTAAGCGCTAATGAAGGTTTATCATTCATGCTGACATCATCTTCCGATGGGATGACTTCTATGTTCGGATGGTTAATCAGTTTCTGAGAGCTTAGCTGGTGGTTTAATGCGTGCTTTTCGCCGAAGAGCTGAAAATTAATTGTCTGCTTTGTGGCGCTACGAGAGGGTTTACTTTGTCGGGAAAGGATGAATTTTATAGCGGGGATCGTAACCGAGGGACCGAAATCGCCCCCCATACAATCAATCGCTATCGTCAGATTAGTCATGATTGACTATATATCAAGCGTTTACAAATGCTTTCTAATAAGCTTTAACAATGATCAAATAACTTTCCGACCACGGTAATAACCATCTTCTGTCATGTTATGACGAAGGTGTAATTCACCCGTTGTTTCGTCTTCAGACAATGATGAAGTGTTAGCAACTAATGCATCATGTGAACGACGCATACCGCGACGAGCGCGTGATTTCTTACTTTTTTGAACAGCCATTGGATTTACTCCCAAGTTTTACGAATATTATAAATCAGTTAATGCTTGTGGTTTGGTTAATTTTAACTTTTATCTAAATTTAGTCTTTGTTTAGATCTAAGCCTTTTAGTACAACAAAAGGATTTTTTTTACCTTCGTCTTCCAGCGGTAATTCGCCATAAGACATTTTAATTTTTACATCTTCGCTCGCTTTATTCGCGATAATCGGCAAAGCTAATATTAGCTCATCTTCTATTACTTGCTTAATATCGACTTGACCATTGTCAAGTAGTAAAGCTTCATATTCATTTTCTAAATCAGCTATCTGATCTTCGCCAATGACTGTGCAGTATACAATAGTTGTATCAATTTGATAATCAATTGGCTCAAAACTTGTTTGGCATTCGAGCTGAACACTGGCAATTATATGCGCTTCAATTAAGCAACGTTGGCGATCATCGTACCTACCAACCAAATGAACGCCAATATTGCCGTTATTTGAGTACAACAACCCGTATAAACGCCGAAAATCTTCAACTTTCCAACTAAAGTGTAAATCGCCATTTTTATTGGCTAATTTACGCGGTTGAATCAATGTTTTTTGCTGCAATATTTTACTTTGCTGCAAATCATTATGCTCTGTATCCGTCATAGGCGCGCGATTCTACCCAAAAGCTTATTAAAAGGCAAAGTATATTGAAAGAACGGTTAATATTATTACTTTTTCCTTGTTTAGATTGAATCTGCCAGAACACCTAGCTCCACCCTATCACAGCCAAAATAGTCAATATCCTACAAGCTAATCGGCAAATTGCCAGGCAAACAAAAGTACAATCTCTCTCGTCAACACAAGAAAGAAACTATCTACATTTGAGATAAAACGGTTCATAATTCAATTCTCTCAGGAAGAGTTAATAAAAAGGAATTTGCCATGAAACAAAAAAACAAAGCATTTACATTAATCGAATTACTCATTACTATTTCAATTGCTTGGATACTTTTAGGCATCGCACTGCCCTCCTTTGGCGATATGCTTGATCGTAAAAAAGTCAGCGCCAATGTCCAGCGTTTGGTTAAAACGTTGCAGCTTGCTCGAAGCACCGCCATCAACGATAACGTCAAAGTTACGGTATGCCCGATTAACCACAGCCTAAACTGTACCCGAAACTGGTCTACAGGTTATATGTCTTTCGTCGATACAAATGGTGACCGCCAATATAATCAGGATGACCGAGTGCTTTATCAATATTCTTCTGAAGATGAAAACGCGACATTGAGCTTACGTGCGTTTGGTCACAGAAATTCTCTACAGTGGTTAGAAACAGGGATCACTAATCACCAAAATGGCAGTTTCGAGCTTTGTTATTCAAGCGAAGCCGATAAATCAAGAGCTCTATTTTTAACCAAGGCAGGACGGATCAGATTTTCTAAAGATACTGATGGCGATAATATTCATGAAAACTCTACTGGTGGTAGGATAAGTTGTTAGATACGATTTACATTGTTATCCCTCTCACTTTAGGGGAGGGACTTTTTGATTTTAATTAGGCTGATATATCTTAACCTTATATCCCCTTGTTAATAACTCTTCCGCTTGCAGTTGAGTCATAACACCTTTATCACAATATAGTAAATAACTTGAATCTTTGTTTAATTCTGTCGAAGATTGCAATTTAAAAAATGGGATGGATACAACCTCGTTCGCCGTCAGTTGTAACGGGTTTAGTGCCAAATCATGCGGGTGCCTGATATCTATAACGACATCTTTTGTTGCAGGCAAACTCACCACTTCAATCTCTTCCAGATTGATCGTCGATGCATAAATTTCGTCAATGTTTTCAACTTTTCTATTTTTAAATGCATCTTGCAATACCTCAAAATCAAAACGACTTTCTTCGGCTTTCACCTTGGCTAACTTGGCTCTTGTAGTCGGTTTATTTGAAATAACGCCGCAGTATTCAGGCATAACCGCAGCAAACTCTTCAGTTCCAATTTTTCGCGATAACCCAATAATTTCAGGTTTATCCATAACAATTAAAGGACGCATCACTAAAGTATCGCAAACCTCATCAATTACCGATAAATTAGTTAAGGTTTGACTGGAGACTTGCCCTACTGCTTCACCGGTAACCAACGCTGGTGCGTTAAATTCGTCTGCAATTTGGCTGGCTACTCTCAGCATCATTCGTTTAAGAACTACGCCCATCTGAGTGTGGTCGATTTTAGTCAGTATTTCTGCGACCACTTTTTCAAAAGGGATAGTGATAAAAAGTATCCTGTGAGATGAAGAGTACTTTTCCCATAAATAATGAGAAACCTGCTTTACGCCAACTTCATGAGCCATACCGCCCAGATTAAAAAAACAAAAATGAGTTCTGATCCCTCTCTTCATCATCATATAGCTCGCGACAGATGAATCAAACCCGCCGGAAATCAAACTCACGCAGGATTCCTGTTGCCCCATAGGAAAACCGCCTAATCCTTGAATGCGCTCAACGACCGTCAGTAGAGTGTTACCTCGTATTTCAAGGTTGACAGTGACTTGTGGATCTTTTAATTTTACTCCAGCATTACTACTATTATGAAAAAGCGCGCCGCCAACCTGCTGCTCTATATCAATGGAGGTAAAAACATGTTTGCCAGATCGCTTAACCCTCACACAAAAAGTTTTATCAATAACCTCATCGGAAAATTCTTGGATAACAATATTGGAGATATCAGCGATTGATTCAAAGTCAAATGACTTAACTTTAAGAATAAAATCAATCCCAGGCGTTGACTGAAGACGATTAACCACCTGCTCTTCAAGATGCTCATCTGACGAATCGAGATCTAATTCAATAAGATCCCAACTGCCGGAAATTTTTGGTTCATTGACAATGGGGGCAAGAATTTTTTTAAGATTTTTACGTAATTGAGAAATAAATTGCTTACGAACTGGTCGGCTCTTAACAATAATCTCGGGGAATAGCTTGATAGCGAATTTCATATGACTGTTTATAAATAGACTAAATAATTAGAGCTAGCTAGAAAGGTCGCTATTCTAGCCGATCTAATAGTATAAAGTCTCTAACTTCAGAAAATGATCACAGATGTTTATTCCCGTGATACATGAACATTGTGATTAGGCTCTGATCAATCCAACAAACAGCCCTTCAATTGCTAGATCTTCTGCGGGTAAAACAATTGGTTCATAATTATCATTTGCTGGTTGCAAAACAGCATTGGCACCTCTTCTTTGTAATCGTTTAACTGTAACCTCATCATCAATTCTAGCCACCACAATTTCACCAATATTCGCGGTATGAGACTTTCTTACCGCGATTAAATCACCATCAAGGATCCCTTCATCAATCATACTATCACCTCTGACTCGAAGTAAAAAGGTAGGTTTTTTACGCCTCAAAACTTCTGGGATAGTCACATAACTTTCAACGTTTTCAATAGCTTCAATTGGTAATCCCGCAGCGACAGAACCAACGAGTGGCAACTCATTTTCATTTTGTAGCTTGAGTACTCTGATCCCTCTTGGTTTATCGGGGTAGATTTCTATCACGTTTTTACGCTCTAGTGCCTTTAAATGATCTGCCGCAGCTTTGGATGATTTAACTCCGATCAGATCGGCCAGTTCAACGTGCGAGGGAGCAATACCGTAATCTTCAATATAACCTTTTAAAGCCTCCAGTACCTCTTCCTGCCTATGAGTCAATTCTTTAGTCATATTTGAGTCTCCATATAGAAGCCGTCGGCTTCTAATAATTGAGTAACACTTACAATACAAATAGGTAGATATTAAACGACTTAAACAATTATAAGCAGTCAGAATACAAGTACTATTTATTTGAATAGTACTTTAATCCTTTTGGAGAAGTTTGTAAACATAAATTTTTGCTCTACCAACTTGAGCTGATCTCAGAATAATAAACTACTGAGCTGCCAGATCTTCAACCGAATCAAATAAAACTTGCAATTTTTTAGCTGAAATACTGCCTTTAGTTTTAATTTTGGTCGCAAATATACTGATCCGGTACTCCTGTAACGCCCAGAACAACTCGTCTAACGCGTGATTTACGTTCGCTGTAATTTGGGTGGAATTGAGTTCCTGCCACCAATCACTCCAATCTAACCAAATATCTAGCGAGCTTTGTTCTTTTGGGAAATTACCGACCATCCGTTCAAGACGGGATTCTATACCTAAAAAATAGCGATGATAGGATTGATAGAATTCATTACCTTGTTGGTTAAATCGTTTGTTAGACCATAGCTCCAATAACTGTTGTTTTACATCTTGGATGGAATCAACATATACATCACTTTTAAGTTGCGCCATTTTTGCGTAAATTTGATTCATTTGTTTCAACAATTTCAAACTTTGGGTCAGCCGAATAGAAATTTCCGTACTCGCCATTTTATTAAAGGTGTCAGTTAACTGGTCGAATTTTTTTTTTGTTGTGATAGCTTCTCCCATATCAACTATCAGCTTAAGAATAATTGACTGCACTATCCAGTCGAGCAAGCAGGAAAAACCACCGAATCTTAAATTAAGCGTTTCAATTTCTGAACGGTCAGGCCAACCATTTTTAATATCTTTGATTATTCTTAGTTGATCTAAAATCACTAGCCGAGCTACACCAAAACGATGCGCCGATTCCGCTTGTTGTAAACTGGAAAACTCTTTAAGTTCCGCATGAGTTTGTGCATCGAACAGTCCTTGAAAAATCCGGACATCTCGTCCTGCTACTTGAATGATTTGTTGTAAAGACAATATTTCATCAGACCAAGAATAAAATTTACTCGATAGAAAGCCAGATGGGTGTCGCACATCCTGATTATTTGTGGATTTATTCTCTAATCGGCATCGCTCCTGTATGTCAATCAATTTGCTAGAAAATGAACTCTCCCTTTTGTCGTTCGTGTCGTTACGAAATTTCATTTGAAGATGATTGGGAATTTCATCTAACACGATGTCTTGGATTGAGATACCAACACCTGTAACTTCCTTAATTGTACGCACTAGCGTTTTTTTAAAGGGTAATGATAAATAGTCCAAAGCCAAAATCTTTCCAGCACACTTTTTAGCGGTTTCAGCTAACGGAATCAATGATTTTCTGACCGGCTTAGGCAACGCCTTCATAACCGACACTATTTTTTCTTCAAGATACCCTGGCACCAACCATTCAAAATCTGATTGTCTGAATTGTTGCAACATCGCAGTGGGAATTTCAACGGTTACTCCGTCTTGAGGCTCGCCAGGCGCAAAGCAATAAGACAGAGGCAAACTAACACCACCGATTAATATTTCCGATGGATAATCTTCGATGGATTTAGTTTCTCGATGGCTTAGTGTCACCACATCAAAAGACAATATTTTGTTTCGAGTTTTCCAATCCTTTTTTAACCACCTTCTTAGCTTAAATGAATTGTTGATTTCTTCGGGGATTTTTTTAGCATATAACTCGGCTAATTCCTGTTCACTTATTTTGACATCAGATGCTCTAAGCTTTTTTTCATCATCGCTAATACCTTTAAGTATTTGTCTGTTGTGAGTCACAAAAGGTAGATTTTGGTTGATATTGTCTCTAGCTAAACCATCTAACAAAAATAGATTTCGACACGCCGATGGATCAATTTGACTGTAGTCAACTAAACGTCGATTAACGATAGGTAATCCGAGTAATGTTTGACTTAAAAACGCAGCCACTTGCCCTTTATTTTTTCGCCAATGAACTTCCTGATAATTACTTTTTATCAGATGCGGTACAATCTCCTCGATCCATTCGGGTTTAATCGGTATATTAGAGCGAGCATATAGCTTATCGGTTTCGATCATTTCGGTGGAGAGAACCCAACCTACGGGCTGTTTAAACATTATCGATGAAGGGTGCAGCCAAACTTTTATTCCTCTTGCCCCCTGAAAATATCGCTCTTGAGTTTTCATCAATATGTGGCTAACAAAACCACAAATAAGTGACCTGTGCACATCTTCAGCACTTGCAGGTTGTGAGTTCATTTTTATATCAAGCGACGCAATATTTTCTTTTATCTGAAAATAAATATTCCTCCATTCCAGCCAAGCAACAAAATTAATCATGTTTTTTTGACACCAGCGTCTAAAACCACTTGAAGATAACTCATCGCGCTGAGTTTGCAAAAAAAACCACAACTTTAGAATTGTCAAAACATCAGAAGACGGTTCACGGTATCGAGCATGTAGTTGATCTGATTTTTGTTGTTTATCATGAGGGCGCATACGAACGTCCCGGACGCTTAAAAAACTGCTCACTACCAGCATTTCGTTGACAGCCGTTAAGTTTTTATCTAGCAAAATTCTAGCGAGTTGTGGATCAAGCGGTAAATGCGCCATCTGTTGACCAATAGCAGTGATGTCACGTTTTTCATCCATTGCACCTAGTTCAAAAAGTAAATTGAAAGCAACTTTCCATTGGCGCTCATCTGGTGATTCTATAAATGGAAACATTTCAACATTATCGACCTTCATCGCTTTTAAACGTAAAACCACCGAGGATAAATTAGTTCTTTTGATTTCAGCAGAGGTATATTCTGATCGCAAATTAAAATCGTCTTGCGAATAAAGCCGAATGCAAACCCCAGGGCAAATTCGACCACAGCGACCTTTTCTTTGTTCAGCGCTTGCTTGCGATATTTTCTCAATGGGCAACTGTTGTATTTTATTTCTTTGGCTATAACGACTGATACGCGCAGTACCTATATCAATAACAAAAACTATTTTAGGGATCGTTAATGAAGTTTCAGCCACATTAGTTGCGATAATGATTTTTCGCTTGCTCGAGGATGCAAAAATACTCTGTTGTTCTTTGATACCCAGACGCGCATACAATGGCAAGATTTCAGTTTGACTCAATTTTTGCTGTTTCAAATAATTTGCCACATTTTTAATTTCGCTCTCGCCATGAGAAAATATTAAAATATCACCGGTCGATTCTGCGATACAAGAATCGACTGCATCTCGGACGCCGATCAAAATGGGATCGGTGGCTCCCGTTTCGTCTATGTTCTCAATCGGTTGGTATCTAACTTCAACTGGATAGGTTCTTCCTTCAACCAGAAGTATAGGTGCCTTGTCAAAATAATCAGAAAAACTCTGCGGATCAATTGTTGCAGAGGTAACGATTATTTTTAATTCTTTGCGTTTTTTTACTAAACGTTTTAAAAAACCCAATAGAAAATCAATGTTAAGACTTCTCTCGTGTGCCTCATCGATAATAATGACTTCGTATTGACTTAACATTGGATCGGACTGTAGTTCCGATAATAAAATCCCGTCAGTCATCAATTTTATTCGGGTATTTTGGCTACTTTTATCTGAAAAACGGACAGAATAACCGACGAACTCCCCCAATGGCGATTTTAATTCACTAGCAATTCGAGCTGCAACGCTAGTAGCTGCCACTCGACGTGGTTGTGTGTGTGCTATTTTCCCTCGAGTTCCCAGACCAGCTTTTACGCATATTTTCGGCAGTTGAGTGGTTTTGCCGCAACCGGTTTCACCTGCCACAATAACCACTTGATTATTTCTCAATAATTCTATCAATTTATCAGTCTTTTCAAAAATCGGAAGTTCTTTCTCGATCTCAAGTGGAGGAATCTTTGAGCGAATGTTTTTTGATTTTTCATCGGATTTTTTTAATAGGCTAACTAATTTTTTTTCAAGTTGATCAACCGATTGATTTTTGTTTCTTCGAAGCGATATATTTTTGCGTAACGCATAAACACGACCAAGATCACGAGTTTGGATCTCTTGTGCAAAATCATATTTTTTAGATGGTTGTTTCATTTATAAAAGCAAGATGTCGTTCAAAAAGGCAGGGGTTAAAAATAAAAGCCTGCAATTTGCAGGCTTTTTTATGGTGCTATTTTTAATACATTAATTCCAGAAAGAATGCGGCGCTCTTAATTCACCAATAAATTCTGCAACCGGCTTATAGAAATCTTTATCTTCCCAATATCCGGTATGGCAGGCTGGATTCCAGGAGGTTGTCGCACTTCCAACGTTGATTTCAAAATCTCCATCAACGTTCTTTTCAAAGTCATCGGTTAAACCTTTGAGCGGATAAGCTACAATGTCATCCTTATCGTAAAAATTGTACCACCTGGCTCTCTTCGCCAAATCTTCCGGTAACGCTTCGCCTACAATATTACAAGAATAACCCAGTTCAGATGAAGCTCCGTTCAGGGTATAAAGTCCTTGAGGATTACCAAAAGTAATATAACCAGCTAAGGTCTTCATGCTTTCAAAATTACTCAACTGATTCTCACTATTTTGCATTGTGCGAATAAAATGAGTCATCATTACACCACCGTATGAGTGAGCGAGTATCACTAATGGCGTTTCTTCAGAGTTTACTCGCCGGTGAGAGGCGAATTTTCTCATACCATCTTTAATACGATTATTAATCGCATCATAAATTTCAGTACCTGGTGTATAGAGTAAAGATAATGCCTGGGTATCAGTCATTATTTGACGAAGGTTTCGATAAGCTAAATCGCCTTTGTAATTGGCTTTTTCGCGAAAAGACTCTAACTGTTCTTTAACTAAATCAGCCCAGTAGATTTCAAAGAATAATAGATCATCTTCTAATCGCCCTTCCCCGCCGTTTGCATACTCTTCTGTAATGCGATGTTTTAATTCTACTGAATAGAACTCTTCTTCACTACCCAACCCATGAATGACGGCGATTGCGAGTCTTTTCATTTGTTCTCCTCCTTCTTCTAAGGCATATATATCGGATCGACTATATAACCTCTAGTTATTAATATCTCATCATAAAATAAACCAGTCAATTTTACCAGTCTGAATTAAAGCGATTCGACTTGTAACAATAATGATAGATAGTAAGATCGACAATATTCCAATAACAAACAGATTAATTTGTAACTAGCTGACAAATAGCAGTTTAATACTAGGTGTTTCACATATTAGCGACTAATTCTTCTCACCACAGGTGATAATTATTCGTTTTTAAATAATTATATTTTAACCTATTACGCTCTTTTAGCGTTTTATGTAGGTTTTTCTTAACCACTGAAATAGTGCTTATTAATACCTCTCAGACCATTAATTCGGCTTCGTATAGCTTGGATATTGTTTTCCCAAAGCTTTTTCTTGCTGCGATAAAATAAATACATAGTCGTCATGAGGCTCATCTCAATTGGAGATAAGTCAAAAATGTTCTGCAATACCCAAACGTCCAAATAGTAAAATCAACTTGCTAGTTGAATTCAAGACTCAATAATATATTAGTGACAACTTTGATAAATTAAAGAATGTGAAAGGTATTTCGAGCGGTAGAGTAAATATCAATCTCTACCTGCCTTAATCGACAAAACGACTACTTATTTTGTCGATAGTGGTGACGTTCAATATTTTTTAGCATTTTTTCCAAATGAGCCGTTGAAGTAAAAACCAGTCTTGGTGTATTACCGACTTCGATACTATTGTAGAATTTTTTCGCTATCGGCCAAAACTTGTTTAATTCTGCCAAGGTCTGTTTTAATTCAATTGCGTATTCAGGGTGTTCGCTAATAGTTACCAGCGCCATCTCAAAATCTTCAATTGCTTTTCTCTGCTGAACAAGATTATTAAAGTCATTATAACCAGCCTTAAATGCGATGTAATACTTACTAATACGCTCCAGCAAGAATCCCATCCTCTTAATAATTACAATTGTAGCTTGCCCTTTATCTTGCTTATTAATATTTTTATCTACAATTAAATTAGCGCCTTCGAGCAGTGTCTCACTAAAATCCAGAATGAGTGCTCCCTGATTTTTTGAATATTTTTTAGACAATGTTTCTTTCAATTCGTCACGAGTAAAAGAAAGAAATAGTAACATGTTAGCTTCTTCACTATCAGGTTCAGCAGTATAATTATTATTTAGTTTTTCTATCCTTTGATCAAGTATTTTGACACTATTAGTAATTACCTGAGACGCTTGATTTCGCTGTATATTTTGATTAACGTAAAAATAGGACTTCGCTATTTGCTGGCTGATAAATGAAATGTCTGCTGCTGTTTCTAATAAATCTTGAGAATTATCGATTTCAGCCGATATTTTGAAGGCTTGAAAGCTGAGAACTAAACAAACAATTAATTGAAGATATTTTTTCACTTTATTAGTCTTTCCTGTATCTCTAAAATCTTGCTCGTTTCTTCAAATATCTTACTGGCATTTCTTTCGGCTACCGTGGGAACAAATCGACCTGATTTACTAGCCGCCATAAACTTGAATAACAAGAAGTTTTTTTCCAGTTTTTTCAGTTTCTCTTTGATATTTTTACCAAGACTCTTTTCATCCGCGTTTAGAAGTTTATGGTAAACATCTTCATATTCTTTCAATACTTCTTCAACTTGCTGGTAATAGTTCGGGTCAGCAATATCCCAAACTTTCATCATATATAAAGCCGCTAGCCGTTGAGTTTCCATACCAAGTTGAGCAATTAAAACGACATTCTGCTCTATTTCATTTAATTGTTTTGCCATACTTAGAGCAAGCACCTCACATCTATGGCTAAATTCTTCTATCTGCTGATGAAGTTTAGTCATCTTCTTTTTGTCTGGCGTCTTGTTTAACTCAGGAACAATTTTTTGCCATAACTGGTCTAACTCACTTACTTCTGAAGATATATCTTTATCGTACTCGTGGGATTTAAGATCAACAAAATAGTGTTTTATAATCTGTATATTGTCAACGAGATCTTTTTGAGGATCATGATAATCAACCCCTAGTCCAATTAAAGCATAATCTTTCAGTATTCGTTGAGAATACATACAAATATCCGCTATCTCTCGGATCTCTTTGTGTGAAATATGATCGGTCGCTTGAGCCGGAACGATAGAGCAACTAACGACACATAGCAAAAATAGTTTTTGAACAGTTGATACAAAATAACTAACGGTAATTCTATTCATAAATAATATTTCAATCCCCAAAAAGACAGATTTCAATGTTAATTCGATTAAATATACGAATCACTAACTTTTCACTATCATAGCTCGCTTATAATGAAAAAGCTCTATTTCTTTCAAAGCTTTTTCTAATCTTGCTGTTGAATTAAACACAATAATTGGTAGGGAACTAGTATTCAAACTGACATAAAAACGTTTAGTGATCGTCCAATATTGATTTATTTTATCTAGAATGTTTGAAATTCTAGTAGGGTAACCTCTATGTTTATTTATCTCTGCTAACCCTTGGTCAAATGAGTCGACGGCATTCTGCAATTGGGTTAAGTTATTAAGATCGTCAAAACCAGCTTTATACGCAATGTAATATTTAGCAATTCTTTCTAACAAAAACGACATCTCTCTAATAACTACGAGCTCGGCTTCATTTTTATCATCTTTATTTCGATATTTTATCGCAATCAATTCCGCCCCTTCTAATAGTGATTCACTGAAATCAAGTATAAGAGCCCCATTAGATGAACTATAAGGTTGGTTGAGCGTTTCTTGCAGTTCATCATTGCTAAATCCCAGAAACATGACCATATTCTTTTCTTCATCATCCTTAAAGTTTTCACTCAAAACCGCTAAATCACTATTTAGGGCAACAATTCCTTCTTTGATATTTCGTTCTGCAGCTGCCACACGAGTATTTTGTTGAATATAGAAGTATGCTTTGGCAATTTTTTGACCTGTAAGTTCGATATTTTTGGCTGCTTTCAGCTTCTCGACATCAGAGACAACCGCAAAGCAGCTAAAAGAAAATAATACCAATGTGACAATAACCGCTTTGGCTAACAGTTGCCTAATAATTAATGTAACTTGAGAGACTAAATAAACGTTTTTTATAGTATACATAATTCTATACATCCTCAGTACCAATGATAAAAATTTTAAACATTAATATTTAATACGGCAATTGACAATTAACTGATTCAATCAAACAAACAAAACTGCAAGTGTTTCACAAAGCCAGTCAAACATAAATCCACATAATTAAATAACTATTAAATTTTTTAACCTATTATTTCTAATCCCCCCTTAAAACTTCTCGAAAAGATACAAGACTCGATTTATTACAATTTGAGATAACCCAAGCTTAGCATGAAATTGATCCGAAAAAAATATCAAATGTTAAAAATCATAGTATATGAAATCGGTCTACATCTATTAATTTTCCTGATAAACTTATAGAGTGCTCTAACCGTCTTCAATTCACCTTTTTAAGACACTTGCATGACAATATGCTTACAATTAAAAAGAATAGCAAACTTTATAGACCACAAAAATATGTATGACATTGAACTGTTAAACAAGGCTCAAGCACACCTTAGAGCGCTAGAAATAGAAGAGGCTCTCATTCTACTCTATCGGCTATTAGAGGCTCATCCCAATGATTTAGAACTAATTGGACGCATCTATCCCTTTGAAATACGGAAAAAAATCATGACGGTTATTTAAAAATTTGCAACCATATATTTTCTTTAACATCAAAAACTCAGGAAATCCATAAGCTTTTTTATTTAACTTGGCAGGATTTTAAGACTAAATTCAATGATTCTATCAATACAAAGGATTACTCAAATCACGCTGTTTTTAATTTGTTTTTTCATTTAGGACAAACGAGTTATACTAAGGATTGCAATAGATTTAAAAGTTATATCAAAACAGAACTCGCTGAAAATAAGCAAACACCAGAAGCACTTTATTATTATTGTGAGCAATTAATCAGTCAAAAAAATTAATGCTTGCGGAAAAATAATTAGAGTTTTTGATCATTTATTACGCGGAAGCAAAGACCACAATACCAGCTGGAAATCTACTCCAAAGAATTCGACAGCAGCGGCTTCAACAATTTTAACTAATAAGGATCTCGCGTAGTTTTTCTGCAAGAATCAACAAATCTTGATCGATACTTCTCTTAATAATCATGTCTAATAGTCTGATTGAATTTGGGTTGTCATGCTCGAATTCAGCCAACAATTTAGCCTTTACATACGCAATTTGATCCCAGTTCTTTTCTTTACTAGGCTCACATGAATAATTGTTCAGTAATAACAATGCTACGCTATACTGCTGGAGGTTACTCATTTTCTTGGCTAAGGTTATTGCTACTACAGATGATTTCGGAACATAATTTATCGATTTTTTTGATAGTGCATGAAAAAAATCAGCCGCTTGACTCACTTTATTGGCATTAATTAATGTTACAAAATACTCGTTTGCAATCTTTGTCATATGACACTCATTTCCCTGAACCGCATAGAGCAAAATTAATTTTTCGTTCGACCTATAGTCCATAGCATTCTCAGAAATTTTTCGGAGTAACAACTTTTGTGCATCTTCAAACCGCCCTTCCTGTAAGAAGATGTCTACCTCTGTCATTTCGTTGTTTTTTTGTTGTCGTAATGCAGTCAAATGATTAATTCTTACTTTATAATTTAATTCATAATGGTGCTGAAAAACCAAATAACCCATCATTGAAAAAAGCACAATAATAAAGTAAATAGAAAACATATTTGCTAACAGCTCGACTACAAAGTGATTGGGATTAGCCATTACGCTAAACTGTAAGCTCACGGAAATACTTATAACGGCAATGACATAAAGTAATAAATAAGATCCACCAAATAATTTTATTATATAACTTATCTTAGTTGGATCGATCATAGAAAAAACGTTCTTTTCCATCATTAAAATAATCAATGATGCCGGCATACCAAATATAAAAAAAGCCGCTATAGGGTAACCAACCACCTCACCAAAAATAGCAACCGTTTTGTAGAGCAATACAACAATAAAAACATAGGTTAGCCATAATTTAAAAAACATGCCTTTATTTTCGGTGCTAAATAATTTTTTAGAATTTGAACCAAACTCTTCACCGTTAGCAACTTGCTCCATCAATTCAAATAAAAACTCTGACAGAGGAAATAGCATGAGAGTAAAAACAACCGCTCCTATCTTTCCTTCTGGTAATAACGAGGCAATTAAGGCATACATTAGCATTACGGTTAAAGCGGATTTCTTAAATGGAAAAGAGAAGAAAACAGCCCACTTTTCCCAAAACGGTGGAATGTGATTGGCGATGCTTAAGCTCGATAGTTGACATCGACATAGTGTGCAGCGAGGGTAAATCTCTTGCTTGTTTTCAGGGACACAATTGATACAAAAATAAACATCACAATTATTACAATACCAATTCGCAGGATCTTTTGGATGGTATTTACAACAAGCGTCTAATTGCAATTTAACACCAATATATTTAAGATGTTCATTAGGTAGCTAGTTAGTTTTTCCATACTAACTTACCACCATTAGATTCAGATAACTCTTTTAAGTAAGTTTCATGAGCTAGCGTTTCTTGCAATGATGGCTTAATCACTTTGAATCGCTCTCTATTTTCGGGCAATCTTCTAATACCGCCCTCATCTCGATTAGCTGTCAAATAGTCCTGTTTATGAGTTAAAGTTAGATCAGTCTGACCGCCAGTCATTCGTAAATAGACTTCGGCAAGGATTTCTGAATCTAGCAGTGCCCCATGTAAATCACGATGACTGTTATTAATAAAATAGCGTTTACACAAAGCATCTAGACTATTCTTTTGCCCCGGATGCATTTGCCGTGCTAAAACTAAAGTATCCAACACCTGACAATAATCCCCCATAACGCCGCGAGATTTTATCAGTTGCTTTAGTTCGTGATTAAGAAAACCGATATCAAACGGTGCGTTGTGAATAACTAGCTCAGAATCTTTTACATACTCAATAAAATCATCAACTACATCGATAAATAAAGGCTTATCTTGTAAAAACTCATTGGTGATCCCATGAACTTCAATCGCGGCTATATCTATTTCACGTTGAGGGTTAAGGTAAACATGAAAATGGTTTCCAGTTAGTTTTCGATCAATCATTTCGACACAGCCAATCTCAATGATTTTATGTCCTTGGCTTGGCTCTAAACCAGTAGTTTCAGTATCTAAAATGATTTGTCTCATGTGTATAAACTCCTAACCGTTTGATTGTTATTTTTTTTATTGTAAGCACCAAACTTTTTTGTATGTTTTGGCTCATTTTACTACAGACACGCCATAAGTACTCTTTTTTAAGTACTTTTTGTTCTAGCTTAAATAGAAAATATGCTCTGCAATTACTTGTTGTTGCCATTATTAAAACTCGGTCGATAGCCTTATTGTATAACCTTAGTGGCTAATTCAAAACTCAATTTTTGTCTTTTTGGGTTTGGCATTGATTTAAAAGACAATCCTGACATAATGCCTTAAACACAAGGACTTGCAGTCAAAGCAGGACAATAGAATAAATGCAAATTAGTATCAGCATTCACACTTACAATACGTATGGTGGACACTCTACCATTTCACTCGTCGGGGATTTCTTATAGCTAGGTATATGACGGTATTTTGATATCCAAACAAAATTCTACATTATCCTATAAACATGATGCGTATTTCTCTGAAGTTCCATAAGCCACCCGAGATTTACGCTATGCAGTTAAAAAAGTGATTATTTCTGTTTTGTATTAATTTCCCTGGTTCACCGAGAATTGCTGCACGCCATCCTTGATATAAACAAATTCTCGGTTTCCTGTGTTACCATCGTTAGTCGCTTTCATGACTGAGAATATGCAACAGGCTGATCTTCTCTGTTGTGATCCATTACCATGAGTAGTTAACTTGATCTTTCTCTTATATTCTTGTGATCTATCCCTTACAAGCTGCCCCCGCTTTTGAGGAATTACCATAAATTGATTAATTTATTTGCTTTTTTCTTCTGAAAATTCATTGTAACTTAGCAGAAGTTCATTCAGGAATTAATATTTCTACCGTTTTTTTAATCCTTTGGCGATTACCTGCATTATCTTGAGCCACCACATCAACTTGAAATGGCAACATCGCGGTAACTTGTGACGCTAGAACATTAAGTGTGTATAAACCGACTCCTGATAGGGGGTCAAAAGTAATATCACTAAAATTAACGATTATTTTGTCCGAACCAGTTGGGGTAACCTCCACCTGCGAATTGCCATAATCTATCCCAGACTCAATATCGGTCACTCCAATCCTCAATTGAACTTTACCATCAGCTTTTAGTTCCATTTCCATCGTCATTGATGGAACCAATGCGTCATCGGTGTAACGCATTCGAGGACGATCTAAATTGATCGGCGCACCTAAATCAATCCAACGGGTGATTAAACCTTTTTCATCGTTAGTTAAAACCGTTGAAGATACACAATCCCCTGAAGTGTAATCTAAGTCTTCGCTTGAAATAGATGCACTACCTGGTAAGTCTTCATTTGCACGCCCATCTAAACGTGCATCGTAAATTTTCCAACTGAGGTAACTTGCACGAGATTGAAGTGCTCGAACATAACGGCTTTTTTGAGGTGTATAGTATTCTGTGTGATTGGTTGGAATTTCAGTTCCATGAGTAAATTCTTCTGAATTATCAAGTGCAATCGAGCGATAGGTTCTAACTTCAGCTTCAAACCCACTCATAGTACTGTCAAACATCGCCAAATGAGCATCATTTGCGGGAGCTTGATTATTAGCCGTCGTATGACATGAAGCACATTTATTTTGTAAAATAGGTAAAATATCTCGGCGAAACTCAACACCCCAAAGCCCTACAGTCCCTCGATCGACTACTTCAGTGGCACCCTCGTTGTCGACTTGTAACATAGGCGTTTTGTTGACAAGATCCCAAGGCTGATAACTTACTCTATCTGCCCATTTATTGTTAAATTCTACTCCTTCTTTTGAGTGAGCATGGCAACCACCACAAGATGCAAAAGTCTCCCCTGAGCGAACATGGCGCCAAGTTTGCTCTGTAGAAAGCGTCATTCCTTTATCATCAATTGATTGAATTAAATGCGGTGTATCGGCCGGTATTTTTGCTAGCCACGAGGTGTCTTCTTCGCCATCAGGGTCATCAAGACCTTCACTGTTTCTAACCGGGAACTCTCCGAGTATTTTCCAATTTTCTGACATATGGTTAAAGTAACCTTTTATATGCTGACTAGATCGCGTATCACGTAAAAGACCTTCTTCTCTCTCTATTGTGGAGGGCGTCCATGGTGCATGGTAACGATCTGGCGTCATGACCAAAATTCTTACACCCCATAGATCATCATTTGTCACCAACCCGGCATCAGTACCTTGAACCGCCCAACCTTTGTCTGAGCTATCTTTTCCATGTACAGCATTGAATCGATCTCGTCCTATCGGTGCCGATTCCCTATTTTGCATCGAACTTGTCCCGGTTAACCCAACAGGGCTTCCTTTAACAAGACCTCTATCTCGGTCAGTTGGCGCATATTCTTCAGTTGGTCGGATTAAAGAAGGTGCAGACACACCATGCACATCTTGATAAGGGATTACAGCTCTCGGCCACATTTCATTATAATTGGGATCATTTTTAATTAAAATTAGTTGCGATGCTGGAGCTGTAATCACGTTCGTACCCGCATTTTCAATTAGGTAGATTCCTGCGTCTAATCGTGGAAATTCTGCACAATCACAAGGAGGATTAAAACTCACTGGGCCATTACTATAACTCACAAGCATCCCATCACTTGGAGCAGTCGAAGGAGTGCTATAACGACCACTTTGATCAGCAGGTCCTGCATGACTACTAACAGTATGTGGTGTAACTACATCGGTATTTTTTCGAGAAAAATAACGCCTTTCAAATTCAGTGCTTAGACCACCAACAAAATTTGGTCCTTCGATAACAACAGGTGCTCTTAGTAACATGCCGTAACCCCATGATGCCATTTTAGGATAATAGCTACTAACAATCACATCTCCAGACGATACTTCAGTCGCAAAATGTTCAACCCGTTTATGAAAATGATGGGGCTCAAGAAACTGATTCAAACGCCCTCCGTCAGGATCATCGACATAGAGTGTCGCAGTCGCATATTCCTCTCTTAGCCCCGCATCATCCCAGTTAGTAAATAAGATCCGACCATCTTTAAGAACCGTCGGGTGCTGTACTTGGTGTAGATTACTATGCCCTACCAAATGAAGGTTTTTATTGGGGCTACTGCCTAGGTGATCATCCATTATATAAATTTGCGATACTGTGGAGGCTGACACTCGGCTAACGCTGTTTCTTACGCCTTGCCGAAAGGCAACGATCGCTTCACGGTTTGATGTAAATAGGAGGCGACCATCAGGCAACGGAGTAGGTCCAAGATCACGAATACCGAACTCAGTGACGGCATCAGATGCGCCATTTCCAGTAAACTTATCCGTAGCAAAGCCATCACCAAGATTAGTTATTTGGATTTCTTGACGTTCATTAGCCGGAATATTTAACTGTATTTTATAAATAAAACTATGTGCCGTTAATCTTCTCCACGCACTGGTCAACTCACCGCTAGCAATGATCCCCATGTCAACATATTTACTGTAATAAACCCATTTCCCATCAAAAGAGATCACCGGATCTTGGACAGAGCAATTCGCTTCACCACCATCAACAGGCTCTTGTCCTTCAACCCGACAATCAACTAAAAACTCTTCACTTCCGTCAGGGTGAAGTAACATCAAATCTGCGCCAGGTTCAATAGCATAAGGATTTTCTGCATCGGGTAACTCAACGGCTGTCGTATCTCCGCGACGAGGATATCGAACATAAACGATGTCATAATTAATCACACTACTTCCTGGGGACGCAGTTACCGTGCCGCTAATGGTGTATTCCAATGGCGCATCATAAAGATCGGATATAACCACTTTCTGTGAATAAGCCCCTGCAACATAGGTATTTAAATAATTGTCACTCGCACTCACCAAATCGCTTTCTGGATCATCACAATTATCAAGGTTAATCAGTTCAACAGAACCTGAATTAAACCCATAATCATAGTCTTGAACCGTTTGTACATCGCTACAGCTAGGCGCTTCATTAAGGTCAATTTGTACAAGCGCAGCTTGTTGACTTGCGGTTCCACTCTCGGAATCCATCACCATTAAAGACACTTCAACATCGTCAGAATCAGCAAAACCCATCAAACTACCTTGCAGTTTGCCGTCGACCAAAACTAAATCAGTCGTCAATTCTAAAGCCACCGAGGATATAGTGCCGGTTGTCGTTAAATTATCAACCCCTTCGTCAACATCATCAACGGTAAATGAAACTATCACCTGACCAATATCTCTTGGTGTCATTTCATCTGCTAACATGACCGAATAGTCGACGCTGTCAATGCTGATTGTTGGGTTGGTATTTGGATCAGGCT